>RCUH01000461.1_pt1 | contig 41926 bp, 34 predicted proteins | sample 2166191 | NCBI WGS metagenome assembly RCUH01 (sample SAMN09932848, study PRJNA488358) | compost metagenome | feature: garden; material: soil; isolation source: compost soil in an enriched community after 214 h of incubation | place: Germany: Experimental Botanical Garden Goettingen | collected... | reverse complement strand
CTGCGTGTTGCAGTGCAAGTGTTTGCATCTGTTATTGTTACTGTATAAGTTCCTGCAGTTAAGCCGGAAGCTGTAGCTCCGGTTCCACCCGTAGGTGCCCATGAATAGCTGTACGGACCAGTTCCACCAGAAGGCGTAACCGATGCCGAACCATTAGAGCCGCCGAAACAAGACACGTTTGTCTGAGAACTGGCAGTCGTATTAATTGCTTGGGGCTGTGTAACCAGGATATTATTTATGATGCGTGTACAGCTGTTTGCATCCGTAATGGTGCAACTATAAGTCCCAGCAATTAAGCCAGAAGCTGTAGCAGCAGTTCCACCAGAAGGCGACCATGAATAAGTATAACCAGGGGTTCCACCACTTGCATTCACTGTTGCAGTACCATTAGAACCACCGAAACAAGATACAGATGTGGTAGAGGGTGTAGCGTTTATACCACTAGTAGGTCCAGCAACTATGATATTATTTATGGTGCGTGTACATGTGTTCGCATCGGTAATGGTGCAACTATAAGTCCCTGCGGTAAGTCCTGTGGCTGTAGCAGCAGTTCCACCAGAAGGCGACCATGAATAAGTATAAGCACCGGTTCCACCGCTTGCAGCGACAGTTGCAGTACCATTAGAACCACCGAAACAAGATACAGATGTAGTAGACGGTATAGCGTTTATACCACTAGCAGGTCCACCAACTATGATATTATTTATGGTGCGTGTACATGTGTTCGCATCGGTAATGGTACAACTATAAGTCCCTGCAGTAAGTCCTGTGGCTGTAGCCGCAGTTCCACCAGAAGGCGACCATGAGTAAGTATAACCAGGGGTCCCACCGCTTGCAAGCACTGTTGCAGTACCATTAGAGCCACCGAAACAAGATACAGGTGTGGTAGACGGTGTAGCGTTTATACCGCTAGTAGGTCCACCAACTATGATATTATTTATGGTGCGTGTACAGGCATTCGCATCTGTAATTGTACAACTATAAGTCCCTGCAGTTAATCCAGAAGCTGTAGCCGCAGTTCCACCAGAAGGCGACCATGAGTAAGTATAACCAGGGGTCCCACCGCTTGCAAGCACTGTTGCAGTACCATTAGAGCCACCGAAACAAGATACAGGTGTGGTAGACGGTGTAGCGTTTATACCGCTAGTAGGTCCACCAACTATGATATTATTTATGGTGCGTGTACAGGCATTCGCATCTGTAATTGTACAACTATAAGTCCCTGCAGTTAATCCAGAAGCTGTAGCCGCAGTTCCACCAGAAGGCGACCATGAGTAAGTATAACCAGGGGTCCCACCGCTTGCAAGCACTGTTGCCCTGCCATTAGAACCACCGAAACAAGATACAGGGGTGGTAGACGGTGTAGCTGTAATAGCTGACGGTTGTATCAAGTTGAAACTTACTTGTTTTGTAGTGTTTTCGTTATCTGTAACGGTACAAGTATAAACACCTGCTGTTAATCCAAAAGCTGTTACTCCGGTTCCACCAGAAGGCGACCAGGAGTAAGTGTATGGTAGTGCACCACCGGTTGCAGCCACAGTTGCTGAACCGTTAGAGCCATTGTTGCAAGCAATATTAGTGTACGAATTTTGCGTTGCAGACAGTGCAGCACCTGTTGTAAAAGTTAAATCGCTTCCATAAAGGGGATTTGATAGATCGGACACGTCGACCGCATACGCTCTAAAGTGAATGAGGGTGCCACTTGGTAAACTTGTAATCACAGTATTGAAACTTCCAGATCCACTTCCGATCTGTTTTTTGTGATCATTAACTGTTGGATTGGCAGTCAATGCCCAGACTATGCCTCTTTCTTGAAAGTCATACGAAGGATCACTATCCGTAATGCCGCCTAAGTTTGCACTTACTGCACCGACATTTGTTGCAGCGGATGTCGTTACTAATAGCGGAACAGTTTTTACTTTTGAAACGACCCGTCCCGGCGGATCAATGTTGCCAGAGGCCGTAGCCGCTGTGTTTACCGCTAAGGTGAAAAATAATAACGCAAATGCGATCATACCTTTCCTTAACATTAAGTTAAAAAAGAGTAGTTGTTTTTTCATTTTCAATTTGATTTGGTTTTAAGAGGAATGAATTTTGAGTAAAATCACTGATTTGGTAAGTATTTAGCATTAATATGATAGCTTTGCCGAAACTTTGTGATTTTAAAGTTTATTTTGTGGCAAAAATAGTTTAGTATTTGTATAAAATATAGCGTTAAATACTGCAATGATATAATCCTGTATAGATTGATGAGTAAAATTGTTTCTAAATTAGATATTATTAATTCATGACTTTGAGTAGCGTTCTCCGCAGAAAGCCAGATCCGAAAAATTTGCAAGCCATTTTTGAATGCTTGAGTTTCTTTTATCCTATGACTGAAGGACTTAAAATTGAATTTGATAAACGTTGTTTCGAATTCGAAATGAATAAAGGGGAGTACCTCTTAAGGGTAGGGGATTACAGTCATCATGTTTATTTTATTATGGAGGGGATTGTTACCGGTGTAGCTACCTTAAATGATAAGGTGATTACCAGCTTCATTTCTGTAAAAGGAGAATTAGTGACTGCAATCGAGGGTTTATATGGTGTTTGTCCCGCTACTGAGGATATCAAAGTAGAAGAGGCGGCTTTACTTATTGGTCTGCATGTGGATGATCTGGATCAGATAATAAAGGATTATCCTGAAATGAATGTCATTATGCGAAAGGTGATGGAATTACATTATAAGCTAGCTCACCATCGCTCTGTATTTTTTAGGATAGGAACGGCAACTGATAAATATGATTTTTTTCTAAATACCTATCCTGATCATGTGCATCGTATACCCCTGGCGCTGACAGCCTCTTTTTTGAATATTAAAATCGATACGCTTAAGAAAATAGTAGGCCAGCAGCTGCCCAAAAATGTTGAGCTAACCAAGTCCAATATTGAAGCTTATATGGAGCGTGAACATCCCTTCTTACAAAAGAAACTTACACTGCTGCAGCTGGCAGATCAGTTCGGCATTCGCCCACATACTTTGTCACATCTCCTGAGTTTTTATTTTAAGAAAAATTTTAATCAATTTGTAAATAGTTATAGGGTTGATTTTGTATTAAGAAAATTGACAGATCAATATTGTCTAAAACAGTACAGTCTACATGGTCTGGGTATTGAGGCCGGCTTTTCCTCGCACAGCTCGTTTTTTAGTGAATTTAAGAAAAGAGTTGGATTAACGCCTCAGGTTTATTTTAAACAGCAGGAAGCTTTATTTAATGAGCCAACAGCATCAATGCCTGGCAATACTTAGTTGTGAACCTACATTCTGGATGCTGTGAGCTCATTTTACGACAATAAACTAATTTTTCGCAGAAAATTCCGTACCACTTTATCCGAAAAAATTATACGGGTGTCGTGCATTTAGGACACAGCCTTGGGAGGCTCCGTTATGACTAGCGAATGAGTAGGGCTAAAGTTGGGAATGAGTAGGGGGTTGCTTTAGGGTTGCCTTACCCTTGCGTTAGGGTTGCTTTACCCCTATGGTAAGTCAAGGGTAAGGCAACCCTAAAGCAACCCTAAAGCAAGGGTAAAGCAACCCCCTACTTTAGCCCTATTCATTCCCTACTTATCCCCTATTCATATTTTTGCCTGACAAGGCCATTTGCAGGTCATTTTCGTGCTTTCCATAGCATTTATCAGGGCCACATTCGCCGAATTAAATTATTTCGTAAGTTTGCGGCCATGTCAGCAGCAAAAAAGCCACACATTGCAATCATAGGTTTAGGATACGTTGGATTACCTTTAGCTATCGAGTTTGCCAAACAATATCAAGTCCTTGGTTTTGATATCAATGAAACCCGGATCAAAGACCTTTCGGCAAATAGAGATATTACTAAAGAGGCCGACTTAAATGCTTTAAAGGATGTTTTGGGTAAGGGATTGACACTTTCTTCGGATGTGAATCTTTTACAAGACTGCAATGTATATATCGTTACAGTACCTACACCGATTGATCAGTTTAAGTCGCCGGATTTGAAGCCTCTTTTAGCTGCGACGGCAATGTTGGGTAAGTATCTGTCTAAGGGAGATATCGTGATCTACGAATCTACCGTTTACCCTGGCTGCACAGAAGAAGATTGTGTGCCTGTTTTGGAACAACATTCAGGATTAAAATATAACGTCGATTTTTACTGTGGCTATTCGCCAGAAAGGATCAATCCAGGAGATAAAGTCAATACGCTGACTAAAATTATGAAAGTGACTTCTGGTTCTACTCCTGAAGTGGCGGATTGGATTGACGGACTATACTCGAGCATCATTACCGCAGGTACACATAAGGCGCCAAGTATAAAAGTTGCTGAGGCATCTAAAGCCATAGAAAACGCACAGCGAGATGTGAACATCTCTTTTGTAAATGAGCTGGCTTTGATTTTCGATAAAATGGAAATTGATACTGCCGATGTGATCGCTGCTGCGGGAACGAAATGGAACTTCTTAAAATATAAACCGGGTTTGGTAGGGGGGCATTGTATTGGTGTCGATCCGTATTATCTGGCCTATAAGTCAAATGCATTGGGCTATACCCCACAGGTGATTTTGTCGGGAAGACGGGTGAACGAGAACATGGGCGTTTTTGTAGCGAGTAAAGTTGTAAAAATGTTGATCGCCAATGGTTCTTCTGTAAAAGGGGAGAAAGCGCTTATTCTGGGTTTTGCTTTTAAGGAAAATTGTCCGGATGTCAGAAATACCAAGGTGATTGATATTTATACGGAACTCCAGCAATTCGGTATGGATGTTCATGTGTATGATCCCTGGGCCATTGCCGAAGAGGTGCATGAAGAGTATGGCATTACCCTGGAGCAGAACTTAGACGAAAAGAATTATAAAGCAATTATCATTGCTGTGGCACATGATGAATTCCTGGCCCTCGATTATGCTACTTACAAGCAAAACGGGGCGATTATTTTTGATACGAAATCCTTTATTGATCGCAAGTTTGCTGATGCAAGGTTGTAGGGAAATTAAATTATTTCGTATGTTTACCCCCGCAAATTAAAAAACATATATTGATGAAAGTAGCTTTAATAACCGGTATTACTGGACAGGATGGTGCATATTTAGCAGAGTTTTTGCTAAAAAAAGGATATTTTGTTCATGGTTTAAAAAGAAGATCTTCATCATTTAATACAGACCGGATCGATCATTTGTATCAGGATCAGCATGAGCAAGGTGTGAAGTTGAAACTGCATTACGGTGATTTGACGGATTCGACCAATTTAATTCGCATCATCCAGGAAACTCAACCGGATGAAATCTATAACCTTGCTGCAATGAGCCACGTTCATGTGAGCTTTGAAATGCCTGAATATACTGCTAATGCGGATGGTATCGGGACTTTAAGGTTATTGGAGGCCATACGCATTTTGGGTATGGAGAAAAAAACTAAAATCTATCAGGCTTCAACTTCTGAATTGTACGGATTGGTACAGGCCGTTCCACAGAGTGAAACTACGCCTTTCTATCCTCGTTCGCCTTATGCAGTGGCCAAAATGTATGGTTACTGGATTACAGTAAACTACAGAGAGGCTTATAAAATGTATGCTTGTAACGGGATTCTGTTTAATCACGAAAGTCCGCTTAGAGGGGAAACTTTTGTAACGCGTAAAATTACCAGGGCAGCTTGTAAAATTGCTTTGGGACTGCAAAATTGTTTATATCTGGGTAACCTTTCTGCACAGAGAGATTGGGGCCATGCTAAAGATTATATCGAAGCCATGTGGCTAATTCTTCAACAAGAGCAGCCTGAAGATTACGTAATTGCTACGGGGATCACCACTACGGTTAGAGACTTTGTGAAAATGAGTTTTGCAGAGCTGGGTATTGAGGTAGAATTTAGTGGTAAAGATGAGCACGAGCGTGGAGTAATCATCGATGTAGATCAGGAAATGGTGGCTAAGTTGGGCCTAAATGATACAAACTTAAAACCAGGTACAATTGTGGTACAGGTGGATGAAAAATATTTCCGCCCTACAGAGGTTGATCTTCTTTTGGGCGATCCAACTAAGGCCAATACCAAATTGGGCTGGAAACCTAAATATGATTTACCTGCATTGGTGCAAGACATGATTCAATCGGATTTACACCTGATGAAGAAAGACGAGTACTTAAAAGAAGGTGGTTTTAAAACCCTAAATTATTTCGAATAATCGCCAGGCTTGTTAATCTTTAAAGGATATTGCTATCTTGCTTTTTTAATTTAGCGCAATATCCTAATGATTATCATTATTCAATGCAAGGACCGGGTAGGCCTGGTTGCAGACATTTCCAGAATATTATCTGAAGCACAGCTGAACATTATTTCTATGCGCGAGCATGTGGATAAAGCCGAAGATCGCTTTTTTATGCGTTTGGAAGTAGATGGCATTGCGGATGAAGTTCCGTTGGAACAAAAGATGCAACAGATTTTGCCTGAAGGGGCAATGATTAGGGTTAACCCTGTTCCTGATAAAAAGATTGTGGTGATGGTGACTAAAGAGTACCATTGTCTGGCTGATATTCTGATCCGAAATAATTTCGGTACACTGGGGGCTTCGGTGCTTTGCGTAATCGGTAACCATAGTGTGCTTCAAAAAATTTGTGATCGCTTTGATGTCCCGTTTTTTCTGATTCCTTATCATGAAGATAAAGCGGTATCAGAACGAGATATTATCCTTAAAATCAAAACGTATCAACCCGATTATATTGTATTGGCAAAGTTTATGCGTATCCTTTCCCCTCAGTTTGTAGCCAATTTTCCCAATAAGGTGATTAACATCCATCATTCTTTTTTACCAGCCTTTGCTGGGGCTAGTCCTTACAAGCAAGCCTTTGAAAGAGGGGTGAAGTTGATTGGTGCGACCGCCCATTTTGTAACGGATGATTTGGATGAAGGGCCAATTATTGCGCAGCAAATTATTCCTGTAAACCATTCTTTTACTGCTGCTGATATGGTGAAGTCTGGGAAGGAGATTGAGACTGCTGTATTGGCAAAAGCATTGCAGCTAGTGTTGAACGACCGCGTGTTTGTGTACAAAAACAAAACTGTTGTATTTGAGTAAATACAACAGCTTCAAAAACAATGCTTAACCCCTATTTTTCTTTGTTCTGATTCTTTCGAAGAGCTGGATGATTTCGTCTTGAAGTCGGATGATCTCTGCTTCTTTTTTCTCAATTTGTTTTTTCAACTGTCCTACATTTAAGGCATGTAATGCTTGTGGATCTTCTTCTTTTGCCAGGAGTTGCATGGGCGTTACTTTAAATAAACGGGCAATTTGGTTTAATCTGGAAATGTTTAAGTCGGTAGTACCTGTTTCTATTTTAGAAAAAGCGGGGACTGAGATTTCTAACTGTTCGGCAGCTTGTCTTTGACTCCATCCGTTTTTCTTCCGTAGTGTCTTAATATTTTTGCTAACGTCACTCATATCGTTTTCTCCTTAAGATATTCAAAAGCTAAAGTAGAAACCACACAATCGATTAAGTTTTTATTTTTTTTTATATTAAAAAAACCGCTTGTTTGATATTGTGGCATAAAAAATGGGTACAAGAGAATAATCAGATTTGATTAAAATTGTATTTTATTATTATACTTTTGAATAAATATATACGGGAGAATTAAATGAAAAAATGTTTACTTGTCGCGCTCTCTCTTTTACTAACTAACGCAGCCTTCTCGCAAAACGGCGACTATAATTACAGCATTGCTGTCCGGGCTTATAACCTAATGCAGATGCCTAGAATTTTAAATCAAAAAGATGGCGGGAAATTTACTGAAACGTCTTTCCATAGCGGAATGTTAAAATTCAACGATAACCAGATCAGTTACAGGCTGGGCGGGAGTTACCTCAAGAAGAATGTTCAAATTGTAAATAATTGTTTGAATTGTGAGGAAGCCAATGGGAAAATGACGGATTATAGCTTTAAGCTGGGCTTTGAAAAGAACTTTAATTTCTCCAGGATACAGCCGTATTTTGGTTTTGATATAGGGTATCGATATAATAAATTTGAGGGAACCATGGTTTCTAAAAATATACAAGCTATGGCCGTTGAATCTGCATCCCTGGCAGCTACTGGCGTTGATGCTAGTAAATCGGGGTTTATAGCCTCACCAGTAATGGGACTCAAGATTAATCCAATACCTCAAGTTACACTGTTCGCAGAGGCCAGCCTGGATTTCTTTGTTTTTTATGAGCGGCAAGAGACGGTTACATTGGATGTAAATAATACCCGGGGCTTTGCTAAATATAATAAATCAGAATTTTTATTGAACCCCGTCTCTATAGGCATTCAGGTGAATATAGGGGGTAATAGGTAATGGTATCTATGTCATCCCTTTATGACAATTCAATTTAATTGATATATTTGCAAGCAATACTAAACCTACATCTACCCTATGAAAGTTAAGTTGACCAATTTTTTATGCGATAACCTCTCAATTCTGAATTACCAAGCCGAATCCAAGTTTTTAGGACAAGATTTAGTACACAAACATTAGCCTCTCACATCATATATGAATTTTAAAAGAACGACCGCTGCAATATTTTTTCTATTTGCCGTTTTGGTCACACAAACGGTTTTTGCACAATCAAATTATGCCAATGTAAAAGTAGATGAGCTTTCAGATGCCCAGATTTTGCAGATGATTAAAAAGGCAGAATCAATAGGATATAACGAAGCTCAGTTAGAACAAATGGCTGCAGCACAAGGAATGAAGCCTGATGAGGTTCAAAAGCTAAAACTTCGTGTTGAAAAGGTGCGTAAACAAGGCACAGCAAAAAACGTTGAACCTGAGAATAAGGCTGCAAGTACCGGTCGTGAAAATAGCGAGACGACAGATGGTGGCGCGGTAAATAATGAAAAGAAGGTAAAGGATGAAGAAATTGGGCCGAAAATATTCGGATCTGAGTTATTCAAAAATGGAAGTATTACTTTTGAGCCGAATCTTCGCATGGCTACGCCTAAAGGATATATTATTGGTCCGGACGATAAGTTGTTGATTGATTTAACAGGAGATAATGAGGCTAGTTACAATTTAGCTGTCAGCCCCGATGGGATCATTAATTTGCAGTATGTTGGACGAATTGCTGTTGGTGGTTTATCCATAGATCAGGCGACCTCTAAAATAAGAACAGCGATGGGGAAGACTTATCCTTCAGTGCGTTCTGGTCGGACTAATTTAGCCATTAATTTGGGTAATATCAGAAGTATTAAAGTAACTATGACGGGACAGGTGACTAAACCGGGTACCTATACCTTATCGTCATTATCTACTGTATATAATGCATTGTATGCTGCGGGTGGTCCTTCACAAAATGGTACTTTCCGTAAAATCCAGGTGGTTCGTAACAATAAAGTTGTTTCTACAATTGATGTTTATGACTTTTTGCTAAAGGGAATTCAACAAAATAACATTCGTTTGCAAGATCAGGATGTCATTAATGTGCCTGTTTTTGATAAACGTGTGGAGATGCAAGGAGAAGTAAAGACAGCGGCTTTATTTGAGGTAGTTGCAGGTGAAAGTTTACAGGATCTGATTGGTTTTGCTGGTGGTTTTACTACACAAGCTTATACAGCTAAGATCAAAACGTTTCAAAATACAGATAAGGAGCGTAGAATTACGGATGTTGCTGCGGCTGATTTTGGTACTTATGCGCCTAAAAATGGCGACAAGTTCGTCGTAGAAGCAATATTGGATCGGTTTCAGAATAGGGTAGAGATATTGGGAGCTGTTTTTCGCCCGGGTGTTTATGAATTGGAGAAAGGAGCAACGCTTAAGGGCTTGATAAATAAAGCGGACGGCTTGGCTGAGGATGCATTTATGAGCCGCGGTTACATCAATCGCTTAAATGCAGACAATACGCAGAGTCTGATTTCATTTGATGTCGCTAAAATTGTTGCGGGTACGGTTCAAGATATTTCCTTACAAAGGGAGGATAAGGTAACAATTTCGTCTTTATTTGATTTAAGAGATGAGTACAAGTTGAGTATTCAGGGGGAAGTAAGAGCACCTGGTACTTTTGAATACGCAGATTATATTACTTTAGGAGATATCATACAAATGGCAGGAGGTTTTAAAGAGGGGGCAACACCAAATCGAATTGAAATTTCGAGAAGGGTGAAAAATAGTGATTCCTTATCAAAATCGGCGATTACTGCCGAGCTGTTTACGGTGAACATTAATCCGCAGTTAAAGCTGGAAGATAATGATTTTATACTTAAGCCTTTTGATATTGTAACGGTTCGTAATTCAGCTGGTTACTCCATACAGAAACAGATTAAATTAGAAGGGGAGGTCCTGTATCCTGGCCTTTATACAATCACGTCTAAAGATGAACGGATTTCTGATTTGATTAAACGAGCTGGTGGATTAACTCCTTATGCTTATGCCGAGGGTGCATCCTTAAAGCGCCCTGGTGCAGAAAAAGTAAATCCAAAGGATAAAAATGCGATTGATAATAAGGAAGAGGAAAATAAGAAACTTTTAAATTTAAAAAGAGCACAGGAAGCGGGAGTTAAGGATACTGTTAAAGCTGAGGTAGAGCAAAAGTTAATTCAGTCTGATCTTGTTGGGATTAGCTTAGATCAGATTTTACATAAACCGCGGTCCAGATATGATTTGATCATAGAGGATGGTGATGTGATCCGGATACCAAGACAATTGCAGACGGTTAAAGTGACTGGAGAGGTTTTAAATCCGAACAGCATTGTTTATTTGCCGGGTAAAAGTTTTAAGCAGTACGTGAATGGTGCGGGAGGGTTTACTTCAAGTGCGTTGAAAAGAGGCGCTTATATTAAATATGCAAATGGTTCTGTTGAAGCTGGAAGTAAGTTTTTGTTTTTTAGCAATTACCCAAAGGTGAAGCCGGGAGCGGAAATATTGGTGCCTAAAAAGGCGGAGAGAGAAAGAATGACAGCACAGAGTTGGATTGGTATAGGGACGGCTGTGGCTTCATTAGGCGCGATTATAGTTAGTTTGTTGAGGTAGTGATATTGTTAAAATGAATTCGGAAAATACAAAAAATAAGACTTCGACTGATTCTGATGAGATTTCTTTAAAAGATGTTGTTTTTAAGGCCAAAGCATGGGGCTCTTATTTACTATCCAAATGGATGATTATCCTGCTCTTTGGAATAATCGGGGGAGCTTTGGGGTTTCTGTACGCTAGTTCTAAAAAAATGATTTATACTGCCAGTACTACATTTGTATTGGAAGATGCAGGTGGGGGGAGCAGTAGTTTAGGCGCATATGCAGGTCTGGCATCGATGGCTGGGATAGATTTAGGAGGTGGTGGCAGCGGTATTTTTCAGGGAGATAATATTCTTGAGCTATATAAATCCCGAAAAATGATTCAAAAAACATTGCTAACTGAGGTGAGCTATGGTGGTAAAAAGGAGTTGTTAATTGATCACTATCTTGCTTTTAAAGGGCTTAGGCGGGGATGGATTGATAATGAGCAATTGAGGGATTTAAGTTTCAGAGATTTGAAAGGAGTGGCATTTAGTCGGTTACAGGATAGCATTTTGGGAGCCGTAGTAAGCGATATTAATAAAAATTACCTTATTGTAGGTAAGCCAGATAAAAAACTAAGTATTTTCCGGGCAGATGTTAAGGCGCCTGATGAATTTTTTGCTAAAGAATTTAATGATCAGATTGTAAAAAATGTAAATGATTTTTATGTGCAGACAAAAACAAAAAAATCACTGGAAAACGTAGTCATACTCCAACAAAAGACAGACTCTGTAAGGTCCGTCATGAATGGCGCAATTTATTCTGCAGCAGCTGTGTCGGATGCAACTCCAAATCTTAACCCTACACGTCAGGTACAACGGGTTGCGCCTATTCAGCGCTCACAATTTACTGCCGAAACAAATAAGTCGGTTTTGATAGAATTGTTGAAAAATCTTGAACTGTCAAAAATAACGCTTCGTAAAGAAACGCCATTGATACAGGTTGTTGACCAACCAGTTTTTCCATTATATAAAGAAAAGTTAGGCAGATTAAAAGGATTGGTATTGGGCGGATTTCTGTTCGGCTTTTTTACCGTACTTTTTTTGTCATTGAAGTTAATGTTTAAAAATATCTCATCAGATGAATAATCATAATATCGCCATTATTGGATTGGGGTATGTGGGGCTTCCACTTGCCATAGAATTTGCTAAAAAATATCCTGTTTTGGGATTTGATATTAATAAGGAAAGAGTTCAGGAACTATCCAGTGGTGTGGATCAAACTAAGGAAGCGGATTTGGTTACCTTACAACAGGTTTTAAAATCGGATGGGCTGAATGGCTTACGTTTTTCATGTTCAGCCGAAGATTTGAAAACTTCAAATGTTTTTATTGTTACTGTCCCGACTCCTATTGATCAGTTTAAAGCTCCAGATTTGCGCCCATTGTTAAAGGCCTCGGAAATGTTAGGTAAAGTGATTAAGAAAGGAGATATCGTGATTTACGAATCTACTGTGTATCCAGGCTGTACCGAAGAAGAATGTGTTCCTGTTCTTGAAGAATTTTCCGGCTTAAAATACAATCTAGATTTTTATTGTGGATATTCTCCTGAAAGAATAAACCCGGGAGATAAGGTCAATACTTTAACTAAGATCAGGAAAGTGACTTCAGGTTCAACGCCTGAGATCGCTGATATTGTTGATCAATTATATGCAAGTATTATTACTGCTGGGACTCATAAAGCACCAAGCTTGAAAGTAGCCGAAGCCTCGAAAGCGATTGAAAATGCACAGAGGGATGTTAACATTTCCTTTGTGAATGAATTGGCGTTGATATTCGATCGTGTAGGTATTGATACTACAGATGTTATTGAAGCTGCAGGAACCAAATGGAATTTCCTGAAATATAAACCAGGGTTGGTTGGGGGACATTGTATTGGAGTGGATCCTTATTACCTGGCACATAAAGCCGAATCATTAGGTTACCATCCTCAGGTGATTCTATCCGGTAGAAGGGTGAATGACAATATGGGCATGTTTGTCGCGAATAAGGTCATTAAGCTGATGATCAAAAAAGGGCATAGAATAGATGGCTCAAAAGCGCTTATTTTAGGAATGACCTTTAAAGAAAATTGTCCTGATATCCGGAATTCCAGGGTAATCGATATTTATAATGAGCTAAAACAATTTGGATTGACGGTTGATGTTTATGATCCCCATGCAGAACATGATGAAGTTAAACATGAATATGGCATTAGCTTAACTGGAGACATTTCATCTTCATATGATGCCATTGTACTTGCCGTTTCTCATGATGAGTTTCTGACTATTGATTATGATCATCTGAAAAATGGAAATAATGCCGTAATTTTTGATACAAAATCGTTTCTGAACAGAGCTATTGTAGATGCACGCTTATAATTATATCTCAAAGAAAGTACTATGTTAATAGATATTATTGCAGGTGCAAGACCTAATTTCGTTAAAATTGCACCGATCATTAGCGCAATTAAGGAAGCTCAAAAAAATGGAAATGATATAGACTATCGGTTGGTCCATACCGGACAACACTATGATCCTAAAATGAGTGGCAGCTTTTTCGAACAGCTGGAAATTCCTTTGCCTGATGTTAATTTAGAGATTGGATCTGGAACTCAGGCCGAACAGGCTGCGGGGATTATGGTCAAATATGAAAAATTATTGCTCGAACGCCCTTGTGAGTACTGCCTTGTAGTAGGGGATGTAACCTCGACTATGGCTACGTCTATTGCAGCAAAAAAGCTAGGGATAAAGGTCATACATGTAGAAGCTGGAATCCGTTCCGGGGATCTGAGTATGCCTGAGGAAATCAATAGGATGGTTACGGATTCGATAACAGACTATTTTTTTACCACGACCGAATTAGCAGGGCAAAACTTAATTAAATTAGGAATACAAGAGGATAGAATTTTTTTTGTAGGTAATACAATGATTGACACACTGATCAGACAACTTCCTAATTTAAGGAAACCAGAGTTCTTTGATGAATTTGGTCTGGTTGAAAAACAATATATTGTAATGACTTTACATCGTCCATCAAATGTGGACGAAGCTGAAAAACTGAAAGTTTTATTGGATGCTGTATTAGCTGCTGCCAAAGATACTAAAATAGTTTTTCCAGTTCATCCAAGAACAGCCAAAAAGCTTCAGGAAATGGGGTTTGAAAGTAAACAGATCAACTTTGTTGAGCCAATGGGATATTTAGAATTTAATTATCTTGTTAAAAATGCAATGGTCATAATTACCGATTCTGGAGGAATTACCGAGGAAACTACGGTAATGGGAGTTCCTTGCATGACGTTAAGAACGTCTACAGAACGACCGGAGACTTGTTTAATAGGTACCAATGCATTACTTGGAACGGATCCGAAAGCTATTAAGCCTGCGATGGATTTATTGTTCTCAGGTAATTGGAAAAAAGGAGGTATTCCCGAAAAATGGGATGGGAATACATCTAAAAGAATTGTCGAAGAACTTCTAATGTTTAAGAATATATAACATCATGCTGTTAAGGTATTTCAGACTAAAGAGATTGCAACGTGCTTTTCCACTTTCAAAAATTGAATCAGAGAAGGTATCTATCGAAGCGAAGATCGGTCGTAATGTTTATATAAAAAATGATGCTAGTATAGGTAAAAACGTTCAGATAGGAGATCATAGTTATGTGAATAGCTATACTGACATTCACGAAGCTAAAATTGGTAAATTTTGTTCAATTGCGGGGTTTTGTGCAATCGGATTAGATAGTCATCCTGTTGATTGGATTTCAACATCTCCAAAATTATATTCACTCTTGAATATGACTGGAGATGAAGGGTACAAAGAATCTAAAGCATATCCCGTTATAGGGAATGATGTTTGGATTGGTTCACATTCTGTTATCCTACGGGGAGTAGAAATTGGCAATGGTGCAATTATTGGGGCGGGTTCTGTCGTTACTAAAAACATCCCCCCTTATGCAATCTTTGCTGGGGTGCCAGCAAAGATTATAAAATATCGCTTTGACATTGAAATTATCCAGCAGTTAACTAATTTGAACTGGTGGGATATGGATCAACAAGAACTTGATCGTTTAAAAAAGGATATACTTTTGAAAGACAATTTCTATTCGAAATGGTAACTTAACTTTAAATGATTAAAAAACTAGTTAATAATAGTGCATTTTCGATCTTAAACAATCTGGTTCAATTGCTTGTCTCTCTAGGTTCAGGGATAATAATAGCTAGAAGTTTAGGTACAGAAGGGAAAGGAGAAGTTTTCCTGATCACTCAAATTTTCAATTTAATTGGCGTTATTTTTTCGTTTGGTTTCGGCCCGGCCATTATATATTTTTTGAGGAATGACACAATACCTAAAGCCCGTTTAAATTCATTTATTCTCTGCTATTCCATTCTGTTGGCATTCGTGTTTGCACTAAGTCTGTTGTTTTTTGGGGCAGAAATTAGCCATTTATTTAGTGATAACTTTCAGTTTAGACTCCTGATCTTAACTTTTATAATTGCCCATTTGAATATCGCATCATCGTTGGTGGGGTACAAACAAATGGCAAATGATAACGGGGTCAAAAGGTGGTCAGTGATTACGCTCATTAGCAACTTATGTTATGTAGCCGCTTTGTTGTTGTTTCTGCTTTTATTTAAAATGCAGGTGATGGGAGTGGTTTATGCCTTAATTTGTGGGGGATTGGTAAAGCTGTTATTGCTTTTTTATCAACCTAAGGTTGAAGAAAGCTATGAATTGTTTCTCGCTGATGATGTTAAAAAACTGGCAGCTTTTGGATTTCAGATTTTTTTGTCCAATTTGTTTTTAACCAGTGTATTTAGAGTGGATACTTTCTTCTTGAATAAAATGGTGAGTCTTTCTGAACTGGGATTATATTCTGTTTCAGTAAATGTAGGAGAGTTGCTATTATTGATTCCAAGTGCCATAGGGGTTGCTTTATTTCCCCATTTATCTGGTCTTGCAAAGAAAGAGCAAAAAAGTGCAATGTGTTTGGTTGGCAGAATTAGCTTTGTAATCGGATTTATCGGTATTTTGTTGCTTGCTGCGATTGGTTATCCATTTATATTAATCGTCTTCGGGCGTAATTTTCTCCCAGCTTTTATACCCTTTTTAATGCTCTTACCGGGACTTATGGCGATGACACTGAATTATGCTTATAGTAATTACTTCAGTTCGATTGGGAAGCCGATGGCAGGAGCTTATATATTTCTGGTAGGATTACTAATAAACGTACTCCTTAATTTATGGTTGATTCCAATATTTGGAATCGCTGGTGCTGCAATTAGTTCTTCGTTTACTTACGTGGTAATTACGATAGGTTTTATTTTAAAAGTTAGACAAATGGACCATTTGCCGTTGACAGAGTTTGTATTTCCTAAGGTTTCTGATTATATATATATTAAAGATCAGGTAAATAAATTTTTAAAGAGATAATAGTTATGTGTGGTATAGTAGGATTCTGGAATATTCGTAACGGTGTAAATGCCGATAACGATGTTTTGCGTAAAATGGCAAAAACCATCGCGCATAGAGGGCCTGATGATGAAGGGTATTATATAAATGAATATGGTACTGGATTAGCACATAAAAGACTCAGTATTATTGATTTGTCCGACAGCGGCCATCAGCCAATGATCAGCCATGATGGTCGGTTTGTGATGGTATTCAACGGTGAGATCTACAATTATATTGAGTTGGCGGAACAACTTTCTAAAGAGGGTGTGGCATTTAAGGGGTACTCTGATAGTGAAGTATTGCTTGAGTGCTATAGACATTATGGAGAGCAGTGCCTTAGCATGTTCAACGGAATGTTTGCCTTCGTAATATGGGATGATGAAAAAAAAGAAATTTTTGCTGCCAGAGACCGTGTTGGGATAAAGCCTTTCTACTATTATCATAACAAAGAACTGTTTGCTTTTGGATCTGAAATCAAGGCCGTGATCGTTCATCCTGATATCGCTGTTAAACCCAATCCAGTTGCGATCAATAATTATTTAACTTTTTCGCATCAGTTGGATAACCAGACCTGGTATGCTGATATATTTTTGCTTGAACCAGGACACCACTTAAAAATTAAAAGGGATGGTATTGAAAAGAAATGTTATTGGAAACCTAAAGTTGCTATAGATTACTCACGCAGCTACGAATCGTTCAGGGAAGAGTTGACCGATCGGATTTTCGACGCGGTTAAACTACATCAGAGAAGTGATTTGCCAATCGGTTCACATCTGAGTGGTGGTATTGATTCCAGTGCAATTGTCGCCATTGCGAGTAAAATGAGCCCCCTTGGCTTTCATACTTTTTCTTCCGCTTTTGAAGGCCTTGGAAAGCAGTTTGATGAGAATAGAGAAATAAATGAGGTGCAACAAAAGTTTGCAACTATTCATCATCAGATTAGCGCAAACCCTCAAAAGGTGATGGAAGTTCTTCCTCAGTTAATTTCGGTTTTGGATGAGCCTGTTGCAGGACCTGCCATAATTCCGATGTTTTTTGTAAATGAACTGATTCAGGATAATAACATCCGGGTAGTCAATGGTGGGCAAGGAGTCGATGAGTTATTTGGAGGATATAGGCCATTCTATACGCTGGCTGCACGAAATTTAATCTCCTTGATGAAAAAGGGACAAAAAGTTCCCTTTTCAGAGATCATGAACATTCCTTCTTATTTAAACAAAGGAGGTTCTTTTAAGCGGTTATACAATAGGGCTGCACCAAGCACTTATTCAATATTTAGAAACAGTAACACTTCGAGCGAGGCTCACCAACGTTATAACGAAGTGGTGAGCGGTTTGGATTCCAACATATTGGGCTTTGAAAAGAATATGTTGATGTCACTTAAATTTTATTTGCCGGCATTGTTGCATCAGGAAGATCGTATGAGCATGATTTGGTCAATCGAGTCAAGAGTGCCATTTCTGGACCACAGGCTCGTTGATTTTAGTATGACAATCCCTAGTTATTACAAAGTGAAGAATGGGACACTTAAATCTATTTTTAGAGGAGCCCTAAGAGGAGTAGTGCCCGATATGATTCTAAATAATAAGATCAAAAGAGGATATCCAACTCCGATTAGTGTCTGGTCAAAAAATGACATGTCTCAATTCTTCAGGAATGCGCTAAAGAAAGATAATTCTATGATTAATGACTATGTAAACATGGATACAATTCAACTGATGTTGAATGATCATATGAGTAATAAAGCGGACTATACCACCCAATTATGGTCTGTGCTGTGCACAAAGCTCTGGTTTAATAATAATTTCGGGTCATGAGGAAAAATGTGCTGTTTATAATCGGTGATTTTTGGCCAACCCGAACAGGTGGGACAATTCGAATTGAAAAGTTGATTAAATATTTGCCAGATCTCGACTGGAAAGGAGTAGTGTTATCGAAAAAACTGGAATCGATGAATAATCATGAAGTCATTGATTCAACTCCGATTTATAGAACCAATGCTTACAATATAGGACTGTTGTATCAGAAAATTAAAGGCTGGTTTAAGGTTAAAAAAAGGACAACAGGATCGGCTCCGGCAGGTGCAGTATCTCAAAATGCAAACGGACGTCTGGCCGATTACTTTTTTGTACCTGATGTGGATGTGTTTTGGGCAATGGGTTCTGTAAGGAAAATTAGTCAGATCATTAAAAAAGAGAAAATTGAAATTATTTATTCCAGCTCACCTTTTGCCAGTGTTCATATAGCTGCACTATTGTACAGGAAATATGTTAATAAATCGATAAAATGGGTCGTTGAATTTAGAGATCCATGGACATTCAATCCATTTCGGAATAAGAAAATGAACTTTTTTGAAAAGATTGATCATAAACTGGAGAGCCTGGTACTTAGGTTATGTGACCATATAATTGTCACATCTGATGCGTATAAACAAGAGTTTATGAACAAATACCCGCTATTGTCTCCAGATAAAATAAAGTTTATTCCCAATGGATACGATTCTGAGGATTTTATGCAATTAAGACCTAAAGTTACTAAGGAGGGGGAGAAAATAAAGATTGTTCATGCGGGTAATTTTTATGGTAAACGATCTATAAAACCCTTCTTGGAAGCATTGTCTCTTATTTATCAAAAGAATCCTACTCTGGTAAATGAAGTATCCTTTACGCAGTTTGGAATAATCGATCCGGAAGGAGAAGCTTTCAATTTAGAAAATCCAAATCCATTGTTTGAGTTGAAAAAAGCAATCCCGCATAAAGATAGTTTACAGGAGATTGTTGATGCGGACTGGCTTTTACTTGTTCCCGGACCTGGTGCAGGGACTATGCCTGGAAAATTATATGAATATTTGGCCACAGGGAATCCAATTATTGGGTTAGTTGATGAAGGGCCGGCAAAAGAACTTGTATTAAAGTTGGAAATTGGCTATATAGCTTCACCGAATGATATTGAAGCAATCTTCAACTTGCTATTGGAAATTACTGAAAAGAGATCAAGATATGCGAGTATGAACAATAATAGCCCTGAGCTTAAAAGATTTGATAGAAAAAACATTGCAAGAGAGGTTAGTCTATTGTTAGATAGTTGTTTAATCGCGTAAATGTATTAATGGATAAAACTATGAACAGTCTTAAAACCATCTATAAGTTCTTTTTTCTAGCACTTTATTTATCCTTTTTTAGGTTTTTACCAGCATCCAGCACTCCATTCATTGGACGCTTCTTTAGAACATTGAGGTATCTATGTTGTAAACCTATATTTAAATCTTGTGGAAGAAATGTAAATATAGAACGCATGGCATTTTTTGGAAGTGGCTTTAATCTGACTATTGGTGATAACTCCGGATTAGGTATTAATTCGGTCGTACCTGGGAATACAATAATTGGCAAAAATGTGATGATGGGGCCAAATGTTTATATACTCTCATCGAATCATCAGTTTGATCGTACAGACATTCCAATGATCGAACAGGGAAATACCACTCAAAAACAGTGTATCATTGAGGATGACGTCTGGATTGGGAGACAAGTGATATTTACACCCGGTAGAACTGTTAAAAAAGGATCAATTATTGGTGCCGGGACACTTCTTTGTAAAAATTTTGAAGCATATAGTATTATTGGAGGAAACCCTTCAATCTTAATTAGAAGCAGACTTACTTAATTTTATACGAAATGAAGGTCTCTAAAATACTTACAATTCTTGCGATATCTTTGTTTTTTGCCTCTACTTTATTAGTGAGAATACAATTTGGGAGTTATAGCTTTTTCCATATTGGAATCGTAATCATTCTTGCATTATTAATGTTTTTTCCGGAAGTAGGAGGATTGAAGTCCTTTTTGAAGATAGATACCATTGTAGCTTATCAGCTGGTTTTTCTTTTGGTGGTATTGGTCAGTTATCTGGTGAACATTCCTAATGCAGATTCTGTATCGAAGATTTACTCTTCAAATTCAGGTGAATCTCCAAGTTTTTTGTATTGGAAGATTATGCTCAATGGTTTAATATTTGTGTTGAGCACAATTGTTGCGTACTTACTAGGGAGGACAATTTGTAGTTCTAAAGCTAATTTTTTAAAGGTTTATAATGCGGTCATTATATTTTGTTTAATTAATGCTTTTGTAAATGTTGTCGCATGGTTGATTGCTACAGGCGGAGTGATTGGACGATATAACTTTGAACCGCCCATTACCTTCTCTCCTGGTATGAGTATTCAATATAGTTCTATTGGTTTTTTGCTGGGACTTGGAGCACTCGCAGCTGTTAACCTTCAATACAGGAGGAAGATGGTAATTGTGGCTTTGGCAATTCTGTTGTTTAGTATTCTTATCATATTAACCAGACAAAGCCAGGTTAGTTTTTTAATCATGTGGATGTGGTATTTCTATAAGACAAAAAAAATGCCGGTGAAAACGTTACTCTGGGTGGTTCCACTGGCAATAATTGTTATGCTCGGAGGAATTACAATACTTTATCTTGCGGGGGCACTTGATTCTTATGGCGGAATCGACTCCACAGAAAGTACGGATGTGGCCATTAGGTTACTGATGTTAAATTCGGCATATGAACTGTTCATTAATCAACCTTTATTTGGAATTGGTTATGGGATGTTCGTAGGACATAATACGGTGCCGATTGTCATAACAGGGGTTCCAACCTACCTTGCCAGCCCTCATAATGGGGTAGCCAGTATCTTATGTGAGCTTGGTATGGCTGGAATTGTAATGATCTTTTTAATCACAACTATAGTGATCAGGAAAATGAATGAATCGTTAAAAAAGATAAAGGATGTTGTGCTATATAAATATTGTTGTGGGATATATGTCGTACAGGTTATCTTCATGTTATCTGTTTTTGTTAGTAACTCTAATTTGTACGGTCCTCCATCGGAAGTTCCCTACTTATATATATCATTTATTTCATGGTTTATGATTGGATCGGTAATTGGAATAAAGAATGCTAAACTATAATATTGAGATGCATATTTTAATCCTACCATCATTTTATCCAGAAAAAAATACACCTGTAAATGGCCTGTTTTTTAAAAACCAATCAAAGGTATTAGTTGATAAAACTGATAAAGTTGGGACGGTTTATACAGAGCAGAAAAGCTTAAAAAAGATATTTTCTGATGCAGGTGATCATTTGTACCAGACAACGAGAGAAGTTGATGAAGGAATTTTAACTTATCGAACTCATGGTATAAGCCTTTTAAACCAGTTTCCAATAGGCGCAGCGATTTGGGTTAAGGTTACTTTAGCTCTGGTAAAAAAATATATTGAAGAGAATGGGAAGCCAGATATTATTCATGCCCATAATGTTTTTAACGCAGGAAGAGTAGCAAGAGCTTGTTTGAGTATGTATGGTATACCATACGTTGTTACAGAGCATGACTCAGGATATTTGTTGAATGAATATTCATCGAAAGCACTTAAAGTCGCTAAAGAAGTGTTTAATAATTCAGCTTGCAACATCGCTGTAAGTAAGAGTTTGGGCCTTGCAATTTCTACATCTTGCAATTTGTCTTTCGTAAAAGTAATTCCTAATGTAGTCGATATAAGTCTTTTTGAACTTGACTTTTCTAAAAGACGGGAAGAAGTGTTCAAGTTCATTTCTGTGGGTAATTTATTGAAAAATAAGGGGCATGAAGTACTGATCAAGGCATTTAGTGTCTTTCAAAAGGATCGATCTAATGCGGTACTGGAAATCTATGGCGAAGGACCTGAATATGAAAATCTGAATCAATTAATTAAACAGTTGAATTTAACAGAGGCTGTTTCCTTAAAGGGAAAAATAGCTCCGATAGCATTAGTAAAGCGATACCAGCAATCACATTGTCTTGTCCTCCCATCTTTTAGGGAAACCTTTGGAGTGGTCATCATTGAAGCAATGGCATGCGGATTGCCTGTTATTGCGACACGGAGTGGAGGACCCGAGGATATTATTAATGATGAGAATGGAATTTTAGTTGATCCTGGGGATATAGAAAGTATGGCAAAAGCCTTAACAGGGATCAAAGACAACCACCATAAATACAATTTTAATAACATTAGAAAATTTGTAGAGAAAAACTACAGTGAAAATATTGTGGCAAATAGTTTACTATCACTATACAAAACAATTGGTGGATAACGATTATTTGAGCAAACTTAAAAAGATTAAAAATTATATGAAATTAGCCCCTATTGCCGTATTTGCTTACAATCGTCCATTAATATTACTCGAAACTCTGGAAGCTTTGACTGCTAACAAAGAATCTATAGAAAGTGTATTATATGTTTTTTGTGACGGAGCTAAAGTTGGTGCATCCGATAAGGAAATCCAGTTAATTAATGAGGTACGGGCAGTTGTTAAACAAAAACAGTGGTGTAAGGAGGTGATTGTGTATGAAAGCGAAATTAACCATGGGCTTTCTAAGGCAATTATAGGTGGTGTTAATCAAATTCTAGATAAACATGATCGCATTATTGTTCTGGAAGACGATCTTGTTGTTTCTCCTTTCTTTTTAAATTATATGAATACTGCTTTGGATCTTTACAAAGAAAATGAAAGTGTTATTTCTATTGTTGGCTATAATTATCCTTTAACTTTTTCCGAAGATTTTCCGGAAACCTATTTCTTGAAGAACGCAGATTGTTTAGGTTGGGGGACATGGAAAAGAGGTTGGAATTTATTTGAGAAAGATGCTCGGGTGTTGTTGAACCAAATTGAAAATATGAATGCAAAAAAGGAGTTTGATTTTGATAATCAATACCCTTATATAAAAATGCTGAAAAAAGTTGCAGAGGGAACGGTGAATTCATGGGCGATCAGATGGTATGCAAGTGGCTTTGTAAATAATTTGGTTACTTTATTTCCCAAAAAATCACTTGTGAGGCACATTGGTCATATAGGTAGTAATGTTAAGGCTGACAATAGTGATGTGTTTGGGTGGGAGATCAGTATGGAAAAGGTGACCTATTTTGAAAAGAATACCGATGAAATTCCTTCAAATCGATTAAAGCTTTCAAAACATTTTAGAAAATACAATAGAAGAAGATTAACATTGTCGAGCATTAAATATGCTTACAAAAGATTTATATTATCGAATTTTAACTCTTAAAATTAAAGCATGGCTAGTTTTTTGAAAAAAATGCAGTTGTTTTTACCTCCCGTTTTAACGGATTTTATTAAAGAAAATATAGGCTATGTCGGTCTTGCTCCTTGGGAGTATGCTCCCCAAGGTTTTAAGACGGAAATTAAATCCGGCGGTTGGGGATTAGATAGTATCGCCGCATTGCAAAAAGAAAAGTGGCCGTCTTATGCCAGTCGGATTGGTTCTTGTAATTCTTTAGGAGTTAACCATGAAAGTCCAAGTGTGTCCAGCAACAATGATCCCTTTTTTCACAACTTGTTGATTTCATTTGCATATGTATTTGCTTTATCGGCGATTAATAAAAAGGTTGTTAAAATGCTGGACTGGGGTGGTGGAATCGGGCATTATGGATTGCTGGCGGAGGAACTTGTAAAAACTACCGGAATTGAGGTAGATTATTTTTGCTATGATTTTGAAGTTTTTAATACTCATGGTTCAACATTAAATCCCACTTATCATTATTTTAATGATAAGGATCTCTATCTGGATAAAAAGTTTGATTTGCTAGTGGCCAGCAGCTCCATATGGTATGAAACGGATTGGAAGATGGGAGTTGATAAAATATGTAGATATAATGCGGAATACATATATATCACCAGAATGATCTTTATAATGGATAAGCCTAGTTTTGTTGCCATTCAACGACCCAAGACAATGGGATATCAAACGGAGTATTTGTTCTGGATTATCAATAAAACAGAATTCCTTCAATATATGGAAAGTAGAAATCTGATGATGGTTAGAGAGTTTGAATTTGGTTCGGTTACACCAATATTCAAAGCTCCGGAGCAGGGAACAATGAAAGGGTTCCTATTTAAAAAATGTAATTAATAACATAATGTTGCTTATTTAACTAGTTTTGGGTATTAAAATTTAACACATACAATGAAATCACCTTATATAATAGATTTTCAACATACGGGATCCGCTGAATTCGGATTCCTAGATATTGCTGAAGTGGGAAAGAACCTTCCTTTTGAAGTAAAGAGGATGTTTTGGACCCATTCTGTTCCAGATGGAGTGATCAGAGGCCACCATGCACATAAAGCTACAGAACAAATTTTAATCGCAATTGAAGGTATAATAAAGGTGACAACCGAAATGCCTGACGGTCAGATTTCTAAATTTGAACTTACGTCTTCAACACAAGGGATTTATTTGCCGCCTCACGTTTGGCACCATATGGAATATTATGATAAAGCTGTCCAGATTGTTTTTTGTTCCGCGTTATTTGCTGAATCAGACTATTTAAGAGAATATAAAGACTTTAAAGAATATTATAAATAATGAAAATTCCATATCTATCTTTTGAATATCAACATGGTTTAATGAAGGCTCCACTTAAAGCTGCTTGTGAGAAAGTAATTGATTCCGGGTGGTTCATCATGGGTGGATCCTTGAAAGAATTTGAAGACAAATACGCTACATTAAGCGGCACAACTGGTGCTGTTGGTGTTGCAAACGGGCTAGACGCTTTAATTCTTTCTCTTATGGCCTTGGGTGTAGGAAAAGGGGATGAAGTGATTGTCCCTTCAAACACATATATTGCCTCATGGTTGGCCGTATCTGCTGTAGGAGCAATACCTATTCCTGTTGAACCTAATATGCTTACCTATAACATTGATGTAAGCCAAATTGAAGAAAAAGTAACCCCAAAAACAAAAGCAATTCTGCCAGTGCATTTGTATGGACTTCCTTGCGAAATGGATGCGATTATGGAGCTTGCAAATAAGCATGGTTTATACGTTGTTGAAGACAACGCTCAAGCGCATTTAGCTACGTATAAAGGTAAAATAACCGGTTCATTTGGAGATCTGAATGCAGTAAGTTTTTATCCTGGAAAAAATTTGGGAGCCCTGGGAGATGCAGGTGCCGTTACTGGTAATAATTTGGAGCTAATCAATATGGTTCGTGTTCTTAGGAATTACGGATCTGAAAAGAAATATTTTAACATGATGAAAGGTGTAAACTCGAGACTGGACGAGATGCAAGCCGAAATTTTAAATGTTAAGCTCAACTATATTGAACGTCTTACTGCAGAAAGAAAGGAAATCGCTAAAAAATATAATGAGGGATTAGCTGGTATAAAGGATTTGGTATTGCCACATGTTAATGAAGGTGCTAGCCATGTCTATCATATTTATCTGGTAAGAACTTCCAGAAGAGACGCCTTAATGGATTATCTTCAAAACCTTGGAATCAGTCCTTTCATTCATTATCCTATACCTCCGCATTTACAGACTGCTTATCAGGAACTGGAATATAAGGCCGGAGATTTTCCTTTGGCTGAGGAAATTGCAAATACATGTTTAAGTATCCCGCTTTATCCTGGTTTGGACGACCAACAGATCAACTATATAATCAAATCTATTAAGTCGTTTTTTGATCAAAATTAATGCGTTACTACTGCACACTGTTTGACGGGAACTATACTCCCAATTTTTTGGCGCTTTATGATTCCCTGCTTAGTAATTCAGGAAACTTTAAGATCTATGCATTTTGCATGGATGATAAAGCTTATGACTATTTAGCAGATGATCCCTTAAATTCGGAGGGGAAGATTGCTGTGATCTCTATTGCTCGGTTAAAAGAACATTTCCCTCAACTGGAAGGCCTCGTTAAGCAAAGATCTTTGGTTGAATTTTATTTTTCATGCAGTCCATTTATTACTACTTACGTATTCGATAAAGAGGAATCAGCCACTCATGTTACTTATTTGGATGCTGATCTTATGTTCTTTGATTCTCCGGAACATATATTCGAGGAAATTGCCGAATGCTCTGTAGGTATTATAGCTCATAAATTCTATGGATGGGGGAAAAGATACCTTAAGTATGGAAGATATAATGTGGGATGGGTAACTTTTAAAAATGATTCCAATGGCAGGGCTTGCTTAAAATCCTGGTTGGATGATTGTGAGGAATGGTGTCACGATTATTATGATGAAATAGGACAAAGATTTGGTGATCAGAAGTATCTTGATAAATGGGCGCATGATTTTACTGGAATTAAGGTGATTTCTCAAAAAGGAGCGAATGTTGCACCTTGGAACGCTGGACGTTATAAGGTATCGACCAATGCGGAGGGTAGAATTTACATAGACGAAGATCCCCTTGTATTTTATCACTACGCGAGTTTTAAGAAAGTAGATGCGAATACTTATACCACTAGTATGAGCAAATACATGGCGCGTCCATGTCCTATTCTAAAAAGAGATATTTATCAAAAATACCTGAATATTGTAGCCGGGAATTCGGATCAGATCAATAAAAAGCTAAAGAATAAAGATGCAGAGGCATTAAAGAAAAACAGGTCGTTGTCCAATCAAACTAATTTTAGAAAACGGATTACACTTGCTTTTACTTCATTAACAAGGTGGTATTTTAATGACTATATATACAAATAGCGTCTATGAAAGTGCTTATTGTAAATTGTGTATACGATCCGGAACCAATTGTTTCTGCTCAAATAGGGAAAGCTCTTGCAGAGGAATTGGCTACTCGTGGGCATTCTGTTTCGGTAATTGCTCCATTTCCATCAAGACCCTCAGGCTTTCAATTTACATCAAAATATGTAAAAGGCAAGATTAATCTCGAGGCTAGTAGAAGGAATTTAAAAGTCTTTCGTCTGCCTTCTTTTATTTGCCCTGAGTCCAGTTTTTTTGGACGGCTCCTTGAGAGTATGTCATTTGGATGGCATTCTTATCGTTACATCTTAGATAATTCAAATGAAATAGATAGGGTATATATGAATACCTGGCCTTTGTTTGGTCAATATGGTGCTGCTGCTGCTTGTATAAAAAGCAAAATTCCTTATTTTCTACATATTCAGGATGTTTATCCCGAATCCTTAACGAACAAACTTCCAACCATAGTAAGAGGGCTTATGCATTTTGCTTTACTTCAAATTGAGAAATATGTTATTCGAAATGCGTTAAGGGTTATAGTGATCTCAGAGAAAATGGGCACGTATATTGCTAAAACTAGAAACGTGACTCAGAACAGAATAGATAATATATTAAACTGGCAAGATGAATCTGAATTTGAATCTTATAAAGATAGTTGGCCTTCTGATAAACTTGCCTTCATGTATTTAGGTAATATTGGACCTGTTTGTGGCCTTCCAAATGTTATAAATTCTTTTATTGATTCTAAAATTGATGCAAAGCTAATTTTAGCTGGAAATGGTTCCAGGAAAGATGAATGTATCGAAATTGCTAAAATGCATCCCGAGTGCGATATTGAATTTTGGGACGTTCCGGCTGGAGATGTTGCAAAGGTACAAGCTCAAGCGCATGTTTTAATACTGCCTCTTATAAAGGGGGCAGCAAGTAGTTCGATCCCATCTAAATTACCTGCGTATATGTTTTCTGGAAGGCCTATTATTGCGACTCTCGATGGAGATAGTGATACGGCTAATGCAATTCGAGCGGCAGCCTGCGGTTGGGTGGGGCCTGCAGAAGATCGAATGTGGTTAAAAGGAATGTTTGTTGAAGTAAGTTCAATGCATTCAACCTCCTTACAGAAAATAGGACAGGCTGGCAGGACATATGCGTTGAAACTTTTTTCTAAAAAGGTTAATCTTGAAAAAATAATTCACACAATAGTATATGGTTAGTAGATTATTAACGACACAAGAAATTAGAAGAGCCTCTCAGCTGCATTTTGAAGCCTTTAGTGGCTTTTTTCTTACTTCTTTAGGGAAGTCGTTTTTAAGAGCCTTTTATAAGGGGATTTTAGAGCATCCTGATGGTATAGCTGTTGGGGTGTTCGATAATGGACATTTGGTCGCCTTTGCTGTTGGAACGAAATGTAAAAATGGATTTTACTCTGATATTTTGCGGAAAAAGGTGATAAGTATGTCATTAGCTGCTATGCCAAAGCTAATATCTTCCCCATCAAAAGTTTTAAGATTATTTAACTCTTTAAAATCGTCTAAGAGGTTTGGAAAAGATATTATGGATAATGCCTCTCTCTTATCAATTTGTGTTTGTCCGAGAGAAAGAGGTAAAGGTTTAGGTGCAAAGGTGTTAAAGGCATTTGAAGAGATCGCGTTTAGAGATAGTGACGCTATTTCTCTCACAACTGATTTTATGGATAATGATTATGTAAATAATTTTTATCAAACCAACCAGTATGAGCTTTATGATGTCTTTCTCCAGGATCAAAGAAAGATGAATTTATATTTAAAAAAAAGAAGAAATTAATGGAAATCCCGTTTTCTCCCCCATTTGTTAATGATGAAATTATAAATGAAGTAGTGGATACGTTACGATCCGGATGGATTACAACAGGCCCTAAGGTAAAGCAATTAGAGAAAGAAGTTGTTGAGCTTACAGGTTGTCCTGAAGCTCTGGCTGTGAACTCCTGGACTTCTGGAGCAATTTTGGTTTTAAAGTGGTTTGGTGTGGGCAAGGGAGATGAAGTTATTATGCCAGCTTACACTTACTCTGCAACAGCACTTAGTGTAATTCATTGTGGAGCGACCCCAATAATGGTTGATGTATTGGACGATTTTACTATGGATCCAATCAAATTAAAACAAGCTATCACAAAAAGAACTAAAGTAGTTATGCCAGTTGATTTTGCTGGTTTAATGTGTGATTATGATGCAATCAATGAGGTTGTTAAAGATAAGGCAGTGGTTTCCTTATTTACACCTGGGTCTGAGAAACAAAGTGACTTGGGACGCATACTTGTTCTTTCTGATGCAGCACACTCCATTGGTGCTAAGCTAAATGAAGTCAGTTCCGGAAAAGCGACAGATATTACAATTTTTTCATTTCATGCTGTAAAAAATGTAACAACAGCTGAAGGAGGAATCATCTGTATCAATTTGCCGAAGCCTTTCAGTAATGAGGAAGAATATAAGTTGATGAGGTTGTGGTCTTTAAATGGTCAAACAAAAGATGCATTTACTAAATCCCAAGCTGGCGGATGGAAATATGATATTCTCTTTGCTGGATTAAAAGTGAACATGCCAGATCTTTGTGCCGCTTTAGGTTTGGGACAGATCCGATTGTACAATCAGTTGTTAAATGAAAGAACTCGAATAGCGAACGCTTATGAGGCATTTTTTTCAAATCAAGCATGGGCAAAATGTCCGATTTTAGTAGATGAGAAAAGGGTGTCGTGTAACCATCTATACGCTTTAAGAATTAATGGAATTAATGAAGCACATCGTGATCAGATGATCGAATATATTACGGACTTAGGGGTAGCGGTAAATGTTCATTTTATCCCGATGCCTATGTTGACTGTATTCAAGGATTTAGGATATCGTATAGAAGATTATCCTCAGGCCTATAAGAATTATGCTGTGGAGATCTCCCTTCCAATATATCCCCAGTTAACAAATGAGGAGGTATCCTATATTTGCTCAACCGTGGAACGAGCGTATAAAAGCTTATTATAATGAAGCGGACTTTTGATTTTGTTATTTCTCTGCTTGGTATAGTCGTCCTTTTTCCGGTTTTTATCCTTTTGATTTTTGCAATTAAGCTTTCTTCTAAGGGTGGAGCATTTTATAGACAGATTAGGGTTGGTCAATACAATAAGGATTTTGGATTATTGAAATTCAGATCTATGTATGTGAATTCTGATAAGCTAGGACTACTAACCGTCGGTAACCAGGATCGGCGGATAACCCCAATCGGAGTATTCATAAGGAAGTATAAACTTGATGAATTGCCACAATTGTTTAATGTACTTTTTGGACAAATGAGTTTGGTCGGACCCAGACCTGAAGTTCGTAAATATGTAGATCTTTATACAAAAGAGGAATTAAAAGTATTGGATTTAAAACCCGGAATTACGGACTTTGCATCGATAAAATATCGAGATGAAAATAATATACTTAATCATCAGGGGGATCCGGAGAAATATTATATTGAAGTGATTATGCCTGACAAGGTGAAAATAAATCTCAGTTCATATGAAATGAGTAAGAGCGTATTAGGTTCTGTTAAAATTATATTTTTGACAATCAAAGCTGTCTTCTTCAGTAAATAATAAAAAACGAATTCTATTTAATTCAAGTGAAATTTCTTTATACTTGTTTTGGTTCAATTATTGTTAGTTTTGCTAAAGTTATTTTTAGGTAACCTTTATGTTTACAAAACTACAAATTGTATCTCGCTGGATTATTTTTACCATTGATATTTGCTTAAGTATCATCGCGTTACTATTTGCAATTATTTTGCAGCATAACTTTAAAATCACAGGGATAGATTTTTTAGCCTTTTATAAAGCAGTGGTGATGGTGGTGATCATCAATTCACTTGTGTTTTATAGTGTAAAGACTTTTGCCGGTATTGTCAGATATACTTCTGCTCAGGATTCATTTCGAATTCTATTTTCGGTAATTCTCAGCTCTTTAATTCTATTTTTTGCGCATGCGATTGCTATTGTTGTAACTGGTGAACAAGTGGTTAGTAATGTGGCTATCGTTATATTTACTTTATTCAGCTTCCTTTTACTGATCACCTACAGGGTTGTGGTAAAGTACTTTTTTATGTACATCAAGAATGCTAACCTGGACAAGCGAAGGATTATCATTTATGGTGCAGGAGAAGCAGGTGTAGCTACAAAAAGGACTTTTGACCATGATGCCAAAGTAAATAAGACAATCATCGCTTTTGTGGATGATGACATGCGTAAAGTAGGCAAAACGATTGATGGGGTAAGGATTCTGGATGCAGGAGGGTTAGAGCATTTAATTGTAAAGCATGAGGTGGATGAAATCATCTTTGCATCATACACAATTCCTTTAGAGCGTAAAAATCAGGTAGTAGACATTTGCCTGGAAAATGAGGTTAAGATTTTAAATATTCCATCTCCTGAGGTTTGGGCCAAGGGTGAGGTAACTACCGCGCAAATTCAGAATATCAATATTGAAGATTTGCTGAACAGAAAGACGATTGAAATAGATATCGATGGGATTCAAAATCAGCTAAAGGGTAAACGGATCCTAATCACTGGGGCAGCGGGCTCTATTGGGAGTGAGATTGTTAGGCAACTTTTGAAATTTGAAACCGGATTGATTATCCTCTGTGATCAGAGCGAAACCGCCCTGCATCATATTTATCTTGAATTAGAGGAGCATCACGCCAATACCAATTTCCATGCTTTTGTTGGTGATGTTAAAGATCAGAAACGAATGCAGTATTTGTTTGAAACCTATAAACCGCATTATGTTTATCATGCCGCTGCTTACAAACACGTGCCGCTAATGGAAGGTAATCCCGCAGAAGCGATTAAAACAAATGTAATGGGTACTAAAACCATTGCAGATCTATCCGTTAAGTATGGTGTACAGAAGTTTGTGATGATTTCGACGGATAAAGCTGTTAACCCCACAAATGTAATGGGGGCATCTAAACGAATTGCAGAAATTTACGTACAGTCTTTAAATAATTCATTAAACAATCCGGATTTAATTTTCTCGAATGGATTGAGCTATTTAAATGATAGCAATATAAAGCCAATTACTAAATTCATCACTACTAGGTTTGGTAATGTTTTGGGCTCTAATGGCTCTGTAATCCCGCGCTTTAAACAGCAAATAGAAAAAGGAGGACCTGTTACGGTTACGCATCCTGAGATTACGCGTTATTTCATGACGATACCCGAAGCTTGTCGTTTGGTGCTTGAGGCTGGGTGTATGGGCAAGGGAGGTGAGATTTACATATTCGATATGGGTAAATCCGTAAAGATTGTAGAGCTTGCAAAGAAAATGATTCGTTTAGCTGGCTTGGTACCTAATCAGGATATTAAAATCTCTTATTCCGGTTTAAGACCTGGAGAGAAATTGTTTGAAGAATTGCTTAATGATAGTGAGAGTACCATACCAACCCATCATGAAAAGATTATGATTGGGCAGGTAAGGGAATATATATTTAATGAAATTGAAGTCCAAATTTACCAATTGTTACTTTATGCCAGCTCGAATAATACCAGACAGGTAGTTCAACAGATGAAAGTAATTGTTCCTGAATTCATCAGTAAGAATTCTGTGTATGAAGAATTAGATGTTCAGGTTCAGGTAGAGGAAAATCCCTAAAAATGAAGAAATACTTATTGCTGGGTGCACTAGCTATAGCTACTTTTAGCTTAAAAGCGCAAACACCTAATGTAACCATACCCTATTCGTATCAATTTTATCAGAAGCTGAATAAATCAGTTTATGATGTAAATAGTCGTTCGCACTCTGCCATTAAGGGCTTTTATGCTGATGATTCTTTGTTGGTCAATAGGTATCAAGAGTTAATGCAAATGGGCGTTGATTCCTTAAACAAACATTCCTGGCTACGTAGAAAATTGACTCAGGAGCATTTGTTAAATTTTAAAGGAGATGATTATACTGTTTATGCTGATTTTCTCCCTGATCTTCAGATTGGGCGTGATTTTAATGGAAACACAACTACCTGGAAAAATACACGAGGATTTCAGATAGGGGGAACTGTGGGGGATAAATTCTCTTTTTATACTAATGGTTTTGAAAACCAAGGTGTATTCGCGAATTACATTAATGATTTTATCAATACAACGAAAGTCGTTCCCAGTGAGATGGGCGGGGGGCTTAAGGTCGACAATCGTGTAAAAGATTGGGCTTATGTTACTGCTTTATTATCCTACACGCCGAATAAACATCTAAATATTGCCTTGGGCTATGATAAGAACTTTATTGGCGATGGTTATCGTTCCATGTTGTTATCTGATGTAGCTGCTAATTATTCTTTTTTAAGAATTCGCGCTACCTTGGGTAATGTGCAATATCAAACCATATTTGGCTATATGCTGGATCCAGGAGCAGAAAAGCTAACAACTGATAGACGTTTGGGGGACAGAGGGAAATGGGCGGCGATGCATTATATAGATTGGAATGCGACTAACCGTTTTTCTATTGGCTTTTTTCAAGCAGTAACCTGGGCTGACGCGCAGCCTGAAGGGAAACGTGGATTTGATTTTAACTATGTACATCCCTTTATCTTTTTAAGGCCATTAGAGGGCGCGAATACCTACTCTCCGGATAAAATGCGTTTGGGTATCAATACCAAATATGAGATTCTGGATAAAACGACTGTGTATGGTCAGTTTATGATAGATGAGTTTACGGCTAAAGAGTTTTTTAGCAATAAAGGTTATTGGGCAAATAAATGGGCTTTGCAACTGGGATTTAGGGGGGCAGATCTGTTTAAAGTGAAAAATTTGAATTATCTGGCAGAGTTTAATACAGCAAGGCCATATACTTATGCCCATTTTGATAGAGTATCCAATTACTCTGCCATGAACCAGCCTTTGGCGCACCCTCTCGGTGCGAATTTTAGAGAAGTGTTAGGTATTTTAAACTACAGCTATAAAAGATTTGACCTGCAAGGGCAAATAATGTATGCCAGATATGGACTGGATCCGAATGGGGAGAATTACGGAAAGGATATTTTTAAGAGCTATCTTACAAGGACAGTTGAATATGGCAGTCATATCGGTCAGGGTATTGGTACCGATCTTTATTTTGCGGAAGGTAGGGTAGCTTATCTGCTAAACCCAAAATATAATCTGCGATTGGAAGTTGGTGGGGTGTTGAGAAGAGAAACAAATGGGATAAAAAATACAAATACGGCGTTGTTTACCTTTGGTCTGCGTAGTACCTTTAGAAATCTATATCAGGATTTTTAACTATTTATGATCCATCAGGTATTTAATCACTTGATCTCCGATTATCGGTTTAAAGTGAGTGCTGTCATACCAACCGTCGTAGAAATTATCCGTTCCGAATTGATATTCATTACCAATTTCGGTGCCCACTAAGTTTAAAAATTTAAATTTGATTAAGCTATTGTGGATCTGCATTGAATTAATTTCTTTTTGCAATTGAAGCGCTATTTTAGCATTTAATCGCTTGTATTTTTCTTCTTTCATCGTTTCTAGAGGAAGTGGCGGCAGAAAGAAGATAACCTGGTGAGTTAAATGCTTTTTATTTTTGAAAGTAATTTTGTGCATTTTTTTTATAGATGCAATTTCATTATTGTTGAGGGGTCTCATAGGTGCTAACTTTGAATTTAACTCATTTATAGATTTTGACGTATCAATTTTTCGGGTATTGATAGAGTCTAGAGTGCTTGTAAGTGATTGGTTATTAAGTAGGTTTAGCTTAATTGTCCTTATTGAATTAAATGTCGTTCTTAAACTAAAAAGGTCGTTGCAAAAAATATCTTTGCGTAATGGAGTCGGATTATTGCCGCACATTTCAATGAAAATTGTTTTTTGGACCGATGCCTCCTCTAATATTTTCTGAAGGACTTCGCTGCTCTCATCAATATTCATTGTGTTGACGGCTATTTTTTCCAAAAATGGATAATTTCCCGGTATTCCTAAACTAATGTGAGATGTACCAATGATACTGAATTTGACTTTAGGACCTTTAGAATAAAGCCGGAAGGTATTCATAAGTGGTGCATAATTTGCGATATCATTGATGGGTAAAGAATTAACATCTTTAATTCTATGGTCTTTGTACCAGTATGGGTCGACCAAGTAGTTGACAGAAACTATTATCGATAAAATCACCCCGATAGTTATTAGAAAGGCTTTTAAAAACGGGCCTGGTTGGTACGCCATTGTTGTGCTTTTAAAATTGTCCATAAATAAAATCGTTAGACGCATGATTACCTACCTTTGTAACTAGATAAAGTGCAATTAAAAAGCCTATTGAAACACCCCAAAACAGGGTTGGTTTCCAGAGTAGATATTTATTCCACTTCTCATCGGAATGTGCTCTTAACCCAAATATTTCCATGCTGTTAGGGCCCCTTAATGCCAAAACAGAACAAATCAAGATGAAAAATGGAAAAGGCAGTGTAAGACTTTTATAACTAAAAAGATATATTGGATTTTCTATCATTGAAAAAAAGTCATGGTTACCAATCTTCTGATTTAAATAAAATAAAGTATTGTAATTGTTTATCTTGAAATTTCCAAAGCCTTCTAAAAGAGACCTGAAGGCCAGGAGGTCATTTAGTCTCAGTAAACTGCCAGCTATACCAGCAACGAGAAGTACTTTAAATTGATTTAATATGGTGCCGATTTTTTTTAAACTGCTATTGGGTTTAAATTTCAAATGAAGTGTTTTGCCAAATATTAGGACAATGATCTGACTCATGGTTAGGATAAGGCCAATCAATACGCCTGAAAATAGGAATTGTAACGTTGGTGCGTGCCAGAAGCCTACCGAGATATAAACTACCATTGTCGCAATAATTCCCGACAAGTAATATTTATACTTTGGGAAACCTTTAAATAACTTTAGCATAAGCTTGGATACGGGGAGGAAGATATATTCGCGATTGAATGCAATCAATGAAATATGCCATCTTCCTACATAATCAGCAAAAGATGTTGCTTTGAGTGGAGAATTAAAATTTACTGGAAATTTCAATCCAAAACAAAGACCTAGTCCAATGGCCATGTCAGAATATGCAGAAAAGTCGAAATATAGCTGAAGAAGGAATCCCCACACAGTGAACAGGGATTCTAAAGTAGTAAATGATGCACCTGAATTGATACTTGCAAACATTTGATCTGTAAATATGGACAAGGGATCCGCAAGAAGCGTTTTTTTGAACAGGCCAAAAGTAAATAAGCTTAGCCCTAAAACGATGTTTTCTTCAGAAATACTTTTTCTACCGACTTCGGAAAATTGCTGAATTGAGGTTTTATACCTTAAGATGGGCCCTGCAGGTAAATGTGCAAACATAGTTAATGACAATAGATAGCTCCGAAAATCGTAGCGCTTTGCTTTTTTCTGATAGATATCTACGAGTAAGGAAATCTGGTATAAGGTATAAAATGAGAGCCCCAGAGGGATGCTAACTTCGAGCATAGAGTTGACAATACTTTCATTTCTGATTAAAGAATCCTGGATGCTGGCCGAAAAGAATTTATACCAAAAAAGGACAAGAAAATTCAGACAAATACCAATAATCAGGCATAAGGTTTTATAAACTGAACCTGGTTTTGTTTTCTCCATAACAAGAGCCGCTAAATAGTTGAAAAAAGCGGATCCTACTATAACCATTGCTGCTCTTAGATCATTGTAGCCACAAAATACTAGAGATGCTGCAATTAGAAGTCCTGCAGCTGCATTAGGAAATCGCTTGTTAAGCAGCAGGAACGCGGCAAGTGTGAAAGGAAAAAAAACAAAAATGAAACTTAAAGATTGAAATAGCATGATATCCTTTATTTTTCGATCAGCAAGGTATCATATAGTATTGCATCTAGGCCGGAGGTAACCAGCACAACAAGTGCGTCTTCAAGTGTGTTTACTATTGGCTTACCCATTATATTAAAGCTTGTGTTTAATAATACTGGTACACCGCTTAAGGCTTCGAATTCATTTAATAATTCAGTGAGCCATGGATTGTCCTTTTCGTTTATGGTTTGAAGCCTACCGGTTCCATCTTCATGCACTACAGCTGGTACAATAGCTCTTGCCGATGATTTCCAGGGCAGGGTAAAGGACATGTATGGAGAGCTATGTGTTTTTTGAAAATAATCAACCACCTGATGTTCGAATAAGATTGGTGCAAAGGGACGGTAAGATTCTCTGGCTTTAATCTCATTGTTAATATAATCCTTTGTTTTCGCACCTCTTGGGTCTGCAAGGATGGACCTGTTCCCCAAGGCGCGCGGACCGAACTCAGCAGCTCCTTGTATTACACCGACAACTTTCCCTTCAAAGAGTTTTTTTGCTAAGATTTTAGCCTTTTTGTTTTTCAGTTCAGTTATTTTTAGTGAAGAACCGTATTTACTCAGTGTGTTGAAATTTCTAGTGTCGCTTTTTATAACACGACCAAGGTAAGGTGACCCGCTATGATATGGTATTGTTGTAGTATGATGTGCTTTCATCCAGCTCAGTATAGCTGCGCCGATTGCATTGCCGTCATCCGCAGGTGCGGCAGCAACATGTATGTTTAAAAATGAAAATCTGCCCACAATACTTCCATTATAGGAGGAATTCAATGCACAGCCACCGGAGAGAATCAAGTTCTCTTCCTTGTATTGTTCGCAATGCGATAAGATTTGATCTGTAAAATAGGTGTAGGCTACCTGGCCGCTAGCGGCTAAATCTGCAGCCATCATAAGCTCTTCTCCCGGCTTTCTGTAGTACGGCTTTAATTGACTGATCACATTCAAGATTTCATTCTCTGATGCAAAGAACAACCGGCCATCCTTTACATTGATAAGTCTTTTTAGATTTTCGACTATAAATTCTACAGGTTTTCCGAAAGCCGCCAAGCCCATCACTTTCCATTCTTCCCCCCGTCTGTGGTCGAAGCCACATATTTTTGTAAGCCATCCATAATAGCTTCCAAGGCTTCCCGGACCCCAGGAACGCCATATCCTATGCAGTGTTCTATCTTTTAACCGATACAGGCTAGCCGCTCCAACTTCTCCCTCTCCGTCAATAACAAGGCATAAACCTGATTTGATGCTGGAACTGTAACAGGCATTAACTGCATGACAAAGATGATGGTCAAAATTTTCGACCTCAAGATGTTCATCGAGTGATAAATATTCCTTCAAGTTTGCACCAGCATTTGCAAATGCTTTGCCCTGTAAAGATAGTAGCCATTTTACAGCAGATTTATCAACCAATAGCCCTTCGGAAATATCAATGGGTAGATCTCTCTTTGATTTTGTCCAACTTTGAGCGATGGCAATTTCTGCTCCGGAACTGATTATTCCTGGAAATACACTTCTAATCAGTTCGGGATGATCGGCATCTATACCCCAGGCTCTTTTTTGCTGTACGAACCTTTCTGTAGCCTCAGCAAAGATAACATGCCCATTGTCATCAACAATACTGATGGCGGGATCATGGCCAGTAGTTGATAACCCTACATGGTATTTATGCATTATTCAATTGCAATATGCTATCCGCAATTTCATTAATAGTTTTGTTTTCAAACATGATCATCGGATCGATTTCTATCCCAAGATCATCTTCGAGCTCTCCAGAAATGATCACAGCTTGTAATGAGCTAAGGCCAATCTCATCCAGGTCTTTTGCTGGATCCAAAATATCGGCTTCAATTTCTAAATGGCTAGCTATTTTTTCTCTTAAGAGTTCAATAATACCTGTTTTTTCCAATTCTTCCATTTTATGTTTTTCAGTTTAGGTTAACTTTTAGGGATTTGAGAATGACTGTTTGTTTGTGGTCACTAACGTCGGGCGTATCTGTTAATATGCTCATTTTGTTGAAGCTTGTAAATAGCTTAGGTATTGCCATTTCAATTAACACACGGCTTTGAAAAGCACCTACGCAAAAGTGAATTCCCTTACCGAATGCAATATGTGAATTGTTGGAAAGCTCCTCTGTAGTCCAGCTTTTTTCCTTTGAAAATGGGCAGCCTACAGAATGGATTTCTAGCAGATCAATCAAAACATTGTCTCCTTGACTGAAATGTTGACCACCAATGTTTTTATCTGTTAAAGAAATAGAGTGGATATATCTTGGAGATGCGCCAATTTTTATCAGATATTCCAGGTTGTTACGTACCCAAACTTCATTTTTTGCATTTTTTCTGATGGTTTCTGGAGCTGAAAGTAAATGCCAAACTATATTAGCCATGGTTTGGGAGATGTTAATTGAGGCACCATATAACACCAATATGGTTGCGAGCGCGTCGTCTTCTGAATAGTCATCTGCGACTATATCCAAAAGTTCGGCGAGTAATGACTTTGGTGCCGTTTCATCTAAAAGCGTTTGTCGTTCACGCATCTGGTTTAGTAAGTCATCAAAACCTGCTTCCATTTTAATCAGTTCTCTTATAGGAAGCAAGGGTTGAAGCAGGGTTTGTAGTTGTTGGGTCCAGTAGTCAAATTTCTCAATGTTGTTTGGCCTGATTCCCAGGATGCGTTGAGTCGTCTCCAGAAATAATGGATAAGTAAAATCAGCGACAATATCTGGATTTGAGGAGTTTTTTAATTTGAGTAGAACCTCGTCTATTGCCTGATCAAAGACTGGGATCCATTCATTGATTTTTGCTTTGCCAAGGGTATTCATTACCTTTTTTCGAAGCTTAATATGTCTGCTCCCAGACATGAAAAAAAGTGCATTTCTGGAAACGAGAATCATATTAGGGAAATCCAACCGACTTGCTGATTGTAAGTCGATAAGATATTTTTCCATGTGAGGCGGAACAAAAGTTTGATCTTTGTTCACCTCATTTGCAATATCTATATCGTTAATGTAAGCAAAGCTTGAGTGAGAATTTTGAGGTTTTATAATTTTATCCAACGAGTTTCCTCCCATATATGTATGGATGAAAAGACTGACTAATCGTATAGCGCCTTATTTTTCCACTAGAAGTGCGATCCAATGTGCCACTTTTTAAAACTAGGATATGTTCCAGGCTCAGTGAAAAATAAGACAGGATTTTTGAACGTATTTGCGCTTTGATCTCTTCGATGTTCATGGGGTCGGATGTAAATGTCTCAATGAGCAAACACGCTTCATTATCATTTGTTTTAAAAGCCGCTGCCCCCGCAGGGTTCAGGTTGGGGTGAACATCTGATGCATACCATTCAACATCAGAAGCCGAAACATTTATACCATTAACCTTAATCGTGTCCTTCTGTCGGCCAAGTACATATAGTTTGTCGCCATCAAGATAACCAACATCTCCGCTGCCAAACCATTTTCCTTCCTGACCTGCACAGGTTTTTTGAAATGCTGTTGTAGAGATTTTTATAACATCTTCAGCTGAGGGCATAATGTAACCTTTTGTCAAGGATGGGGATTGAATCCATATTTCACCTTTTTCGCCATCAGGTAACTGCTGCTGTGTAATGAAATCAACTATAATTATAGACTTTTTGATCTCGGCGCTTAAAAAGCAGGGCTCTATCAGTTCTTCTAATCCAGATTCGGAGATTTTGGCCTTTTTTATCTGCTTCTCCCCGCCTACGAATAGGTTAGCTTCGGCCATGCCGTAACAGGCAAAGAGAGAATCAGGTGCAAGCCCCACTGAAGAGAATTTATTTTGAAAAGATTGTATTACTTTTTTATGGACTACTTCCGAGCTGACAAACGCATGCTCCCATGAGGAAAGATCTAAACCATTTATTTCCTCCAATCCAATCCTTTTACAACAAAGGTCATACGCAAAGGGTGGGGCCCCACTAAGTGTTATTTTATAGTCAGAAATCATTTTTAACCATCTAATTGGTTTTTGAATGAATGCCAATGGGGACATGAAAATAATTGTGGATCCATAAAGCAAACTTACTAAAATAGTACCCAAGCCCATGTCGTGATAATGGGGTAGCCAGCTGCCGGTTACAGTTTTTTCATTGAATCCGCAGATAGAAGCTACAAGCCCCAAATTATGGAGCACATTACCATGGGACAGCAAAATTCCTTTGGGCTTTTTATAAGAGCCGGAAGTATATTGTATATAGGCTGGATCTTCAGGGGAAGAAGCAAGGCCTATTAATTCATATTGGCCGCAGGGTTCATCTTCATGATCGATTATACGATGAAGCTTAAAGGTAGAATCGTTTAAAAGACCTTTAAGGGCTTCATATCCACTCTCATCACATAGTACTTCTGAGGCATTACAATCGTTAATAATGTTTTGTATTCTTTCGTGTTGTAGTTTGTTGTTCGATACTGGAATTGGAGCAATTGTAATTCCTGCGTATACACTAGCAATAAATGTGATTACAAAATCTAAGCCCGGAGACATAGCAAGCAGGATCGGTTTTTTTTGATTGTTTAAAAGTTCAGTTCTTTTTTGAATTCGGCAAGCCATTTCAACTGCTTTTTCGTGAATTTCAATTCCTGAAAGTGAAACAGCTTTTAAAGGATCACCTTTTGGTAGAAAAGTGACACAATTTCTATTACCAACTGATTTAAAGCTTTTTTGAAGAGCTTCGCATAAGTTTTTGGGTTTTGTCATTGAGTTGGAGGTGTTGAAAGCCAAAACTAATACTTAATAGGTTAAAACAATTAAACTTTTAAAGTTAAGAGCGGTATTTTGTTGGGAAAAGTTGAAACCGATTAAACAAACGCTTAACGAGGTGATGTCTTTCATTTGGCTTTAGATGAAGTAAACTCCAAATGTAATTCATCTGTCGGGATTTCTGGCGTTCGATTCCTCTTATGTTGTTCAGGATTATAATTCTGTACCACTTTTTTGTTATAGAGGTTTGTCCTACTTGTGTCTCGTTTGTTTTGTGGGAGGAGTTCACATTTCGGTTAATAGGAATCTTTTTGGCTATTTAAATATATAGTGTAATTTTGCAGCATTAAAGTGGACTGATTTGCGATGC
>RCUH01000455.1_pt1 | contig 42480 bp, 40 predicted proteins | sample 2166191 | NCBI WGS metagenome assembly RCUH01 (sample SAMN09932848, study PRJNA488358) | compost metagenome | feature: garden; material: soil; isolation source: compost soil in an enriched community after 214 h of incubation | place: Germany: Experimental Botanical Garden Goettingen | collected... | reverse complement strand
AGAAGGTCGTCGCCAAGAAAGCGGTAGCCAAGAAGGCCGTCGCCAAGAAGGCAGTAGCCAAGAAGGTTGTCGCCAAGAAGGCGGTAGCCAAGAAAGCCGTAGCCAAGAAGGCCGTCGCCAAGAAGGTTGTCGCCAAGAAAGCGGTAGCCAAGAAGGCCGTTGCCAAGAAGGCTGTAGCCAAGAAGGCTCCCGCCGCCAAGAAGGCCGTTGCCAAGAAGGCGCCTGCCGCCAAGAAAGCGGTTGCCAAGAAGGCCGTAGCCAAGAAGGCCCCGGCTGCCAAGAAGGCTCCCGCCGCCAAGAAGCCTGCCGCCGCAAAGCCGGCTGCTGCCGCCAAGAAGCCTGCTGCTGCGAAGAAGCCTGCCGCGAAGAAAGCCGCTCCGAAGAAGCCCGCAACGCCGCCGACCACGGCCGCTGCCCCGGGCGCGAAGACCGCGCTGAATCCCGCTGCGTCGTGGCCGTTCCCGACGGGTGGCCGTCCCTAATCAGGACGGTACGAAGCGTTAGCTTCACCAGAGCCGCCTGGCCTTGGCCGGGCGGCTTTTTTGCGCCGGTCATCCTGACGGCTGAGCACTGTCCCACCGGCAGCAAACCTCCAAGCTATTTTTACCCTTGAGCGTGCGACAATTGACTCCTCTTTTTTGGGGTGATCGCATCCATGCTCGGTGAAATCTTCCGCTTCCTTCTCGAAATCGTGTTCACGCTGTTTGGCGCGGCGCTGATTGCCCGCGCCTGGATGCACGCAATACGGCTGCACGCCTTCAATCCCCTGGCGCGCGCGATCTATCAGGCCACCAACTGGCTGGTGATACCGTTGCGCAAGATCATCCCCGCAGGCAACAAGATCGATTGGACCAGCCTGGTCGCCGCATGGCTTGCCGCCCTGATCTACCTGGTGCTGGTCTGGCTGGTGGCGATCGGCGCACTGATTCCCGCCGCGCTCCTGCCCGCCGCAATGGGATCGGCATTGATCATGACCGCCAAATGGGCCCTGAACCTGGTGGTGTGGCTGACGCTGATCCAGGCGGTGCTGTCCTGGGTCAACCCGACGGCTCCCATGATGCCGCTGCTGCAATCGCTGACCGCGCCGATGCTCGACCCGATCCGCCGCATCCTGCCGCGCACGACGATCGACTTCTCGCCGCTGGTGCTGCTGATCGTGGCCCAGGTTCTTTTGATGGTCCTGGCCCGCCTGAGCTACGGCATGATGGGCGTGTGAGGCACCGGGCGGGGCAACGCCCCGCCTTACACCGGAATGGCGGTGTAGATGTCGATCAGCTTCTTGCGATCGATCTTGTGATTGTTGGACATGGGCAGCGCCGGGCAGGCAACCAGCTCGGAAGGCACCATATAGGGCGGCAGGCGTTCGGCCAGCCGCTCTTTCCAACCCGCCAGCGCATCCGGCGCCAACAAGGCGGCCTCCTGGCCCCCCGCGCCAATCCCCGCCACGAAGCCTATCAGGCGCACGGCCGTGCCATCGGGCCGGCGCAGCACGGCGCAGGCGCTGCCTTCCACGCCCGGCAGGCTGTGCAGGGCCTCGTCGATTTCGGCTAGTTCGATGCGGTAGCCGTTCAGCTTGATCTGGTCATCCATCCGTCCTCGGCAGAACAGCAGCCCCCCCTCCTCCATCAGCCCGAGATCGCCGGTGCGAAAGGCACGGCGTCCGTCGGCATAGGTGTAGAGCTTGGCCTCGTTCAGGTCGGCGCGGTTCAGATAACCGCGCATGACGTGATCGCCGACGATACAGATTTCGCCCTCGTCCACCAGCAGCACGCTGTCCGGCTTGGCGTGCCCCACGGGCAGCGGATCATGCGCCGCCAGCACCGCGTCCGTCACCTCGATCCAGGTGGTGGCGACCGTGGCCTCGGTCGGGCCGTAGGTATTCAGGATGACCGCGTCGGGGAAGCGCTGGCGCAGTTTCCTGGCCAACGCCGCCGGCAGGGGCTCGCCGCAAAACAGGAACGTGCGCAACGTCGGCAGCGCGCCGGGCGAGAAGTCGCGGTTTGCCAACTGCTGGTGCGCGAACGAGGGCGTGGATACCCACACCGTGACGCCGTGCCCGGCCAGGCGGGGGATCCACGCACCCGCCGTCGCGATCTGTTCACGCGCATTGAGCACGCAGCTACCGCCGGACGCCAGCGTGGCGAACACCTCGTACATGGACAAGTCGAAGCTGAACGGCGCCTGGTTCATGAACACAGGCGCATCGCCCAGGCCGAAGCTGCCCAGCATCCAGTCGCCCAGCAGGCCGACGCTTTCGCGTCCGATCTGCACGCCTTTCGGATCGCCGGTGCTGCCAGAGGTGAACATGACGTAAGCCAGGCCGCGCTCGGCCAGCGTGGCTCCCTCGCCCGCCGTGAAGCTGCCCGCCGCGGCGTCAAACACGGCCGCCGCGCGGACGATCTCCACGATGCGGCGCAGGCGCTCCGGCGGATAGATGGTGTCCACCGGGACGAACGGAGCGCCGATCAGCAGCGCGCCGACCATGGCGACAAAGAACGAGGCTTCCTTGTGGCCGTAGATGGCGACCGGCACATCCGGCGCGGCCCCGTGCTTGCGAGCCTCGTCGGCCCAGGCCTCTGCCTCGGCGCGCAATTGCGCCCAGGTCAGGCTGCGGTCGGCGGCGGCGATGGCCAGCGCGCCGGGGGCACGCTCGGAATCCACGAACTGGAAGGACTTCAGGTCGAAACGCATGCCGAAACTCCCGGCGTCAGATGGGACTGCGGCCGCTGAACACGTAAAGCGCCAGCGCGGCCAGGATCAAGGTGAGCACGCGCCCGAGAAAACGCATGACAGGCCGCGCAAGCAGGGTTTGCAGGCCAGGCCGGGTGCGCGAAGCGTTGATCAGCAGGTTGTGGGCAACCGAGTACGAACCGAACATCAGGCCGCTGACGATGTAATGCAGCGACAGGCCGTTCCATACGCCCATGGCCAGCAGGGTCGCGAATATGCCGATGTTCTGCGCCGCCATGCGGTGGCGCCCGAAGAACTTGGTTTTGCTCAATGCCTTGTAGATCGGCATGAACACCACGTCGCGCAGCCATTCGGACAGGCTGATGTGCCAACGCCGCCAGAAGTCCTGCGGATTCAGGGTGGCCAGGGGGTTGCGGAAGTTGATCGGCAGGGTGAAGCCGAACAGCATCCCGATGCCGATCGCCATCGTGGAGTACCCCGCGAAGTCGAAGAACAGGTAGGCGCTGTAGAGCGAGGCGTTCAGCGCCACGCCGGTGAACGAGTAGTCGTGCGCGTCCAGCGTCGCCAGGCCGTAACGCCAGATCAGCTCGGCCAGGCCGAACTTCTGGATGACGCCCAGCATGATGAGTTCCAGGCCGGTCAGCCAGGTATTCAGGTTCACGCCTTCATAGCCGCGCTTCAGATCCGCCTGGAACGCGCGCCAGCGGTACATGGGACCGGCCAGCAGCGTCAGCGGGAAGAACAGATAGATGAAGTAGTCCAGCGGCGACACGCGTTCGTTGCGCGGGGCGAACAACAGCACGTCGATGGCGCGGAAGGTGGCGAACGACAGGCCCAGCATCGCGCCCAGGTGCGACACGCCAGTCTTCACCAGCAGCAGCGGTGTCATGGTGATGATGACGGCCAGCCAGGTCGGGATGTAGTTGCGCCGCATCGCCCACAGCGCGCTGCCCGAAATGGCCAGCAGCGCTATCGGCTGATACGGACGCGCCCAGAACACCGCCATCCAGACGCCCAGGCAGATGACGCCGATGATGTGCCGGTAGCCGATGTGCAGCGGCATCCCGACGGAGCGGTACGCCAACAGGCCCAGGCCGCCGAACAGGGCGCCGCCAAAAAAGCTCAGACTTGCGAACAATTCCATGCCGCGCTCAGAACTGTTGATATTGGAATTCGACCTTGATCGGACCGCCGCTGCCCGTCGTGGGCTGCGCCTGAAGCACGAATACCAAGATCACCCCGAGATACAGGCACAAATGCCACAGGAACCGGCGCCCCCAGAGCATGCCCGCCTTGCGGGCTTCGGTTCCGTCGGCGGAACCGGCCTCCTTCGAGGCGTCGTTTCTAAAGAATTTCATCGGGAAAAGTACTCCGCAATGCCTTGGTCGGCCATCGCCCAGCCGAGTTCGGCCAGGTGCATGTCGTCGCGGACCATGCCGGGCTCGAAGGGAATGCTGTAGAGATCCAGGCAACCCATCCGATAGCGGGCGCACATGCCGGTGATGGCATCCACGACCGGATCGAAACGCTCGACGTCCAGGATCAGCTTGGGATTGAACGGCTGTATGACGAAGTAGGCCTTGACCTTGCGCTTTTGCAGCAAAGCCATCACGCGCGAGAGATCGCCCAGCTCGGTGCGGGTGATCGGGTCGACGTCGGCGAATTCGTTGCGGGCTGGCGAATACAGCGGCGCCAGGTATTGCTTGTAGTAGTCGTCCCGCACGTCGTAGGGGTTGTTGCCCCCCAGGCCGCGCTCGACCTCGCGCGCCTCATGGGTCAGCCGCCCCCATTGCCCGGAATTCAGGCGGGCGGACAGCGGCCACGACACGAAACGGTGCGCGGGCACGGACAGCTTGCTGCGTGGGCGGTCGGGCGCCGGCTCCCCGCGCGCATGCCACCACAGCGCCAGCTTGTCCTTCAGTTCGGAGACCTGGCCATTGGCGATGAGCCACAGCAAGCCCCAGTTGGCGTTGTCGCTGATCCAGGTCTGCATCTGCTCGCGGGTGCTGGGCTGGTCCCACAGGCGGTCCCATACCGGGCCCGTCACGTGCTCGGCGAACGCGCTGCGCGGCAACTGTCCGCCGGACGCGAACCAGGCGGGCGACACCATGATCACCAGCCGCGTATTCGGCGTAAGCGAATCCGCCACGGATTCCAGCACGCTGACGATGCCGTAGGACTGGAACATCGCGTGGCCATAAGCCAGCGTGGGCACCTTCAGCTCTTGCGGGAAGAAGCGGTAAGGCACGAAGCGCAGGTCATGGCTGGACAGTTCCGACGAGCCAAGCACGACCAGCGTCCCGTCGCTCAGGGCGTTACCCAGGCGGTTCAGGTTGACGTGCTGGGTGCCCCAGTCCGGCCCCAGGTTGGGCAGGTAGTTGCTCTTGTCGGCGGCCACGGCCGTCGACGCGGGGTTCGCGACCCGGCTCAGCAGGTCATCCGCGCCGCAATACATGCCCACCGCCAAAGCCACCGCCGTCGCGGCAGCCGCGACGTGAGACAACAAGCGGGTATTACGAAGTATGGGCAGCGACATAGCCGGCAAGCACGCGGACCGACTGAAGATGTTCAGCGATTTCAGGAGCCGGGATGCTGCAGCCGTACTCGGACTCGACCGCCAGCGTGATATCCACGGCGGCGAGCGAATCGACCAGGCCGGTGGCAATCAGTTGCGTGTCGGGGGTGACTTTCTTCATGACGATCGACTCGACGATCTCGCCGATCTTGGTGTGGAGTTCTTGCTCGGTATGCATAGATAGTGCAGCGTAACGTTGCCGTGTCGGCAAAACATCCCCCGCCCCGGGATTCAGGACGTCGAGGATATAGAAAAAAGCTGAAACCCAACTGAAAAATCCCGGCTTTGGAAAGGACGCCAAGAAGCACTCGGTTACATTAAATCCGTAACCCGGCGTCGTCGCAATCATTGCACTTCGGCGTGCGGACCGCCATGAAACTTGTCGGGGAAATGGCGAGAAAACGCTGGGAAACGTAACGTCCGCGGGTAAATCCCGGGGCGCGCGTTGCGGCGGAGCGACAGATTCTTACGTGTGCGCAAGCCCTGCCCGCTTCGTTCTTCGTGCCTTAGCGATCGGCTCGCGGCACGCGCCCGGACGGCAGACCAAAAAAAAAGCCCGCTTTCGCGGGCTTTTTTTTTACATCGGGGTGACCCGTGTCGGGCCTGCGCCGCTGATCACCTGGACACGCTGGCCCACGCTGACGGGCACATCCGCTTCCTGGGCGACGACGCGGGTTTCACCGTTGTCGAGGCGCACCGTGATTTCAAGGCCGGAATTCCGGCCGGTCCGGTTTTCCACGGCGTTGCCGGCCAGAGCGCCCAGAATGACGCCGCCTACCGTGGCGATGGTGCGGCCCGTGCCGCCGCCGATGGCGTTACCCGCCACCCCGCCCAGGGCGCCGCCTGCGACCATGCCGACGCCGCTGGACTTGTCGGTCTGGATGACGATGGGACGCACCCCCGTGACCGTGCCGGTGCGGACGATCTGCTCGCGCTGGGCCTGGTCAAAACTGTACACACCGCTAGATGCGCTGTGGTTTGCGCAGCCCCCCAGGACAGCCATCGACGTCACAACAGCCGCGATGGCCAGCCAGCGGCCAGTGCGCGGCGTCACCAGGGGAAAAGACTTTGCTTGATTCATTTGGACTCCTCGATCGGGCACTGCCGACGGTTGTTGATCATACTCCGCGGGAATACCCCGGCAAGCGCGCCAGCAACACACTGAAACGCACCGCCAGACCCTGCAAACACCCCGCGAAACAACGGGCTACAGCCCGTTGCTTATTGAAGATCTCACGCTTGTTCGACCGGTCCGACGGGCCTCGGTTCCCAAATGAATACGGTGGCTCAGGCGGGCAAATGAATGCCGTAGGAGGCATGCAGCACGGCGTCGATCTCGGCGCGGGTGGGCGCGTGGTTTTGCGGACCGCGCGAGGCGATCTTGATCGCGCCCATGACGTTGCCCAGACGGCAGCTATCTTCCCAGCCCCAGCCGCTGGTCAGCCCATAAAGCAGGCCTCCGCGCTGCGCATCGCCGCAACCGGTCGGGTCCACCACCTGGGTGGCGCGCACGGGTGCGATCTGGATGCTCTTGCCGCCCGTGAGCAAGGTTGCGCCTTCGGCGCCGCGCGTCACCACCACGGCTTGCAGGGTGCTCGCGATATCGGCGACGCTGCGGCCGGTGCGCTGTTCGACCACGCCCGCTTCGTAGTCGTTGACGGTCAGCGCCTGGGCCAGCTTGAGCATGCGTTCGAGGTCGGCGCCGTCGAACAGCGGCATGGCCTGGCCCAGATCGAAGATGAAGGGGATGCCGCGTTTGTGCAGGCGTTCCGCGTGGGCGAACATGCCTTCCTTGGCGTCCGGCGCGACGATGGCCCAGGCCGCGTCGGCGTCGCTCAGGTCGTTGTCGGCCGCGAACGACATCGCGCCCGGGTGGAAGGCCGTGATCTGGTTATCGTCCAGGTCGGTGGTGATGAAGCACTGCGCCGTGAAGGTGTTGGGAATGGTCTTGACGCGGCTGACATCGATGCCCAGCGCGGACAGGCGCTCCATGTATTCGCCGGCGTCCTCGCCCACCGTCGCGACGGGCACGGGCCGGCCGCCCAGCAGGTTCATGTTGTAGGCGATGTTGCCCGAGCAGCCGCCGTATTCCTTGCGCATGCTGGGCACCAGGAACGACACGCTCAGCGAGTGGATGCGATCGGCAAGAATATGCTCTTTGAAGCGCCCTTCGAACACCGCGATGGTGTCAAACGCCATCGAGCCGCAAACCAGAACGGGAGTTGCCATGCTTGTCATCCTTTACGGGAAAAACTTATCGAGTTGATAGCCATTGACCTGGACACCGGTCACTTCAATGGGCACTGAAATCTTGAGCTCGCCGGCCGGGCCGAAGGGGCCGGCAAGCTGCGCGGGCGTCAGGTAGTTCTCCGGCATCAGCACCTTGCGCACGACCACGGTGTCCGACAGGTCGGTCAGGTCCAGCACCAGCGCGGGCCAATGCTGCGGCTTATCGTAGCGATTGCGCAGCACCAGGTTCAGCACCAGCCGGCTGCGGCCGTCGTCGATCGCGGCCGCGCCCGTCGGCGGCTGCAGGGACGACGAGGAAATCGCGATGCGTTCCAGGCGGCGGGCGTAGCCCACCGTGCATCCCAGCGGCTGGCAAACGGTTTCCAGAACCGGCCGCAGCGCCGGCACGGAATTGGCGATGTCGGTGCGATACGCATACAGCAGCTGCAAGCCGAACACGATCAGGCCGATCAGGCACGCGTAGCCCCACAGCTTGCGCCAGAGGCTGCGGCGTTCCTGCCGGTCCTGATCCAGGAACTCGGGCGGCGCCCGGCCGACGTCCGTGGCGCTGGAATAGCGGGTTCGGGCATCGCCCAGCACCGGCTCGCGGGCGCCTGCCGGATCAAATTCGTCTTCGCCTTGGTATTCGTCGTCGCGCTCCGCATCGCGCACATCGTCGTGCTGGCGGCTGGCGGCCCAATCGAAGACCGGTTCGCTGCCCCGCCCCGCGGCCCGGGGTTCGTCCCGGAACGCGGGCGGCGCGACGGGTGGCGCGACGGGCGCCGTCAGACGCGGTTCCGCCTCGCGGAAGAAAGTGTCGCCGCCCGCGTCGCCATCATCGGCGTCGTCGGCGTCTTGTTCGGGAAGGTCCGGATCGGGCTCGGCACGCCGGCGGATGTGGTCGCGGCCGCGCAGCACGGCGGGCGGAACCGCCGGGGCTTGCGGCGCGACGGGCTCGTCCTCCCAGGGCGCGATCATGCGCGGCTGCGCGGGTGCGGCCAGCACGGGCGCGCCGACTGCCGAGACGGAGGATGGCAACGGCGCGCTGGCCGGCGCCGTCGGCGCGACGGGCGCGCCCGGTTCGGAAAGCAGGCAGGCTCGCCCGTCGAACACGGTCGAGCAGGCGCCGCAACGCACCAGGCCATTGCGGACCCGGAGCTGGTCGGGCACCACCTTGAACGAGGTGCCGCACTGCGGGCAACGGGTGGTCAGAGCCATGATGCGAGATCCTGCCGTCGCGCCGTTCAGGCTTTCTGGCCGTGCAGGCACACCCAGCCATCGCGCGCGCGCCAGACCGACATGGCGATCCAGGGCGCGTAGGCGGCGGCCACTTCCTCGGCCTGGCGTTCGAGCACGCCGGACAGCACCAGATGGCCGCCCGCGGCGACGCGGCCAGCCAGCATGGGCGCCAGTACTTTCAGCGGATTGGACAGGATGTTGGCGACGACCACTTCGAAGGTGCCGTCCGCCAGGGCGTCGGGCAACATGGCTTGAAGTTCGACGCGGTTGACCTCGGCGTTGAAGAGCGTGCTCTGCACCGCCTGGGCGTCGATATCCACCGCCTGGGTGGGCCCCGCGCCCAGCTTGCGCGCCGCGATGGCCAGGATGCCGGAGCCGCAACCGTAGTCGAGCAGGGTGGCGCCCGCGGGCAGCTCCGCTTCCAGCCACGCCAGGCACAGGTGCGTCGTGGGGTGGCTGCCTGTGCCGAAGGCCAGGCCAGGATCAAGCTCGATGTGGATGGCGCCGTCCTGCGTGGGGATGGCGGCGGGATCGAGGCCGGGAACCTCGGGGTTGTCGCGGTGCCAGCTAGGCACGATCCAGAGGCGTTCGGCGATATGGATGGGACCGAACTGCGACTGCGTCAGACGCACCCAATCGGCATCGGGCACGTCGCGCAGGCTCCAGCCGGCAAACACGGCCGGGTCCAGTTCGCCCGCCGCGGCGGCTTCTTCCATGATCTGCGTGGGATCGGCGCCATCGGGCAGCAAGGCGACGACAAGGTTGCGGTCCCAGGCCTGGACGTCGGGTTCCGTGCCCGGCTCGCCGAACAAGGGGCGCTCGACTTCGGTGCCCAGGTCGGCGTCCTCGACGGACACGGACAGCACGCCCGCCTCAAGCAAAGCGTCCGACAGAGCTTCGGCTTGTGCCTCTAGGCAGTGGAGCACGAGTTCACGCATGATTTTTCTTCCATCTGGCCAACGGGCCGCGGCATGTGCCGCGGCCCGATCGACCTAATACATAAAGACAAAACAAAAAAGGGCTCCCTGAGAGCCCGGATCGTTGGTCAGGGACGCTGCGCCAACTTGTTTTCCAGATAGTGGATGCTGGTGCCGCCTTCGATGAAGCGGGCATCCTGCAGCATTTCGCGATGCAGCGGAATGTTGGTGGAAATGCCTTCCACGACCATTTCCGACAGCGCGATACGCATGCGGGCCAGCGCCTGGTCGCGCGTATCGCCATAGGTAATGACCTTGGCGATCATCGAATCGTAGTTCGGCGGCACGAAATAGCCGTTGAACGCATGCGAGTCGATACGCACGCCGGGGCCGCCGGGCGTGTGCCAGTTGGTGATGCGGCCGGGGCTGGGCACAAAGCGGAACGGATCTTCCGCGTTGATGCGGCATTCGATCGCATGTCCCTTGAACGCGACGTCGCGCTGGCGCAAAGTGAACTTTTCGCCGGCGGCAATCAGGATCTGCTGCTGCACCAGGTCGATGCCGGTGATCAGTTCGGTCACCGGGTGTTCCACCTGGATGCGGGTGTTCATTTCAATGAAATAGAACTCGCCGTTTTCATACAGGAACTCGAACGTGCCGGCGCCGCGATAGCCCATCTTGCGGCAGGCGTCGGCGCAGCGGTCGCCGATGCGCTCGATCAGGCGCCGGGCGACGCCGGGAGCCGGCGCTTCTTCGATGACCTTCTGGTGGCGGCGCTGCATGGAGCAATCGCGTTCGCCCAGCCAGACGGCGTTGCGTCCGCCATCGGCCAACACCTGGATTTCAATATGGCGCGGGTTCTCGAGGAACTTCTCCATATAGACTTCCGGGTTGTTGAACGCGGCGCCCGCCTCGGAACGGGTCATGGTGACGGCATTCAGGAGCGCGGCCTCGGTGTACACCACGCGCATGCCGCGGCCACCGCCGCCGCCAGCCGCCTTGATGATGACCGGATAGCCGACTTCGCGCGCAATGCGAACGATTTCCTGCGGATCGTCGGGCAACGCGCCTTCGGAACCGGGCACCACCGGCACGCCGGCTTCGATCATGGCGCGCTTGGCGCTGACCTTGTCGCCCATCAGGCGGATGGTGTCGGGACGCGGGCCGATGAACACGAAGCCGCTTTTTTCGACGCGATCGGCGAAGTCGGCATTTTCGGACAAGAACCCGTAACCCGGGTGGATTGCCTCGGAATCCGTGACTTCGGCGGCCGAAATGATGGCCGGCATGTTCAGGTAGCTTTCACGCGACGGCGCGGGCCCGATGCACACGGATTCATCGGCCAGGCGCACGTACTTGGCTTCGCGGTCGGCCTCGGAGTGAACGACCACGGTTTTGATGCCCAGCTCGCGGCAGGCGCGCTGAATGCGCAGGGCGATTTCGCCCCGATTGGCGATCAGGATTTTTTCGAACATTTTCAGCTATCAGCCAATGACGAAGAGGGGTTGACCGTACTCGACGGGCTCACCGTTTTCGACCAGGATTTCTTTGATGACGCCGGACTTGTCGGCTTCGATTTCATTGAGCAGCTTCATGGCTTCAATGATGCACAGCGGGTCGCCTTCCTTGACGGTGGCGCCCACGTCGATGAACGGGGCTGCGCCCGGATTCGGCGAACGGTAGAACGTGCCGACCATCGGCGCCTTCACGACGTGGCCCTGAATGACCGGCGCGGCGGGCGCTGCCGCTGCAGCGGGCGCCGCGGCCACGGGCGCGGCGGGCACGCCGGCTTCGGGCTGGTGGTAGGCGACGGGCTGCAAGGTCTGCGAGAACTTGACGATTCTTACCTTGCCTTCGCCTTCGGTGATTTCCAGCTCGGCGATGCCCGATTCAGCCACCAGGTCGATCAGGGTTTTGAGTTTTCGAAGATCCATAGAAGCTGCTTCCCGAGATAGTGTCGGCGGCGTCCCAGCGTGGGGTCCGCGCCGTATAAGATGTAAAAGCGATGAGTTTGGTGCGAGATCAGTGCCGCGCTGCGTAACGCAGAGCCGCCTCGTAGCCGTCCGCGCCCAGGCCGCAAATCAGGCCTTGCGCCAAGTCGGACAGATAAGAGTGATGCCTGAAGGGCTCTCGCTTATACAGATTGGACAAATGTACTTCAATAAATGGGATCGCGACCCCAGCCAGCGCATCGCGAATTGCGACGCTGGTGTGCGTATATGCCGCTGCGTTGATGATGATGAAGTCCGTGCCGTCTTGCCGGGCCGCCTGAATGCGGTCAACCAGCGCACCCTCGTGATTGCTTTGCCAGGCGGTCAGCCTGGCGCCCAATTCCCCCGCAAGCAACTCGAGACGCTCATTGATCTGGAGCAGCGTCAGACTGCCGTAGATATGAGGTTCCCGGGTGCCCAGCAGGTTCAGGTTCGGGCCATGCAATACCAGTATGTTTTGCGCCATGCGCTTGCCAGTGAGTGGATTGCCAATTGTTGGCAAAACAGCCGATAAACCAGCTTTTTACGCCAATTCATACTATTTGTCCAACAGACTTACGCCTTTAAACCGGATAGGGTCTTGTCCAGATCATCGGGCTGTATTTCGCCCAATATTTTCCGGTTAATTCCGCCATCTTCGTTGAAAACAATAGTAAAAGGCAGACCACCGCTAGGGTTTCCCAGCTTCCGCAGGGTATCGATGGCACCCGCGCCGATTACCCACAAGGGGTAGGAAACCTGGACTTTCTCGGCAAATTTTTGCATGTTGGCCGCAGAATCCACCCCGATGCCGACAAATCGGACATTCGGGTATTTTTTCTGCAAGGCATCGAGCGCGGGCATTTCCTTTACGCACGGCGCGCACCAGGTTGCCCAGAAATTCACCACCATGGGCTGGCCTTTCCAATCGGCCAGCGAATGCGACGCGCCACTCAGGTCCGGAAGCTTCATCTGCACCAGCGCGGCGACGGGATCGCCGGCAGCCGGCGCAGCCGCGGGGGCTTCGGGTTTGCGGCCAAACAAGGTCAAGCCGCCCGCAACCGTGGCGGCCACCGCCACGCCGGCGGATAGAAGTAGGCGTCGATTCATGGCGCGATCATAACCGTTGCGGACGTTTTTCGCCGCACAGGCCCAAGGCCCCGCCCCGTCGGCCCGCCCGCCCGCTATATATACAATGCAGGACAGGAGAGTTTTCAATGCACCTGCATATTCTTGGCATCTGCGGTACGTTCATGGGCGGCTTGGCGCTGATCGCGCGGGCGGCCGGCCACAAAGTCACCGGTTGCGACGCGGGGGTCTACCCCCCGATGAGCACGCAACTGTCCGAACAGGGCATCGCGCTGATCGAAGGGTTCGGCGCCGAACAACTGGCCCTCAAGCCAGACCTGTACGTCATCGGCAACGTGGTCAGCCGCGGCAACCCGCTGATGGAAGCCATACTGGAGTCCGGCGCGCGCTATGTATCTGGCCCGCAATGGCTGGGCGACAACATCCTGCCCGGCGCGCATGTGCTGGCGGTGGCGGGCACCCATGGCAAAACCACCACCAGCTCGATGCTGGCGTGGGTGCTGGAGGCCGCGGGCATGGCCCCCAACTTCCTGATCGGCGGCGTGGCGCAGGACCTGCACGTATCAGCGCGCTACGACCCGGCCCGCCGCCCCTTCGTGATCGAAGCGGATGAGTACGACACCGCGTTTTTCGATAAGCGGTCCAAGTTTGTCCACTATCGCCCCCGAACCGCCGTCCTGAACAACCTGGAATACGATCACGCCGACATCTTTCCCGATCTGGCCGCGATCGAAACCCAATTCCATCATCTGGTGCGCACGATACCTGGCTCGGGCCGCATCGTGCGACCCGCCCGCTCCGATGCACTGGACCGCGTGATTGCGCGCGGATGCTGGTCGGATACCGTCACGTTCGGCCCGGATGGCGCGTGGCAGGCCACCGCGCCGGACGCCGACGGCGCCTTTGGCGTGCGGCGCGGCGGCGTGGACGCCGGCACGGTGCGATGGAACCTCACGGGCGAGCACAACCGCATGAACGCGCTGGCGGCGTTGGCCGCGGCGGAGCATGCGGGCGTGCCGGTGGAACAGGGCATCGCCGCGCTGACGCGATTTGCCGGCGTGAAGCGCCGCATGGAGCTGCGCGGCACGGTCACCGGAATCAAGGTCTACGACGATTTCGCCCATCACCCCACCGCCATCGCCACCACGCTGGAAGGCCTGCGCCGCCAGGTCGGCCCGGCGCGTATCCTGGCTGTGCTGGAGCCGCGTTCCAATACGATGAAGCTTGGCACCATGGCGGCCCGCCTGCCGGATGCCCTGGCCGACGCCGACCTGGTGTTCTGCTTCGGCGCCCAGGGCGGCAAGCACGCGCTCGGGTGGAATCCCGCCGAGGTGCTGGCGCCTCTGGGCGACCGGGCTTCCAGCTACGACGACATCGGCGCGCTGGTGGATGCCGTCGCCGGCGCCGCCCGCCCGGGCGACCAGGTACTGGTCATGAGCAACGGCGGTTTCGGCGGCATACACGGCAAGCTGCTGGACGCCCTGCAGGCGCGCGGCTGATTTTTCGGCGGGTTCCAGCAACGCACGACGGGAACGGCAAGCAATGATCCTCTATCTACACGGTTTCCGTTCCTCGCCCGAGTCCTTCAAGGCCCGGATGATGGCCGACGCCATGGCCGGGCGCGGCCTGTCCGCGGACTGGGCCTGCCCGCAGTTGCCCGCCAGCCCCCGCGAAGCCATGGCGCTTGCCATGGGCATCGCCACGTCCCGGCTGGAGGGCTGCGCGGACCCGCGCAGCCTGACCGTGATCGGATCCTCGTTGGGCGGTTTCTACGCCACCTGGATCGCCGAGCAACTGGGCTGCAAGGCGGTGCTCCTGAATCCGGCGGTGCAGGCCGCCCGGGACCTCGCGACCCAGGTCGGCGAGCACCACATGTATCATTCCGACGCGCCGTTCGTTTTTTTGCCTGAATATGTGGACGAACTGGCCGCCATCCATGCCCCGCGCATCACGCTGCCCGACCGGTATTTCCTGGTGGCCGCGACCGGCGACGAGGTGCTGGACTGGCGTGAAATGCGCGATCGGTATGCCGGCTGCCGCCAGCGTATCGTGCAAGGCAGCGACCACGGTTTGTCCGATTTCGCGGAATGGATGCCCGAAGTGCTTGAATTCGCCCTTGGCGACAAGCAGGTTCGCCCTCAATAATCAGTATCAAACCTCAACTCTCTATATAGCTGCGCAAGGCGGCGCGTGCGCGCCGCCCAGGACGATCCCCACCATGTATGTGTTTTACGAAGACGACGGCAGCTTCAAGGCCGGCAACATCCTGTCCGAGACCGACGCCAGCCTTCAGGTGGAGTCGGACTCGGGCAAGCGCAGCAAGATCAAGCGCGCCAATACCCTGTTCAACTTCGCCGCGCCCGAACCGGCCGCGCTGATGAGCCAGGCGGCCGCCACCGCCGAATCGCTGGACCTGCAATTCCTGTGGGAATGCGCGCCCCAGGAAGAATTCGACTCGCCCGCCCTGGCCGCCGACTACTTCGGACACGCCCCCACGCCCGTCGAACAGGCCGCGCTGCTGATGCGCCTGCACGGCGCGCCGGCGTACTTCCACCGCCGCGGCAAGGGCCGCTACCGTCCCGCCCCGCCTGACATCCTGGCCGCCGCGCTGGCCGCCCTGGACAAGAAGCAGCGCCAGGCCGAACAGCAGCAGGAATGGGTCGACGACATGGCCGCCGGCCGCCTGCCCGAACCCATCGCCCAGGCCGCCGAGTCGCTCCTGATCCGTCCGGACAAGAATTCGCAGCAATGGAAGGCGCTGGACGCCGCCTGCGCCAAGCTGGGCAAAAGCCCCGACCGTCTGCTGCTCGAACTGGGCGCCTGGCCGCATGCGCTGGCGCTGCACAAGCGCCGCTTCCTGGCGGTGAACTTCCCGCGAGGGCTGGCCTTCCCCGACCTGGAACTGCCGCCCGTCGACCGCGAACTGCCGTTGTCGGACGCCGAGGTCTACTCGGTGGATGACGTCACGACCACCGAAATCGACGACGCGCTGTCCGTCACCACCCTGCCCGACGGCCGCCTGCGCGTCGGCATCCACGTGGCCGCGCCTGGCCTGACCGTCACCCGCGACAGCGAGTTCGACAAGCTGGCCCGCGCGCGCCTGTCCACGGTCTACATGCCGGGCGACAAGATCCCGATGCAGCCCGACAGCGTCATCAAGGCGTTTTCGCTGGACGCGGGCCGCGAAGTGCCCGTGCTGTCGCTGTACGTCGTGGCCGACCCGGAGACCGGCGAGGTCATCGAATCGGAAACGCGCCTGGAACGCATCGTCGTGCGCGAGAACCTGCGCCACAACATGCTGGACGCCCATGTCACCGAAGCCAGCCTGGCCGACCCGTCGGCCGAGCTGCCCTACGGCCACTGGCTGCGTCCGCTGTGGAAGCTGGCGCAGGCGCTGTCGGCGCAGCGCGAGAACGTGCGCGGCAAGCCGGAAAACAACTCACGGGTGGAATACAGCTTCTACCTGGACGGCAACCCCGACGACCCCGACACCACCGTGCGCCTGGTCCCGCGCCAGCGCAATGCGCCGCTGGACCGCATGGTGGCCGAATACATGATCCTGGCCAACAACCTGTGGGGCGGCTTGCTGAACCAGCATGGCGTGCCGGGCATCTACCGGTCGCAACAGGCGGGCCGCGTGCGCATGAGCACGCAGGCGCTGCCGCACGAGGCCATCGGCGTGCCGCAGTACGCCTGGAGCACGTCACCGCTGCGCCGCTATGTCGACCTGGTCAATCAATGGCAACTGATCGCCGCGGTCGAGCACGGCGTGTCGGCGCGCCTGATCGCCCCCTTCAAGCCGCGCGACGCGGACCTGTTCGCCATCATCGGCGCCTTCGACGCGCAATACGCGGCCTGGGCCGAGTTCCAGAGCGCGATGGAACGCTACTGGTGCCTGCGCTGGCTGAAGCAGAACGGCGTGACCCGCACGGTGGCCCACGTCCTGCGCGACGATCTGGTGCGCTTTGCCAACGCGCCGCTGGTCACGCGGGTGGGCGGCATGCCGGAGCTGGAACGCGGCACGGCCGTCGAGATCGATATTCTGGGGATGGACGAGTTGTCCCTGGAACTGGATTGCCGGTATGTGGGGCAGGTGAAGGTTGAGGCTGCCGAGGACGCGGCGGCTTCTTGATCTTGCATGCGGTGCGGGCGCTCCCCGCACCGCCCTCTCCCCGTTAAACTCCCCCCAAAAGCCATAACAACCCGGGAGGAGCAAACATGCGCATTCTGCTGGTCGAGGACAACCTCGATCTGGGCGATGCCGTGGAGAGCAAGCTGCGCTCGGCCGGCCATAGCGTGCAGTGGGTGCGCGACGGTATGGCGGCGTCGCGCTGGGGGCTGGATGAAACCTGGGATGCCCTGGTCCTGGACATCAACCTGCCCGGCAAGGACGGCTTCACCATCATCCGCGAATTGCGCGCCGCCGGCCTGGAAGCGCCGGTGCTGGTGATGACCGCGCGCGCGGAAATCGAAGACAAGATCGACATGCTGGACCTCGGCGCGGACGACTATCTCGTCAAGCCCTTCGACCTGCGTGAACTGGAGGCTCGGCTGCGCGCGCTGTTGCGGCGCCCCGCCGGGCAGACCAGCAGCGTCACCCGCTACGGCAACCTCAGCCTGGATTTCGCCAACCGCAACGTTGAGCTCTCGGGCGCGCCACTGGAGTTGGGGCGGCGGGAATTCCGCCTGCTGGAGATCCTGGTTGGAAAACTGGGCCAGACCGTCGCCAAGGAACGCCTCATGAACCAACTGTTCGACCTGGACGACGGGTCGCTCAATGCGTTGGAACTGCTGATATCGCGGCTGCGCAGGAAGCTGGCGGGCGCCTCGATCGATATCGTCACTGTGCGCGGCGTCGGCTACCAGGCCCGCAGCCATGAGCATCCCTGAGAGCTTTTCCATCCGCCGGCGCATCTTCACGCTGGGCGTGCTGCTGCTGGCCTGCGCCCTGATCGGCCTGGTGTTCTTCCTGCGCGGCTACGCCCAGCGGGCCGCGGAGCAGGCCTTTGACCGGCTGCTGGCTGCCTCCGCGCTGACCATCGCCGGCTCAGTGCAGATCGAAGACAACAACGTCACGGTCGAACCGCCCGTATCGTCCCTGGCCATGCTGTCGGCGGGCGAGCGCGTGTTCTATGAAGCGCGCACATCCAATGGCCGCCTGATCACCGGCTACGCCGACCTGGCGCCCGGTTTGCCGCTAGCGCAATCCGCGACGCCCGTTTTCGCCTATCTGCACTATCACGGCGATCCCGTCCGCGTCGCCACCGTGGGGCGGCTGGTATCCGCCAGCCAGCACGCCGGCTGGGTCACCTTGCGGGTGGCCGAAACACTGGGCTCGCGCGAGGCCCTGGCCAGCGAGATCCTGGGACGCAGCGTGCTGCCGCTGGTCGTGGTGTCGCTGGTAGCGCTGGGCCTGCTGTGGTTCGGCGTGCAGCGCGCCTTCGCGCCGCTGGCCGTCGTCGAACGCGAATTGCGGCGCCGCGCGCCCGACGACCTGGCGCCCCTGGTCAAGCCCGTCCCGCGCGAAGTGCGGCGGCTGATCGAGGCGCTGAACGCATTCATGCAGCGGCTGTCCGGCACCATGGACACGCTGAACACGCTGGTGGCCGATGCGGCGCATCAGGTGCGCACCCCGCTGGCGTCGCTGCGCGCGCAGGCCGAGGTCGCGCTGGACGAGACCGATCCGCAACGGCTGCACGCAAGACTGGAACGTATCCACCTGAACGCCACGCATGCCAGCCAGTTGATCAACCAACTGCTGATGGACGCCACCATCACCCACCGCCTGGGCAAGGGTGCGCGAGTGCCCGTGGGCGTGGCGGAGACCATCAACGAGACGCGGCGCCGGATCGGTCCGCTGGACGCGCGGCGGCTGCGCATTGCGATCGCGCCGGAAGTCCGCCGCGCCCGGGTCAGCGGCGATCGCGTCGCCCTGCGGGAGATGCTGCGCAACCTGGTGGACAACGCCTTGCGCTACGCGCCCGAGGGCCCCGTGGACATTCAGGCCACGCCCGTGGCCGGATACCGGGTGGCGCTGACCGTATCCGATCGCGGGCCCGGCGTGGCCGACGACGAGAAAGACGCAGTGCAGCAACGGTTCGCCCGCGGCCGCGCGGGCGAGTCCCTGCCCGGATCGGGGCTGGGACTGGCCATTGTCCGCTCGGTTGCCGCGGCTCATGGCGGGTCGCTGTGGCTGCTGGACCGGCCGGGCGGCGGACTGACCGCCCGCGTCGTCCTGCCGCTGGCGCGGTCGACGCCGGGACGCGCGCTGGCCGCGGGATTGGGCGCAGGGGTGGCCGCCCTGTGCGCGGCCGGCCTGTTGCTGACCGCGCAACCCGCCCAGGTCCATGCCGCCGGCATTCCTGAAATTGTCACCCGCTACCCCGCGCCGCAAACCTCCTCCCGCGTGCTGACCATCGCCGGTCCGACGGACACGCCGGTGGTCGCGCCGCTGATCCAGGGCTTCCAGTCACACCGGCCGGACGTGAGCGTCGTGTACCGCGAAATGGGCAGCCGCGAACTCTACGAAGCGGCCATCGAAGGCCGCCTGAAAGACGTGGACGTGCTGATGAGCTCGGCCTCGGACCTGCAGATCCGGCTTGCCAACGACGGCTACGCGCTGAGCCATGCCTCCCCGTATGCCGCCAAGCTTCCATCATGGGCCGTCTGGCGCCATGAGGTCTACGGCTTTACCTTCGAACCCGCCGTCATCGTCTACAACCCCAAGCGCTTCGCAGAGGCCGCGGTGCCCCGTTCGCGCCAAGACCTGCTGCGCCTGCTGGAACGGGAGCCCGCGCGCCTGCGCGGACGGATCGGGACCTACGACATCGCCGCCAGCAGCGTGGGCTATCTGCTGGCCGAACAGGATGAATTGGTGTCCTCCAACTTCTGGGGGCTGGCCAACGCCATGGGCCAGGCAGGCGTTCGGCTGGCCGCTACCAGCGCCGAGATCCTGGACGCCATCGAGCGCGACGAACTGGACATCGGCTACAACGTCCTTGGCTCCTATGCCCTTTCGCGCCAGGCCGCCGGCCATGCGATCGGCGTGGTCTTCCCGCAGGACTACGTGCTGGTGCTGGCCCGTTCCGTGCTGATCGCGCGCACCGCGCCGAATCCGGACCTGGGCCGCGCGCTGGTCGACTGGCTGCTTTCACCCGCCGGCCAGCAGGTGGCATCCAGCCACGCGGCGCTGGGCTCCATCATGGAAGACACGCCGGGCCGCTGGACCTCCGAAGCGGTGCTGGCCCGCTCCCAAGGCATCGTGCAGCCGGTGGTGCTGAGCCCGGCGCTGCTGGTGGGGCTGGACCAGCGGCGGCATTCACGGTTCGTGCAGAACTGGATCCGGCTGGTTACGGATACGCCGCAACGGCCGTAAGCCGGTGGCCGCCAAGGGATATCCCCTAGGCGCCGCCGGCCGCCATGACAGGACGACGACAGACGCCCGCTCCTAAGATGGCCGCAGGCTGGACCGAGATCCGGCTGATGCCAATTCCAAATCGGAGACTACACCCATGCTTGCCAAGTCCCACCTGGCGGCCGCCTGCGCCGCCGCATTCGCCATCGCCACCGGCAGCGCCTGCGCGCAAGCCGTGCCGGCGGGTTACCCGGCCGACTACCAGAAAATCCTGGACGGCGCCAAGAAGGAAGGCAAGGTCGTCATCTACTCGACCACCGACACCAAGGCCGCCGGCCCCATCATCAAGGGCTTTGAAGCGCTGTATCCCGGCATCAAGGTCGAATACAACGACATGAACAGCACCGAGCTGTACAACCGGTACATCAGCGAACAGGCGGCGGGCGGCGGCAGCGGCGACATCGTCTGGAGCTCGTCGATGGATTCGGCCTTGAAGCTGGCCACCGACTACGCACTGCAGTACAAGTCGCCCGAAGCGAGCAAGCTGCCGGCCTGGGCCATCTGGAAGGACTCGGCCTACGGCACCACGTACGAGCCGGCCGTTTTCATCTACAACAAGCGACTGATTCCCGCCAACGAAGTGCCGACCACGCACGGCGCCCTGGCCAAGCTGATCGCCAGCCAGCCCGACAAGTTCAAGAACAAGGTCACCACCTACGACATCGAGAAGTCCGCGGTCGGCTTCATGCTGGCGGTGCAGGACAAGGCCAACGACCCGAAGTACTTCGAGACGCTCAAGGGCATCGGCGCGGGCGGCCTGATCGTGCAGTCGTCCACCGGCACCATGATGGAACGCGTGTCGTCGGGCGAAAACCTGATCGGCTACAACATCCTGGGTTCCTACGCCGAAACACGCGCCAAGACCGACCCGTCGCTGGGCGTGGCCTACCCGACCGACTACGCGCTGGTCCTCTCGCGCGTGGCGTTCATCAGCAAGAAGGCAAAGAACAGGAACGCCGCCAAGCTGTGGATGGACTACCTGCTGTCGCAGAAGGGCCAGGCAATCATGGCCAACCAGGCCGATCTGGCGTCCGTGCGCGACGACATCGACGGTGACAACGATGTGGACGGCATGACCAAGAAGCTGGGCGCTTCGCTCAAGCCGATTCCGGTCAACGAAACGCTGCTGGACTACCTGGAGCAGAACAAGCGCCTGGAATTCATCAAGCAATGGCGGGCGGCGACGGGCAAATGATGCCGCGCGGGTTCGGGGCAGCACGCTTGCCCCGAGCCGCCGCGCGCGTAGCGGGCGGCATGCCGCCCGCCCGACCGCCCCCGGGGCGGGTTCGTCCCCTCCGGCGGCGTGACCGTCGCGTCATTCAAGACCACAGGATTCTCCATGCAGTCATTGCGCAGAAAATGGCAGTCCCTGCCACGCGGCGTGGTGGTGCTGATCACGGCACTGGCCATCTACGTGCCGCTGTCGTTCATCATCGTCCAGAGCTTTCTCTCCGCGCCCTTCTTTGCTCCGTCCAAGGCGTTCAGCCTGGATGCATTCCGCTTCATCTTCGCGGACCCCGATTTCTACAAGGCGCTGCGTAGCGGCCTTATCCTGGCCTTCGGGCTGGCCATCATCGCCATACCGCTGGGCGGCATGCTGGCGTTCCTGATGATCCGCACCGACCTGCCCGGCCGCCGGTGGATCGAACCGCTGATCCTGGTGCCGGTATTCGTGTCGCCCATGGTGCTGGGCTTCGGCTACGTGGTCGCGGCCGGCCCGGTGGGCTTTTTCTCGATCTGGGCGCAGAACATCCTGGGGTTCGTGCCCTGGAACGTCTATTCGTTGACCAGCATCGTCATCATCGCCGGCCTGACGCACGTGCCGCACGCCTATCTGTACATCTCGTCGGCGCTGCGCAGCATGGGCTCGGACGTGGAAGAGGCCGCTCGCGTGGCGGGCGCCACGCCGCTGCGCGTGATGGTGTCGGTCAGCCTGCCGATGGTGCGCCCGGCCATGCTGTACGCCACCGTGCTGCTGTTTTTCCTGGGCCTGGAGGTATTCGGCCTGGTGCTGGTGCTGGGCGACCCGGAAGGCAACCTGGTGCTGGCGACATACCTGTACAAGCTGACCAACAAGCTGGGCATCCCGTCCTATCACCTGATGGCCGCCGTGGCCGTGGTGCTTATCTGCATGACGATACCGCTGGTGATGCTGCAGCGCCGCTTGATGCGCACCGCCAACCGCTTCGTGACCGTCAAGGGCAAGGCTTCGCGCGCGCGCCCGCTGCCGCTGGGCAAGTGGCGCTGGCTGGCCGGCGCGGTGGTGGCGTTGTGGCTGCTGGTCACTGTGGTGGTGCCGCTGATGGGCGTGCTGCTGCGCGCATTCGTGTCCAACTGGGGTATGGGTGTATCGCTGCTGGACGTGCTGTCGCTGGATGCTTTCCATACGGTGTTCTCCCAGCCCAACCTGATGCGCGCGATCGTGAACTCGGTGGCGATCGGCGTGATCGGCGGCGCGCTGGCGGTGATGTGCTACATGTTCGTAGGCCTGGCGATGCACCGCAAGCCCGACAATGTCACGCGCTTCATGGACTACAGCGTGCTGGTGCCGCGCGCGGTGCCGGGCCTGCTGGCTGGCCTGGCGTTCCTGTGGGTGTTCCTGTTCGTGCCGATGTGGCTGGACAACGCGCTCGACGTGGACGAAAACGGCTGGCTGTCGGCCCTGCCCTTTGCGGAGTGGCTGCGCGAAAACTTCGTCGAGTGGCTGCGCGCCATGCGCAGCACGATCTTCAGCGTGTGGATCGCCTACACGGTCGTATGGATGGCCTATGGCCTGCGCCTGATCTCGTCGACCCTGCTGCAGGTGGGGCCGGAACTGGAAGAAGCCGCCCGCAGCGCCGGCGCGCGCCGCGGCCAGGTCACCCGCCACGTCACGGTGCCCCTGGCCAAGTACGGCCTGATCGGCTCGTGGCTGCTGATGTTCCTGATCTTCGAGCGCGAATACTCCACCGGCGTCTACCTGCTGTCGCCCGGCACCGAAACCATCGGATCCATGCTGGTGTCGCTGTGGGCGTCCGGCGCCATCGACATCGTTGCCGCGCTTTCCTTCATCAATATCGTTCTGGTCGTGATCGGCCTGGGCGTCGCGTTGCGATTCGGAGTCAAACTTCATGATTGAGCTTTCTGTAGAAGACCTGCATCTGGACTACGGCGACAACCCGGTGCTCAAGGGCGTGTCGATGCAATTGCGCCAGGGTGAAGTGGTATCGCTGCTGGGCCCCTCCGGCAGTGGCAAGACGACCTTGCTGCGCGCCGTGGCCGGCCTGGAAGGCCCCAAGCGGGGCCGCATCACCATCGGCGACCGCGTCGTCTACGACGGTGGCGCGCGCCAGGAGATTCCGGCAGAGGAACGCAACCTGGGCCTGGTGTTCCAGTCCTACGCGCTGTGGCCGCACAAGACCGTGTTCGAGAACGTCGCCTACCCGCTCAAGCTGCGCAAGACATCGGGAGCCGAAGTGCGCGAGCGCGTGCAGGCGGTGCTGGATCAGCTAGGCCTGGGCAAGCTGGGCCAGCGCCATCCGCACGCGCTGTCCGGCGGACAGCAGCAGCGCGTGGCGATCGGCCGCGCGCTGGTGTACAGCCCGCCCGTCATCCTGCTGGACGAACCCCTGTCAAACCTGGATGCCAAGCTGCGCGAGGAAGCGCGCGCCTTCCTGCGCGAGCTGATCATCCGCCTGGGGCTGTCGGCACTGATGGTGACGCACGACCAGAGCGAAGCCATGGCCATTTCCGACCGCATCCTGCTGCTGAACAACGGCAAGATCGAACAGCAGGGCACACCGCAGGAAATGTACGGATCGCCATCCACGCTGTTCACCGCCGAATTCATGGGCAGCAACAACCGGCTGGACGGCAAAGTGACCGAACTGCGCGACGGGCAGGCACGGATCGAAGGCCGCGGCTGGGCGCTGTGGGGCAAGGCCGGCGCCGGCGTCGCCCAGGGCCAGGACGCCACCGCGGTCATCCGGGTGGAGCAGGTGCGCCTGGCGGACGACGCGGACGGCAACCACGTCGACATGCCGCTCCTGACCAGCATGTACCTGGGAGATCGCTGGGAGTATCTGTTCCGCACGCCGGACGCCGATCCCGCCCGCACGCTGGCCTTGCGCGCCTATGGCCCGGAGGGCCGCGAGCCCGGCCCATGCCGCCTGGCGCTGCCCGCGGACAAGGTCTGGGTCTTCCCTAGGGCATCCGCTTGATGCTGTCCTAGACCGTCCGTCCGAGAGCTGTTACAGCCCCGGACGGACCACGCGGCGGACCTGGACTCGCCTTACAATGCCTTCGTGCAACGCCTTGACTCCCCCTCCACGCTGAGCCGTTACCTCTGGTGGCTGGGCGCCCCCGCCCAGCACTACCTGCGCATCGGCATCGCAATATCGTTGTTGGTTCACGCCGGCGCCCTGGCGTGGCGGTTTGGCGCGCCCGCCCTGACGCGGCCGCCCGTCACCAGCCTGGAAGTCGTGCTGCTCAATGCCCGCAGCGAAAAGCCGCCGGACGCCCCCCGCGCCCAGGCGCAGAACCAGATGGCCGGCGGCGGCAACGCCGAGCGCGGCTTGTCCACTACCCCCCTGCCCCAGACCGGCGAGTCGGCCGAAACCATCGTGCTGGAGGCCATGCGCCGCCGTCAGGTGCAGCTTGAGGCCGAGCAGACCCGGCTGATGACGCAATTGCGCTCCCCGCACAACGCCGGCACCGAGCGCCAGGCGGTCAATCCGTGGCCGGACGGCGCCGACCTGGGCCAGGATTCCCAGGATCAGGCCAGCGTCATCCAGAACGCCCAGGTAGCGGCCCTGGCGGCGCGGGTCCAGCAATACAACGCCGAACCCCGCAAGCAATTCGTCGCCCCCTCCGCCGAAGCGTCGCGCTACGCCGCCTACCTGGATGCCTGGCGCACCCGCATCGAGGCGGTCGGCACCCAGCACTACCCGGACGAGGCGCGCGGACGCATCTACGGGTCGCTGCGCATCACGGTATCGGTGCGCGCCGACGGCAGCATCGCCAATGTCGAGATCGACCAGCCCTCGCCGCACGCCGTCCTGAACCAGGCGGCCCGCCGCATCGTCCAGCTTGCCGCCCCCTTCCCCCCATTCCCCCCCGATATCGCCCGCGATACGGACGTGCTGGTCATCACCCGCACCTGGCATTTCGTCAACGACACCCTGGAAACCCAAGCCCAATGACCGAGGCGACTTCCCTAGCCCGCTACGCCGTCATCGGCAATCCCATCGCGCACAGCCGCTCGCCCCAGATCCACGCCTTGTTTTCCCAGCAGACCGGCAAGCCGCTGCGCTACGAGCGCCTGCTGGCGCCGGTGGACGGCTTCGCCGAGGCCGTCGCCGCCTTCGTGGCCGAGGGCGGGCTGGGCCTGAACGTGACGGTGCCGTTCAAGCTGGACGCCTATGCCTTGTCCACCGGCCACTTGTCCAGCCGCGCGCGGCTGGCCGGCGCGGTCAACACCCTGTCCTGGCGCAACGGCGCCTGGCACGGCTGCAATACCGACGGCGTCGGGCTCGTATCCGACCTGCTGCGCCTGGGCGTGCGCCTGGCCGGCGCGTCCGTGCTGCTGGTGGGCGCGGGCGGCGCCGCGCGCGGCGTGCTGCAGCCGCTGGCCGAAGCCGGCTGCGCCCGCATCCATATCGTCAACCGCACGGCCGCCCGCGCCGAGGCACTGGCCACTGCCTGGCGCGAGAGCGGCGTATCGCCCCCGACCCAGGTGACGGCGGGCGCGTTGGCGGACGCCGCCACCGCCGGCGGCTGGAACCTGGTCGTCAACGCCACGGCCAGCGGACTGCAGGACGCAGCCCCCGACCTCCCCCCCGGCCTGTACGCGGCCGGCGCGGCCGGCTACGACATGATGTACGGCGCCCAGCCCACCGCCTTCATGAAACAGGCCGAGGCCGATGGCGCCGCGCTGACGGCCGACGGCCTGGGCATGCTGGTGGGCCAGGCCGCCGAGAGCTTCTTCATCTGGCACGGCGTGCGGCCCGACCCCGCGCCAGTGCTGACGGCGCTGCGCGAGGCGCTCGTGGCGGGACATTGAGCGGCATGGCCAAGCGCACGGACCGCCAGGGAAAAGGCAGGCATTGGTTTCGGGTCACCACCGGCATTCTGATGGCGCTGGTGTGCGCTGTCCTGCTTTATCAGTTCTGGCTGTTCGCGCAGGTCGTCTGGTACAACTACCAGAACCCCGGCAGCAGCGCGATGATGCGCGAAGAATTGTCCCGCCTGCGCGAAACCAACCCCGCATTCGAACTGAAGTACGAATGGGTGCCCTACGACAAGATCAACCGCACGCTCAAGCGCGCGGTCGTCGCATCGGAAGACTCCAATTTCACCGGGCACGACGGCATCGAGTGGGACGCCATCCGCAAGGCCTGGGAATACAACCAGAAGCAGGAAGAAGCCGGGCGCACCAAGATGCGCGGCGGCTCCACCATTACCCAGCAGCTTGCCAAGAACCTGTTCCTGTCTGGTTCCCGCAGCTATCTGCGCAAGGGGCAAGAGCTGGTCCTGGCCTACATGATCGAGCACGTCATGAGCAAGGAACGCATCCTGGAGCTGTATCTGAACGTGGCCGAATGGGGGGTGGGCGTGTTCGGCGCCCAGGCCGCCGCCAAGCATTATTTCAATACCTCGGCCGCCAATCTGGGGGCCAGCCAGTCGGCCCGGCTGGCCGCGATGCTGCCCAACCCGCGCTTCTACGACAGCCACCGCAAATCCAACTATCTGAACTCCCGGGTCGGCACGCTGACGCGCCGGATGCAGATGGTTGATATCCCCTGACCCGAAAACCGGAAGAATAGGTCTGGCCGTCCCACCCTGAGCAGCGGGATTTGTTAAGCTTTCACGTTTACGCGCTCCACTCCCTTTATCATTTACATGCGTACCGCACGTCGTTACCTTGCCCGCGAGATCTATCGCTCTTGCGCAGTGGTCCTTTTGGCCCTGCTGGGGCTTTTCACGTTCTTCGCATTGGTGGACGACCTGGACAACGTGGGCGACAAGTTCTCCATGATGGCCCTGCTCTACATGCAGGCGCTGGCGATCCCCACCCGTCTCTACGACCTTTTGCCCATCGGGCTGCTGATCGGCGCCATCCTGGCGCTGGCCGGACTGGCCCAGCGCAACGAACTCGTCATCCTGCGGGTGTCCGGCGTCAGCGGCATGCGCCTGTTGCGGATGCTGTGGGTGGTCACGATCCCCCTGATGATCGGTGCGGGCCTGTTGTCCGAATATGTCACGCCGTGGGCCGAGATAAAAACCGGCGAGGCCAACCTGATGTTCCGCGGCAAAGCCGGCGGCGATCGTCTGAAGAGCGGCTACTGGTTCAAGGAACCCACCGCCAATGGCGGCACGCGCATCATCAACATCGCCGAACTGAAGGGCGACGGCCAGGTGGCCGGCGTGATGCTCTACGAATTCCAGAAAGACCTGACGCTTTCCGCGCTGTCGACCGCCCCGTTCGGCCTGTTCGCCCATGGCGACCTGGTGCTCAAGGACGTGTCCGAGACGCGGCTGGACGCCGAGGCCTCCGAAGCGCTGGCCAACGCGCGCCCGCCGAAGAACCCGCCCGCCACCGTGGTGAAGCTGCCCGAGCGCACCGTGGACACCACGCTGAGCGCCGAACGCCTGCTGGCGCGCGTGCTGACCCCGGAGCGCATGTCGATCGTCACGCTGCTGGACTATGTGGACTATTTGCGCAACAACCAGCTCCAATATGGTCGACAGGTTGTGGCCTTGTGGCGCAAACTGGCTTACCCATTCACCCTGCTGGTCATGATCACGATCGCCGCTCCCATCGGACTGATGCAGACCCGCCGCGGCGGCGTCGGCGCCAAGGTTTTCGTGGGCATCCTGCTGGGCGTGGGCTTCTTCATGTTGAACCAGCTTGCCCTGAACGTGGGCATGCTGGGCAAGTGGCCGCCCTGGCTGACCGCTCTGGGCCCGAATCTGGGCGCCATGGCCCTGGCGCTGGGCGCCATGAGCTACATGGAATACCGCCACACCATCACCCGTATCCTCCAGCAACGTTGGCCTTGGAGCAAAAGTCCCGCATGAACGGCAGTATCTGGATGATCGGCGATGTGCAGGGTTGCTGCTCACCGCTGGATCGCTTGCTGTCCCACCCCGAACTGGTCGGCGACCCCCAATCGCGCTTCTGGTTTGCCGGGGATCTGGTCAATCGCGGCCCGCAGTCGCTCGAAACCCTGCGGCGCGTGATCGACCTGGGCGACCGCGCGACCGTGGTGCTGGGCAACCATGACCTGCATCTTCTGGCCGCGGCCGCCGGCGTGCGCAAGCCGTCCAAATCCGACACGCTCGAGGACATCCTCCGCGCGCCGGACGCGGCCGACCTGCTGAATTGGCTGCGGTTCCGTCCCCTGGCGCATTTCGAGCAAGGCCACCTGCTGGTCCATGCCGGCACGCTGGCCAAGTGGGACGTCGCCAAGACGCTGGCCCTGGCCGGCGAAGTGCAGGACGCGCTACGCGGCCCCAATTGGCAGAAGGCGCTGCAAAAGATGTACGGCAACGAGCCGGCCACGTGGAAGGAAGACCACAAGGGCGGCAAGCGGATGCGGGTCATCATCAACGCGCTCACGCGGATCCGGCTGTGCACGCCCAACGGCCACATGGAATTCGCCACCAAGGTGACGCCGGGCGCCTGGCCGTCCGGGCTGGTCCCGTGGTTCGACGTCCCCAACCGCGCAACCCGCGACGTCACGACGGTTTTCGGTCACTGGTCGACGCTGGGGCTGCTGCAGCGCCCGGACGTGATCTGCCTGGACACCGGTTGCGTGTGGGGAGGGTCGCTGACGGCGCTGCGCCTGCAGGATCGGAAGCTGGTGCAGGTCAAGTGCTCGCAGTTCCAGGATCCGATGTCGGAGTGAAAGCGGTGGACCCGGTGCGGTAGAACTGCCGGGACCAGCGCCGGAACTCCACGATCGACTTGTCCTGGGCGGTCAGCTTGGGACGAACCAGATACCGCCTGTGATTCCACACGGCAACATCCGGTTTGATCTGGCTTACCGTCCAGCGGTGCGCGAGGTGAATGCTCATGGCATGGAGCATCCTGCGCAGCGGCCCCGGAAGCTTCATGAAGCGATTGACCCGCAAGGCATCCGTGACCCGGAAGGTCCAGGCGCCGGCGTGCATGGGCGTCGCGGCGACCATGAATCTTGTCGTGACACCGAACGGGATGAGTTCGCTTTCCGCCAGAATGCAGCCCAGTCCGTGGCAGGCCAGCCGCAGGCTCACCGGCAGCCCCCAGGAAGTGGCCGAAATCTCCACCTTCATGAGATGCTGGTCGAATCCAATATCCTTGATGACGCAGTTGTCCCATTTATGGATGAACTTGAAGTGCGTGACGTCGGCGAAATTCTCAACGGCGTCCTGCACATGGCCCGACACATCGAAACGGCACGTGAGCGACGGCGAGAAGCCCTCCAGGTCCTGCTCAGGCATTTCCCAATGAGGCGGCTCTCCTGAAAAGCTCCACCATACGAAGATGCAACCGTTCTGCTCCCGCATCTCCAGCAAGCGAAGCCCCGCGTCGGGAGGCGCGGTATCGAAGCCGGTCCGCACGCACCGGCCGTCCGGCGCGAACGCAAACCGGTGATACGGACAAACGATTTCTTCCCCTTCGACCTTGCCTCCGTGCCCCAAATGCGCGCCCAGGTGGGGACAGAATGGTTCGATCGCCCGCGCGATGCCCGCTTTCGTCCGATAAAGAACCACGTCCTCTCCCATGAAAGGGACGTTCAATACGGCCGAGGGTTTGAGGTCTTCGCTGCGGCACAGGACAAACCAGCCGTCGGGATACGGCGGCGGCGGGGACAGCACATGAACGGGCAGCGGGTTATCGGTCATTTTTAATGTTCGTGAGCGTTAGGCTGATGGGCCGTTGCCGTCGCGTCCGGATGCGCGCAACGGATCGTATCGCCACCACCAACTGATCGTTCCCAGGGCGGCGGCGCGAGCCATCGCAGCGCGGGCCGGAAGGCTGTCCCGGACGCCGCCGGCGGCGATGAGCGGCGCCCCAGGGTCAGGCGCCGCGTAGCGTTCCGAGCTGCGGCACCAGTCCACCGATGCGCGCACCAGATAGCCCAGACTGCGCAAATACTGCTGCGCGCCCGGGATGTCGCGGGACGAGAGGCTGACGTGGCCGTAGAGGCGCACGAACAATTCCATGATCTCGTGATACATCGCGGCCGCGGCATCCAGGGCGGCCGGGGCCGTACATGCGAACTGGTGCTGAACCACGCAGACGAGGTTATGCCCGCCTATTTCGCGGCGTAGCTCTTTCTCATAGGAGACGATGTCCGAGGCCCAGGTGCAGAGCGTCGCCGCCATTTCGGTCAACGCGCGCACCGGACGGCTCTGCAGCCAGTGCAGCGGCGGATCGTAGCCCTCGGCAATGGCCGCAAGCACCGGGAATGCGAGCGCGCCTCCGCTGTAAAGCCTGAGGACCGCGTAGTCCTCCAGCGAGGGCGTCCGATGCGCGGCCACGTTGCCCGCCTTCCAGACTTCCGCGAAGAACCAACCCCGCATGGTCTCGAGCCACTGATGCAGTTGCACAGTGGTTGCGTGCTCTTCCAATCGCAGGCGGATTTCGCGCATCGCGCAGGCGTACCGGTCGTCGGCGAACACCGCGGCTTCCGGCGTATCGATGGCGCGCAGCATGCGCGCAAGAACCTGGGCAAGCTCTCCCGGCTGGGTGCTGAGCGGGCCTTCATCGCAATACTCGTCGTCGAACGACACGTTCCAGATAAAGAAATCCGAAACGATCTGCAGCGTTTGTCTGCTGGCGTGCGGAACGATGCGCGCTGCGAGCTTGCCGCAGCCGGTGCGTTCGAGCCGCAGGCGCTCTTCCTCGTTCGGGCACAGCCGCAACCCTCTCATCCAGGCGATGGACTGGATATCCGCTTCCTGCGCATCCGGGTGGATGGCGCTGGGGAAGGGGCAGTTGATTTCAGGCAGCTTCATGGGTCGGGTGGAGCGCTCGAGAAAGTCCGGCCTGCGCCGGCTACAGGGGGTCCACCGGAGCCAGGATGCTGTCGGACGTGATCCGGCGAGAACGGCGTCCATCCCAGACATAGCCCCTGCCGTTATAGCGGGGCGTTTCCAGATGCCATTGGACGTTTCCCGCCACCAGGGACCGATAAGCGTCGAAGCACTGCCTGGCGCGGGTGCCGTCGGGATGCCGCGCATACCGTTCGGACAGGGTGGAAGTCAGGGCCTCCAGTTCGCGGTTCAACTCGTGCAGACGCCCATACACGCGGTCGATGGCGTCCTGCAGGCTGAAACCGTGGAAGCGGCGCAGCGCGGCGACCGTATTGATGCTGTCGTCGTGGAAGTACTCTTTGCGGTACGAATACAGATCGTTGACCAGTTCGATGTGCGTGATGCCGGCTTCCACGGCGCGCAATGCGTCGGGGTCCTGGGTGATGTCGGAAAGATCCGCGTCCAGGACATACTCGACGGCGATGAAATAGGGTCTCAGGCCCACCGAGGTCTGGCGCAGATGCAAGACGGTTTCCACGTCCGGCACATTACCGCCGCGGCGCAGCCGATTCTCCGTTGCCACCGCATCCAGCCAGTCTCGCCATGCGGACCGGATACGCCGGTAGAGCGCCTCGGTGGGAGCGTTTTTCCTGAAGGTGGACCAGACATCGGCAAAGGCCAGGCTGTGCGGATCGCTGGCCTGGCCCTCGGCGATCTGGTCAAAGAGCGCCGTCTTCAATTGGGCGAGATCGTCGCAATCGATGATCATCGTCGTCAGGCAGGCGTGGTTGCAGACCCGTTCCGGCACGCCGTCCGGAAACACCAGCGAGTCGTACATCGCGTCCATCTGTGCGATGCCGCGCTGAAGCGTTCCGGGGTGCAGCGGCGGCACGAATTGGTAAACCCAGGCGGCGTGCCGCTCTCGAATGGTTGGGTAGCACGTATTGATCCGCGGAGGAACACCGCATGGCACTTCGGGCAACTCATAGTCCGCGACGAGTTCCCGGCCTTGCTTGGCTGCGTCCATGATGCCGACTCCTTCAAGTTGGTTCCGGGAAAGCGCCCGGCGCGGCGGCGCGCCGTCAGTCCCCGGGTTTGCGGGCGATGACGCTGTATGTGGAAACCTTGTTCTTGATCAGCGCCACGGACCAGTTTTCGGCAAGCACCCGCAGCTCTTCGAGCGTACCGCGCGCCCCATTCGGAAAGTGCTTCTCGATGTTGGCCTTCGAATCCATGAGCCAGTGCGCCACGTCGATATTGGAGGGAAGCACGCGCATGTCATGGATGTCGAATCCACTTTGTTCCAGGACCTGCCGAAAATAAGCAGGCGTCTTGCGGTGCTTGCACGCAATCCTGTCGACATCGTCCTGCGTATCGGACTGGTAGCTGTCCAGGTCGATGTTGTAGAGGTTGTCCGAGATCACCACCTTGCCGCCTGGCCGGAGCCGCGCGTGGAGCGCCTTCATGGCACGCTCGTAGAGCGTGTCGGGAAAGTGGGATATCACCCCGCGGATGATGACCAGGTCGTATGGCTTATCCGGCTCGGGGAGCAGGTCCACATCCTGAGCATTGCAGAGATAAAGGTTGATGCGCCAGCCCAGGTCCAGCCGCTCGTATAGCCTGGCGCAGTGCTCCAGTTGCCTGACACTGACATTGACGCCGTCGAGCCGCTGGCATTCCGGAAAGCGGCCCGCAAGATGCCTCAGGATGTGGCCCCAGCCGCACCCGATGTCGAGGATGCGCTTGACGGGCTTGCGGTCCGGCTCGTCAAACCCCGCCAGCCTGAGCTGACGCTCGAAATAGCGTATGCCCGACTCGTCCAGCGACACCGGCTGCGGCGAAAGCGGATCGTCGTATACGCCAAACTGGAACAGCAGATAATCCCCTATCGCCTTGCGCCAGTCCTCGGGATCTTCGCTGTAGGTCTGGACGACCTTGGGTTCATAATCGCAAGGATTCGGACCCCGGATGACCGTGTAGGGAGCGGCTCGCGGCATGGCCGCGTTGGCGGGCTTGATGAAAGCCTGATCAGGGACTTGGGCGTGTCTTTCCATCACAGTTCTCCGAGTTGCGCAGCGCCAGCGGCCAGGCCGCGGTGATTTACGTCGCCAGCAGGCGGGGCCGATGCCGGACGAGGCCCCGCCGCCTTGGCCGCGCGCCGAAGGCGCGCGACAAAACGCAGCACGGAGCATTCGATCCCATCGGCGTCCAGTCCCGATGCCGTGAGCAGCTTGGCGGAATCTCCGTGCTCGATGAACTGATCGGAAAATCCAAGCTGCAGCACAGGCAGGGTCATCTGCTGCATCGCCAGCGATTCCAGGCAAGCGGTTCCCGCACCGCCCGCGATACAGCCTTCCTCGACGGTCACCAGCACGTCGTGCATCGAGGCAAGACGGCGAATGAGGTCGTGGTCCAGCGGCTTGACGAACCGCATGTTCACTACCGTCGCATCCAGCCTTTCTCCCACGATCAAAGCGGGCGCCAGCATCGGGCCAAATGCGAGGATGGCGATGCGCGCGCCCGCGTGGGCGGTGAGCGCCCGCCGCTTGACCTGGGCCTTCCCGATCCGGATGCGCCTGGGCATCGGATCGGCCGCCGCGCCCGGGCCATGGCCCCGCGGATAGCGGACCGCGGCCGGGCCATCGTGCAGCAAGGCGGTGTGAAGCATGCGCCGGCATTCGTTCTCGTCCGAAGGCGCCATCACGACCAGGTGGGGAACGCATCGCAGGTAAGCGATATCGAAGGCGCCCGAATGGGTCGCGCCGTCCGCGCCGACGATGCCGGCCCGATCGATGGCAAGCACCACCGGCAGCCGCTGAATCGCGATATCGTGAATCAACTGGTCATAGGCCCGCTGAAGAAAGGTCGAGTAGATCGCGACGACCGGCCGCAGGCCCTGGGTCGCAAGGCCCGCGGCGAAGGTCAGGGCGTGCTGCTCCGCGATGCCGACATCGAAATAGCGGTCGGGAAACCGGCGCTCGAAATCGTTCAGCCCGGAGCCCTCGCGCATCGCGGGCGTGATCGCGACGACCCGCTTGTCGCTCTCGGCCGCTTCGCAGAGCCACTGACAGAAGACCTGCGCGTAAGTGCGCGGCACGGGCTTGGATTGCGCGACGATGCCGACAGCCGGATTGAACTTGCCCGGCCCGTGATAAAGAACGGGATCCGCTTCGGCCGGCGCGTAGCCCTGGCCTTTGCGCGTGATGACGTGAAGCAACTGCGGACCATTGCCCGATTTCACTGACTCAAGCGCGTCAAGCAAGGCGTCCAGGTCATGCCCGTCGACAGGGCCGCGATACCTGAAACCCAGGTCTTCGAAGAATCCCGCCTTGCCGGGATGGCCACCCCCCAAGCAAAGGCTTTCACCGCGCGCGGCAAGGCCGCCCGCGCTCGCGGCGATCCCGCGCGCCAGAAGATTCCGGGCCTCGGCGAACAGCCGGTGCGGCGCGGCCAACTGCAGCAGCAGCTTGCGCAGCGCCCCGACGGGCGGCGATATCGACATATCGTTGTCGTTCAGGACGACGATCGTGCGCAACTTGTCGCATGCGCCCGCGTTGTTGAGCGCTTCGAACGCGATCCCGGCGCTCATTGCGCCATCGCCGACGATGGCCACGCAATGCCGGTCTTCGCCCTTCAGGCGGGAGGCCTGGGCCATGCCGAGCATGGCCGAGATCGCGGTGCTGGAATGCGCCGTGCCGAAGGTATCGTGCTCCGATTCCTCTCTTCGGGGGAAGCCCGAGATCCCGCCCATCTGCCGCAGCGTATGCATCGCATCGCGCCGGCCAGTGAGGATCTTGTGCGGATAGCATTGATGCCCCACGTCCCAGACGAGCAGATCGCGCGGTGTCTCGAAGGCATAGTGAAGCGCGATGGTCAGTTCCACCACCCCGAGATTGGACGCAAGATGCCCGCCGGTGGAAGACACGCTTTCCAGTACGAATGCCCGGAGTTCCGCGGCAAGATCGCGCAGATCCTTCCGAGCCAAGGTCCGCAACATATGGGGTGACTCGAGCGTGCAAAGCTGGGATTTCATGGAAGTCAGCTCTGCGGTTGCTGCTGTGCAAGCGCCGCCCAGTGGCCCAGCCCCACCGGCGAGATATGCTCAAGGATGCGTTTGAACCAGATCGTGAAGTCATCGGGGCGATCCGCCATCCAGGCGAGCACCTCGGCCGGCTCGCTCCATCGCCAATCCAATGCCTCTTGCGGGTCTGGATTCGGGTCCCCGTCAAAGCGGCCCAGATAGACATGATCGTATTCATGCTCGATCAGGCCGCCGGACAGACTCGCGTGATAGATCAGGGCGAGCACCTTGCGCAGCCCGCAATCGAATCCCATTTCCTCTTGCAGCCGTCGATGCGCGGCGGCGTCGGTGTCTTCGCCGGGCCGTGGATGGCCACAGCAGCTATTGCTCCACAGACCCGCCGAGTGGTACTTGTCCAATGCCCTGCGCTGCAGAAGGAGCTTTCCCAGCCGATCGAAGATCAGGATGGAAAATGCGCGATGCAGCGCGCCGCTTTGATGGACATGAAGTTTGGTTCCCGACCCGATCGGGCGGTCCTCGCGGTCAACGAGGATCAGCATTTCCTGCATGACGGGCCCTCCTTCCAAAGATTGGAACTGGCCTATCGGCGTGCTTTTTCCCGGGTCTGGATTCTGCTGGTATTGATACATCGCGGGACGCGGCCACGAAGCTGATTGGTCGCAACACGTCGTCGGAATGTCCTGGAAATCATCCTCTCCAGGCAACTGCAGCATAGAACTCGTGCAACGGTAAATCTGTCGCCTTCCGGTGTCAATGCCGCTTCTGTAAAGGCGCAATACCGGCGCATGAGGTAAGCGTTCACTTGCATCAACGGGGCTGCGCGCTGGCCGCAGCGCGTGTCACGCAGGCCGAAACGGCCCCGCAGTCGCGGTGGCCTCAGTGTCGAATCTCAGCCAGGAATTTCTGCGCCCGCGCCGTTCCTGGCCGGTTGAAGAAATCCTCCGGCGTTCCGGTCTCCACGATCCGACCCGCGTCCATGAACCACACCCGGTCCGCCACTTCCCGCGCAAAGCCCATTTCGTGCGTCACGCACACCATGGTCATCCCGTCCTTCGCCAGTCCCTTCATCACCTGAAGCACCTCGCCCACCATCTCCGGATCCAGCGCACTGGTCGGCTCGTCGAACAACATCACCGGCGGATTCATGGCGAGGGCCCGCGCGATGGCTACGCGTTGCTGCTGGCCGCCCGAAAGCTGCGCCGGGTAGGCGTCCGCCTTGTGCGCCAGGCCCACCCGCTCCAGCAACTGCATCGCGCGGTCGCGGGCCTCGGGGCGCTTGGCGCGTTTGAGTTGCAGCGGCGCCAACATCAGGTTTTCCATCACGGACAGATGCGGGAACAGGTTGAACTGCTGGAACACGAAACCGATGTGGCTGCGTAGCGTATCCAGGTGGATCTGGCCGCCGTAGATATCCTTGCCATCGACTTCGATGACTCCTTTCTGGATGGGCTCCAGCCGGTTGACGGTCCTGATCAGCGTGGACTTGCCCGAGCCCGACGGGCCGCACACCACGACGACCTCGCCCTGCTTGACCCGCTCGGTCACGTCGGCCAGCGCCTGATAGTCGCCATACCACTTCTGCACTTCGGAAAATCGAATCATGTCGGCACCACTTTGGGGGTAGGCGCGAGGCCGGCGCGCCGGCGGCCGATGCGGCGTTCGGTCAGATGCACCAGGGAACTCAGGCCAAAATTCAGGACGAAATAGGTCAGCGCAAGCAGCCCGAACACCTCGAACGGCTTGGTCAGCAATACGCTGTTGATCTGGTTGGCGGCATAGGTCAGTTCCTGCACGCTGATCACGTAGGCCAACGACGTTTCCTTCACAGTGGACACGAACTGGCTCAGCATGCTGGGCAGCATGTTGTAGAGCGCCTGCGGAAGGATCACGCGCCGCATGGTCTGCATGTATGACAGACCCAGCGCCCGGCTGGCCTCCTGCTGGCCCGGCGGAAGCGCCTGAATGCCGGCGCGAATGATCTCGGCCAGATAGGCGCTTTCGTAGCAGACCAGCGCCACCACCATCGTGGTGGTGCCGGCCACCGGACGGCCGATGAGCAGCGGCACGAAAAAGTACGCCCAGAAAATGAACATGAGCAGCGGCAGGCCCCGCACCAGATAGACCACCGCCGAAGAAGGCCAGTAGAAGATGCGGTAGGGGCTGATGCGGCCCAGCGCCAGCAGCACGCCGCAAGGCAACGCCAGCGCCAGGCTGACGGCGGCCAGCCCCAAGGTGGCCGCGAGCCCGCCGACCGGGCCGTGCGGATACTGCCCGATCAGCAGCAGGAGCCAGTTGTCTTTGAGTATGTCCCACATGATCAGCGAACTCCCAGGGGACGGTAACGCCGTTGCAGGATCGCGCCGCCGCCCATGATCAGAAACGACAGCACCAGATAGATGACCGTCACGACCGCATAGGCTTCGAAGGTGCGGAACGTGTTGTTCTCGATCTCGCGGCCGGCGGCGGTCAGTTCGGTCACGCCGATGGCCATTGCCAGGCTGGTGTTCTTCAACAGCAGCAGTGTCTGGTTGAGCAGCGGCGGGATCGCGATGCGGAAGGCTTGCGGCAGGATGACCTTGCGCATCGTCTTCAGAAAACTCAGGCCCAGCGCGCGCGCCGCCTCCACCTGCCCGGGTGGAATGCCGCGCACGGCGCTGCGCAGGTCTTCGCAGATGTAGGCCGACATCACCAGCGCGATCGCGATGCAGGACAGAATGAATTCGCTGCCGTGGCCGTTTAGCCAGTCGGTGACGGCCTGCGGCAGCAGCGCGGGCACGCCGAAGTACCAGAACAGGATGTGCACCAGCATGGGCACGTTGCGGTGAAACGCGACGTAGGTCGCGATCAGCCCGTTGGCGACGGGCGAGCCGGTCAGGCGGATCACCGCCAGCAGGCTGCCCACGAAGAACGCCAGAATCCAGGCAATCCCGGCCAGCGCCAGGGTGGTGATGAACCCCCTGAGCAGCCAAGCCGGATACTCGCCCTGGAAAATGGCGCTGAAGTCAAAGACGTAATGCATCGAACCAGGCTCCAGCGCGCGCGGCGCATCAACCCTTGATGGCTTCGATGCGGAAGTCGCGCTTGATGTTGAACTGGGTGCCCGCGCCGAACCACTTGTCGAAGGTCTTGGCGGCCTGGCCGGATGCTTCCATGCCATCCAGCACCTTGTTCACCTGGTTCAGCATGGCGGCATCGCCTTTGCGCACGCCGACGCCCCAGGGCTCGACGAACAAAGCGGGCTCCAGGATCTTGACCGGCACCGCGCTCGCGGCGGCCTGGTTTTGCAGCTTGACCAGCATCAGCTCGGAACCCACGAAGCCGCTGACCTTGCCCTGCTGCAACGCCAGGAACGCGCCGCTGGGATCCTTGAAGGTCACGGGTTCGACGTTGGGGATGTTCTTGCGCGCGCCCTGCTCCGACGACGACCCGCGCACCGCGCTGACGCGCTTGCCGGCCAGGTCGGCCGGCGCCTTCAGGTCTTTTTCGGAATCGCGCGCCAGCACTTTCTGCAGGCTCACGAAATGCTGGTGCGAGTAGTCGATCTGTTGGGCGCGCTCGGGGCTCCAGCCCAGATTGGCGGCCACGACGTCCACACGGCCCGCGATCAGCTCGGGGATACGGGCTTCGACGGCGATCAGCTTCAATTCGAGCGGCACGCCCAGGCTGTCGGCCAGCGCCTGGCACACGTCGACCTCATAGCCGACGATGCCGCGGGTCTTCGGATCCTGGAAGCTGAACGGCTCGGCGGTGCCCATGGTGCCGCAGATGAACTTGCCGCGCGCCTTGATGTCCTGAAGCGTATCGGCGTGGGCGGCGGGCGCCAGCGTGGCGGCCAGGCCGATGGCGGCGGCGAAGGATGAGATGAAGGTCTTCATGAAATTCCCCTGAAATATAGGTATGGGTACTGCAGGAATGCGTGCGTTCAAACCAGGCTTGCGCAGGCCTCGCGGATGCGGCGGCAGCCTTCTTCGATGTTGTCGATCGATGTCGCGAAGCTGAGGCGCAGATAGGGAGACAGGCCGTAGGCCGCTCCGTCCAGGCCGGCCACGCCCGCCTCGTCGAGCAGGAACATCACCACGTCCAGATCGCTTTCCAGCCTGCGGCCGGCCGGCGTGCGCTTGCCCAGCAGGCCCTCGACCGACGGATAGACATAGAACGCGCCTTGCGGACGCGGGCAGCGTATGCCGGGAACCTCGTTCAGCAGCGCCACGATGCGGTCGCGCCGCGTATGAAACAGGGCGGCGGCATCGCGCACGCATTGCTGGTCGGCGGTCAGCGCCGTGCGCGCGGCCGACTGGCTGATCGCGCTGACGCAACTGGTGCTTTGCGAGATCAGCGTGGCCATGGCCTTGATCAGCGCCTTCGGGCCGCCCGCGTATCCCAGGCGCCAACCCGTCATGGCGTAGGCCTTGGACACCCCGTTGATCGTCAGCGTGCGCGCGGCGAGCGCGGGCGCGGCGGCGGCGGGCGACACATGGGGCGCATCGCCATACGCCAGGTGTTCGTAGATCTCGTCGGTCATGAGCCAGACGTGCGGATGGCGCGCCAGGACCTCGCCGAGCGCGCGCAGTTCCGCCGCGTCATACATTGCGCCGGTAGGGTTGCTGGGCGTGTTCAGCAGTACCCACTTCGTGCGGGGCGTGATGGCGCGTTCCAGTGCCTGGGGCGTCAGCTTGAACCCGTCGGATTCCGGGCAGACCACCACCACCGGCACGCCGTCGTTGACCAGCACCATGTCCGGGTAGGACACCCAATACGGCGCGGGAATGATGACCTCGTCGCCCGCCTGCACGGTGGCGGCCAGCGCCGTGAAGATCAATTGCTTGGCGCCCACGCCGACGATCAGCTCGTCCAGCCCGTAGTCCAGCCCGTTTTCGCGCTGGAACTTGGCGCGCACCGCTTCCAGCAAGGGTTTGGAGCCGGTGGACGCGGTGTAGCGGATATCGCCGCTGTTCAGCGTGTCGATTCCCGCCTGGACGATGTGCGCGGGCGTGGGCAGGTCCGGCTCGCCGACCGTGAAGTCGATGATGTCGCGGCCCTGAGCGCGGAGCTGGTCGACCCGGCTCTTTGCCATCATGCTGGGCGACGGCTTGATGACGCGCGCCCGTTCGGCCAGGAAGTCGCTTGCGGCGCCGCTCATGCCAGCCCCTTGGCGGCAAACGCGGCCTGCATCCAGCTCTGGGTTTTTTCGCCGCCAGCGATTTCGGCCATGATGCGCGCTTCCTTGTCGGCATGCGCGCGCGCGGCGATGATCAGCGCTTCGGCTTCGGACGGCGCGAAGCTGACCAGCCCGTCTTCATCGCCCACGACGATGTCGCCGGGGTTGATGACCTGTCCGCCGATGGACACCGGCACATTGACCTCGCCGGGGCCGTCCTTGTAGGGGCCGCGGTGGATGTGGCCGCGCGCGTAGCAGGGGAAGCTGTCGGCTTCGAACGCCGCCACGTCGCGGATCGCGCCGTCGACGATGACGCCGGCGCAGCCGTGGATCTGCAGGTAGCGCTTCATGATCTCGCCGAGCACCGCGTTGGAGAGGTCGCCGCCGGCGTCCACCACCAGCACGTGGCCGGGCTGGATCTGCATCATGGCCTTGTAGATCAGCAGGTTGTCGCCCGGCCGCGTCTTGACGGTCAGCGCGGTGCCCACCAGCTTGCCGGCGCCGTTGTAGCGGCGCAGGCCGGCGATGCCTTCGCGGCGGGCGAGGTTGTCGCTGAGGTGCGGAGTGACGATGCCGGCGAGCGCTTCGAGAATGGAAGCGGGAGCGACGGGGGAAGCCGGCAATATGCGGGCGCCGGTGGAGATGGTAGCCATGACGATCTGCGTATCCTGATTCGGATGCCGCCGGTTTCAGGGAGTTCGAGCCCTTGCGCCGGACGGCCGGGAAGTAAGTCAGATCGAATGGTGCGAGCTTTTCCGTTTCCGAAAAAGGGATTAAATTTCCACGAACTTTATCCCTTTTTGGAATATAAGGGTTAGCCCTTAATGGAAATTTCGGAATGAACTTCGCGTTGCCGGGTAGTCGCCCATGCTGACTTTCAAACAGATCGAAGCCCTGTACTGGACCGTCCGGCTGGGCACGTTTTCGGCGTCGGCGCAGAAGCTGCATACGACGCAATCGGCGATCACCAAGCGCATCCAGGAGCTGGAGGCCGACTTCGACATCGCGCTGTTCGATCGCTCGGGCCATCGCGCCGAACTGACGGCGCGGGGCCACGAGGTCTATGCCCTGGCCGAGGAAATGCTGGGCCACCGCGACCGCTTGCTGGTGCGGCTGAAGGGCCAGCACACGCTCACCGGCACCTTCCGCTTCGGCATCACGGAGATCACGGCGATGACGTGGCTGCCCGCCTTGATCCGGCTGCTGCGCGCGCACTACCCGCGCATCACGCTGGAGCCGCACATCGACCTGGGCGCCGACCTGCTCAAGCGCCTGCAGGCGGGGCAGCTCGACATGGCTTTCCTGCACGGAGAATTCGCCGAACCGAATCTGCAAGTGGTGGCGTTGCAAAGACTGGAGTTCGCGTGGATGGGCAGCTCCGACCTGATCGACGCGAGCCGCATCTATACGCCCGCCGATATCGCGCGGTTGCCGCTGCTGCGGCAGAGCCGGGAGTCCGGGCTGAACATGATCTACGACGGCTGGCTGCGGCCCCACACGCCGGCCAGCAACATTTTCACGATCAACAGCCTGATCGCCATGGCGGGCCTGACGGCGGCCGGCTTCGGCGTGAGCTGCCTGCCGCGCGATTACTTCGCGGACATGGTGAGCGCAAAACAACTGGTGATCGCCCGCACCAGCACCGCGCCGCCGCAATCGGTCTATAGCGCAATGTTCCGCCGGGATGCGGATGTGGCGTTTTGCGAGAGTGTTGCGGGGTTGGCGGAGAGTTGTTGTGATTTTTCGGGGGGGTGATGGGGGGGTGTTTTTTTGGGGTTCGTGTTGAGTTCTTGAGACGCCTGGCGTGGCGGGGGCCTGGGGGGGCTTACGCGGTGTCTTGCGTCGCGATGATGACGCTTCGCCGGGGAGGGAGTGTCAGTATGTTTGTGTTTAAGGCGCTAGAAGCCTGATCGTTATTTCGATCAGTAGCGCAGCCAATCGTCAATTCAACGCCGACGCCCGATGGGCGGCGCGGGCGCCGTGGTTGCGAGCAACCTCGATGCGCCCGAGGGAATCTGAAGGGAAGGCCGAAGGCCTGGACGAAGATGACGACGGGGGGGCCCGCCTAGGGCAGTCCGGAGCGAACGCTCCGGACCGCAATGTGGTGGTCAAGTTTTAGTGGACACCTGCATAGGTAGTTTTGGCGCTTGGCTGC
>RCUH01000454.1_pt1 | contig 42493 bp, 46 predicted proteins | sample 2166191 | NCBI WGS metagenome assembly RCUH01 (sample SAMN09932848, study PRJNA488358) | compost metagenome | feature: garden; material: soil; isolation source: compost soil in an enriched community after 214 h of incubation | place: Germany: Experimental Botanical Garden Goettingen | collected... | reverse complement strand
CCCCAAGATAAAGCAGGAAGGCCAACGCTCATTGTCTGATCTGCATCTATTTTATATTTTGGATAGAAGTTAGTATACCGCTCCCACTCTACTTTTGGATTGAAGTCGAAGCCTATCATCGCTTCGGGATTCTGGAACCTCAGGAGCACCGTTCCGCTTTCGGTGACTTCACTTGAAATTGTTTTGAGCAATCTTGTCTTGTGTTTTACCGCCTGATATTGGTGGGCAACCAGTCCTATCTTATCCTTCAGAAGATCTCTGAACAGTTTTTCCTTCACGCCTGCCAAACCAAACTTTTCGGCTTCTGCTTTTGTGCTTTTGGTCTGCTTTGGTTTGTTTCCCTTTTCACGGACGTAAACCCTATCGCCATCATTGACGAAAACCAGGTTTCCTACTGCACCGCTCAAGTTGCCATTCTTTTTCAATCTTGCCATTTTTTGTGTTTTTAGGTTATGGTTTACGGTGGTACTGTTAACCCACCGTTCGATTTTAGAGCAACGTAAAAGTAACAATAATCCGATACAAATGCAATATATTATTGGACTTGTATTGGAGTTGTGATGGATTTGTATTGGATAAGCTTCGGAGGAAATTCGGAATGGTGAGAATTGATCGTCTCTGTAGGTAAAGTTAATGAATTTATGGCATTCTTCTATTTTTTTAGCTTATAGAAAATCCAGTGGACTTTTTACCTTGGCTTTGGAAATATCTGTAATATGTGTGTAAATCTGTGTTGTTTTGATAGAATTGTGCCCCAGGAGCTCCTGCAGAAAGCGAATATCGGCACCACTCTCCATCAAATGCGTTGCGTAGGAATGGCGAAGGCCGTGCACGCCGATGGTTTTGTTGATTTTGGACTTCCTCATCGCTTGTTTGAAGACGCTCTGCACACTTCTAACCGTGTAGGCACCGCCATATTGCCCTTCGAAGAGAAAATCTTTTGGGCGATATTCTTTGTAATAACTCCGGAGAAGCGACAGAATAGACTCTGGCAAATTGGTATATCTGTCCTTTTTACCTTTGGCACCGGCAATGAGAACCAGCATATTCCCACTATTGATATGTTCTACCTTGAGGTTCACAATCTCGCTCACACGTAATCCCATCCCGTAGCAGAGCTTGAGCATCAGGAGATGTTTTTGATTTACGGTGTTCTCAAATATTTTTCTGACTTCTGCCTGTGATAGCATTTTGGGAAGCAGTTTTGGGGTTTTGGGGCGGGGGATCTCAAAGAACATTTTGGATTTTCTGCGCACTTGCTCAAAATAGAATTTCACAGCATTGATCCTGCTGTTCAAATGGTTTTCTTTGATTTTTTCTTTGTCGAGACAATAGAGGAAATAATCTTTCAACCTATCTTCTGAAAGATCGTCTACCGAAAAATTTTTGAGAATCCGAAGCAGATGTGCAAACTCTGTGACGTAGGTGCGGATGGTATTCTTGCTATAGGCCTTTAGTTTTAGGCAATCGATATAATCTGAGAATGCTTTTTGATTTACTGGCTCTATCTCGGAGCGTATTTGGCTTCCCCACTCTTCCTGATCCAGCTTCAGTGCGTCCCTCACGGTTGGGAGATCTGGCAAGTGCCAGGCCTTGTTGGTATTGCTCTATTTAGCAGAGGGGAAAGCCTTGCGAAGCTCCTGGATCAAGACATCCTTTTTTTCGAAACGGATCCAAATGACGTTTTTGTCTCTGTGATTTCCGAAGCTGAAATTGTATAAATCTAAATTCATCACCTAAAAATTTATTATTCGCATTCTTAATAGAAAGAAACAAATCTGAAGTGAAGAGGAGAAAAAATCTATTCATAATGCGAAGTATAAAAATAATAAAAAAAACCAATATTAGAGCATATTTATTGAAAATATCAATTTAATTTGCGGAATTGTTAGACTTTCGTATATTTGAGTGTTATAGGCAATGGTATTACAACAACACTTAAAAACAAAAAAACCAAAACAAGTATAAATTTATGAGTAAAATTTACAATTATACCGCATTTTATGTCAGCGAACCATTTAGCGAATCTTCACTTGGAGCAAATGCGACTAAAGATTTTTGCTATTACAATATATTAAAAGCATGGAAAGGTTCGGACAGTTCATTTCCTTTTAACAATGCTCATGACACAACTTACAATGTTCGTGACAGTAGTGATTGGGAATTGACACTTAAACCAAGACTTCGAGAAAGACTAAAAAATTCCAAAAATATCATTCTATTTTTAAGTAATGACACAATGAATTCGAAAGCATTAAAAGAAGAAATAGATTACGGCATTAATACTCTCGGACTTCCTGTAATTGTAATATATCCTGATTTAAAAACTAAAGATGATTTACTCACTAGTGGTAAAACAAGTTTGAACAGTACCGTAAAAACTTTATGGAATAAGTTACCTATTTTTAGAGATTCAAAATCAAAAGTTCCCGTACTACATCTACCAATGAGTAAAGATACTATTCGAACAGCGTTAAACAATACGGGCTTCAGAGTAGATTCTGGGAAAGAGGCTAATGACTATTTTTACAACTAAAAACTATGAAAGTTAAATTATTAGATAAAAATGTTAGAAATAAATTTTGGTTTTATTTTTCAGTAATTTCTGGTATTTTATCATTTGTATTACTTTTTAATATTGTACCAGATGAATACAAAGATTGTCTAAGATACTTTGGATATATAACTTTCGGTGTACTTATTGTAATTTATTTAGTTATTTGGTACCGAGCAAACAATCTTGCAAGTATTAATATTGACATAGATGGAAGTGAAGTACACATTAAATCTGGCAATTTATTTTCTGAACAAGGTTTTAAAGTAATTCCTTTTAATGAATATTTTGACACTGTAGTAGATGATAAAATAATATCAAATAGTTCGCTCAACGGAATTTATATAAAAAAGTATTTCCTTGACAACGTAGATAAGCTTGATAATTTTATATTAGCTAATTCAGACGAACTGGACATAATTGATAATCAAACTTATAGAAGACTTGGAGGAAAACCGGTAAAGTTCAAATTAAGTACCATTTTCGTCTATGAAGATTTTATTTTGACAGCATTTACTAAGTTTGATGAACATAATAAGGCAATTCTTACTATGCCTGAATACATAGAATTTTTAATTAACTTTTGGGATAGAGTAAATCGCGTTTATGCTCAAAAAACGGTATCAGTTCCCATTTTCGGTTCTGGAATAACTAGAATTAAAGAACATAAGAATATCAGCGATGAAGACTTATTGAAAATTATGCTTTGGACATTTAAATTAAGCGAAATGAAATTTAAACATCCTGCAAAGTTAACGATTGTTGTACATGAGGATAAAATTGGACAAATAAATCTGTTTAATATCAAATCAATTGAATTAGGTTTATAGTTCACAAATAACCACTGCCTATAACAAGGGTTTTGCAATAGTGGGGCGAAACTGCAAAGTTCAACGGTTGTTCTTCGGTTCAACTTTTGTACAAAATTGAAGATTTGTGCTTCGATTGCCCCACCATCGCAAAGCCCCGAAACGTTATATGATATGCTAAACAAAACGCAGATGAAATTACAAATCCTATTTTTTCTTTCAATTACAGCTTGTCAATTTGCATTTGGACAAAATGCTGACAAGTTAAATCAACAATCAAAAGAACTTATACAACAACAAAAATTTAGTGAGGCTTTCCCTATATTGAAGAAATCAGCTGAACTTGGTAACGCCGAAGCTCAATACAACTACGGAAATTTTTTACAGAATGGAACTGCTGGAATTAAAAATGATAAAGAAGCTGTTGACTGGTATAAAAAATCGTCTGATAACGGATTTAACGATGGGCATTACGCTATGATGATGGCTTATGGTAACGGACAAGGAATTGAACAAAGTTCTGAAAAAGCTTTTGAATACGCACTAAAATGTGCCAATAACAATGATGCTACTTGTATGTGGAATGTTGTAAACTGCTATTTGACAGGAAATGGAGTAAATGCGGATATTTCAAAATTCAAAGAATGGATTTTAAAACTTGCAAAACTTCCTAACCCAGAAAACTTAGCACTCAGTGGAAATATAACTTCTGCAAGATTAGAATTAGCTAATTATTACAAAGCCGGAAAATATTTTGAAAAAGACAATTATCAAAGTTATCTATGGTATTTAATCTACAATGAATATAAAGTCGATTTCAGTATTTTGAAACAAGAAGAAGTTATTACGGAAATTAAAGAACTTGAAAAAAGTTTATCTAAGAAACAAATAGAAAATGCACCGACAGATGCAGAGAAATTATTAGGCAGAAAATTGAATAACATTGACAAACTCTATAAAAATTCACTCTAAAAAGCACATCATATAACAAGGGTTTTGCGATAGTGGGGCGAAACTGCAAAGTTCAACGGTTGTTCTTCGATTGAACTTTAGTGCAAAATTGAAGATTTGTGCTTCGATTGCCCCACCATCGCAAAGCCCCGAAACGTTGGCAGTCATTCTAAAAACGAGATACCTAAAAAGAAATGGGAATATTTGACAAACTTTTTAAGACAAAAAAAATGCAATACGAAATAATTAGAGACGAAAATGGTAAGCATCAAATAGGCGGAGAAATTCCACGAGATTTTACTATTCCAAACAATGAATTTTTAGCAGGTTTTCAATATTTAGGTTTTATAGACAATTCTGACCCATTATTTTCTTGGTTACCTTTTAAAGTAAACTTAATTCATCCAATTTACACAGACGAATATTTCGTTTATCTTGACTATTCAAATCCAAATAGTCCGACAATTATTGAACCGACAGACACAGCCTCGTCAACAAGTGCATTTGACGAAATTAACAAAAACTCAAAAGTTATTTGGGAAGGAATTAAAGTAAGTTTAGAGGAAAAAGAAGAAATTGACGAATATGAAAGTATCGGAATTTGTGGTCAACCAGAATGGCTACAAGATGCTGAAATTCCAAAATGTCCAAAAAGTGGAAAATCTATGAAATTCCTTTGTCAATTAGGGAGTTTTAGTGACATTAAAGCGACATTCAGCAACGTTGAACCGACAAAAGGAATGGAAGAATATTTCCAAAAATTAAACTTTTGGTGTGATGGAAATTTATACATTTTCGTAGAACCGACGACAAAGACAATGTGTTATACAATGCAAAATACCTAAAACTAACAGAGCGGAAAAAGAACGAACTGCCAACAAGGTATTGCCAAAAGCGGGGCTGAACGGCTTCGATTGGACTTTTGTGCAAGGTTCAACTTTCGTTCTTCGATTGAACTTTTGTGCCAAAAATCCCCGCCTTCGGCAATACCAAAAACGTTACCAGCAATTTTATAAAAAAATGTTAGACTTAAATAATCCTAGAACAGAAATAATTTTTAAAGCCTCAAGTTATACCGACAAACTGAAAAATTGTTGTGGGAAATACACTATTGAGAATTTTGAAAAAAGACAAAATATTTTCATCAAAATGTTATTGATTTGTGATGAGTTTGAACAATTTTATAACATAAATTATTCTGACAATCAATGGGAAGTTAAAGTAATACTTGATACTATAAGAAAAGAAATCGAAAATCTGAGTGTTATTAATATAGAAACAGAACCTAAAAATTGTAAAGTTTGCAATGGCGAATTATTCGTTTACAAGTCAGAAATAAAAGAATTTGGAACATTTTACTATTGCAACAAATGTCCAAACCTAATAGTTGAAAAACTTAATGAACTTGAAAGTTTAACCGGTGCAATATTTATCTAGTGAAACTAAAAATGATACAACAATTAGACTGAAACAAAAAACTGCTGGTAACAAGGGTTTTGCAATAGTGGGGCGAAACTGCAAAGTTCAATGGTTGTTCTTCGATTGAACTTTTGTACAAAATTGAAGATTTTCGCTTCGATTGCCCCACCATCGCAAAGCCCCAAACCGTTAGCGGTTATTTTACGACCGACACCAAAGACCGACATTAAATGAATAAACAAAAGATATACAACATAATTGCAATCATTTCGACTTTAGGAATACTTGCTTGGATGGTGACAGACTATTTCGGAGGAATGTTTATTTACCTTCTATCTTACGGACTGATAATAATTCCGATTATCATTCTTTATCTCATTTCATTTGGTGACACAGTTATTTCATTGACAAAGAGAGGTTTTAAACAAAATAAAATCAAAGCTATTTTTCACGGACTTGTTATATTGACAATTGTACTGACCAACATTTTACAGTCTGACCTTTTAAAATCAAAAAGAATTTTGACAGCTACACTAAAGGACGACCAATTCTACTACACTTTAGTGTTTAGAGAAAATGGAAGTTGCGAGAATCAAGTTTCTGGAATTTTTGGATTTCAAGAGGTTTTTCACGGTAAATATAAATTTCAAGGCGACACAATTATTTTTTCAAAAAAACCTTATGACAACAATTTCATTCCTGACACTCTACTTATTGACAGAAAAGAAAAAGCAATATTTATAAATAAAGACAAAGAAGGAAAATTTAGTACGACAAAAGAATGGTTAAACCACTTCGAAATACAGTAAAAACAACCGCTAACACGGGTTTTGCGTCAGGCGGGCTGAAGTGCAAAATTCAACAGTTGTTTTTCAATTAAACATCAGTAATAAAACCAACATTTGTGCTTCGATTTCCCGCCCGAACGCAAAGCCCGAAAACGTTATGTGCAACCTTAGCAGACCGACAAACTAACATCTAACAGACAACAATGCCGACAATAGAAATAGCATCAATCAACTCAACAGGACTTGGTCTAAACCAGGCAGACTTTGACGTTGCTATAATTGAAGAAAACAAACTTGAAAGTCATCGTGGACTTTTTTACGAATTGCTTCGACAACAAAACGGTGTAATAGTTCACATTGGTAATCCCAACTACAAGGACGACAAAGAAGGCGGTTATTTCGCAGGAGCAATAGTTGACTGGGACTTTGAACCGACAGAAATATTTTTACCAGAGTTTGACGAAAACGACCCGACAAATAATAGTGGAGCAAACCAACAGTTTATGTTCAAGTTTTTAGAACAGTATAAACCCGACATTGACAAGTTGTTAAAAATTGCACTTGACAATTCGCCAATTAAAAAAGTGTGTTTTCTAACGGACTATCAATTTGGACCTGAAAACGGAAAGACAGAAATAATTTATACAATTACAGACTTTTGGACACAACACGACAACGTAGGACTTGGTTTAAACACATTGTATGAAATGTATGGACGATAGAAAGGCAGCACATAACAAGGGTTTTGCAATAGTGGGGCGAAACTGCAAAGTTCAACGGTAGTTCTTCGATTGAACTTTTGTGCAAAATTGAAGATTTGTGCTTCGATTGCCCCACCATCGCAAAGCCCCAAAACGTTAGTGGCAATTAAAAACAGACCCGAAAATGGCTGACAGAATTTTAAAAGACATTCGATTTTACGAAAGTGAGAATCAAAATATAGAAGGACAAAGAATGCCCCAAGAGTTGGGTAAACTTTTCATTCCTACAAATGACACTAATTATATTGGACAACGAATTGCAAGGAAACTTAACGAACTAAAATATTCTTATGGAGAGTTTGACCATATTTATGTCAACTTAACAACTTTTATTGAAGAGAATAAAATAATAGTTTCTAAAAGAAATATTGACAAACGAATTAAATATGTAGATTTTGGATTTAACTCTGAAAAGTTAAACTCGCTAAACGACAACGAAAAAGACAACTTCATAAAATCCACAACTTTTAAAGTTTTGACGTACATTAGTAAAGATGAAAATTTAGAATTAGTTGAGCAGACAGAAAAATTATTGACAGAATTTGACACAGAAATAAAAATACATTTCAAAACAAAGGAAACAAATTCATTTAAGATTGATATTTATTATCAAATTAAAGCACTTAATGGTGGAACAAAGGCAATAATTGAATATGAAGACAAGAAAAACAATATTTGCAGAGCTGGAAATCATAAACTTCAATTTTATGAAGACATTTACACTTTGGTTGACACGATAAATTTGACAGACGACAAAATTATACTAAAACCGAAAAAATCATTTACCGCAGACATAGTAAATGAAAGATATAAAACACCAATAGAATTGAAAATTAACGAACTAACAAAAATTAACTGCCACTAACAAGGGTTTTGCAATAGTGGGGCGAAACTACAAAGTTCAACGGTAGTTCTTCAGTTCAACTTTTGTGCAAAATTGAAGATTTATGCTTCGATTGCCCCACCATCGCAAAGCCCCGAAACGTTGGTGGCAATTGTAAAACGACACCGCAATAAACTTGACAATGACAGACAAACCAATTCCTGCAAAAATTCTTTTAACCCTTGCTGACAACAAGTTGACAGGCGAAGATTTTATCGGTTTATCGAACACTCTTTACAGACAAAATTTAATTTTTTCAGAACCACGAGAATTAAGACGAAACGAAAATGTTTTAGAACTAACTATTATTTTTCGAGACCTTTTTTCGTATAAGCATTGGTCTAAAAATGCAGAAATAAAAGAATATTGGACTTACAAGTTTGACAAATTGCTTGCAGGCAAACCGAAGACAATTAAAGAAATGGACATTATTGTTGAAGTAGATAATGTCCAAAATTGTACTTGCGACAAGTCTGATTTTTATATATTGCAAGGACGTTCTTTACAATTCACAGACGAGTTGATTTGCAACAACTGTTTAGGACAAGTTCCTTATTCAAAAATACCTTTAGAAATTAAACTTGAGGACTGGCAAACAAAACACGAAAGAGTTTATTTGAACTGGCTTGAAAGTGGGCTTTTTGAAAAAGAGGCTTATAAAGAACTGACAAACTACAAAAAAGGCAAACTGAACTTAGCAGGCGAAAAAATTAGACAACAACTTTCTGACTTTTTTAAAATTCCTGTTTACATAAGTTACTTTGTTGAGCAACCAGACGACAATCATCCTTGCTTAATTTGTGGACAACAAGGAACTAAATCTGGACTTAAAAAACCAAACAGAATTTGTAAATCTTGCAATACAATTTTTGGCTATGACACCGAGTAGACAAACAACTGCCACCAACAAGGGTTTTGCAATAGTGGGGCGAAACTGCAAAGTTCAACGGTATTTCTTCGATTGAACTTTTGTACAAAATTGAAGATTTGTGCTTCGATTTCCGCCACATCGCCAAGCACCGAAACGTTACCAGCAAGGCTATGACAACCACGACTAACGACAATATGACAAGAAACATTCAAGATATTGCACCTTTATTAGCTGACCATTTTGTGGACATCGAGAATGATGCAACGACTTATGAAGAGAACAATAAATTTGTTGCGGACAATGCACAACGACTTGGACTTTATCATAAGTATTTAGGACTGCTGCACGACAGTTGGTTTATAAGGACAAATATTACGGCTGACAAATTTTCAATTACTCTTAATGACTTTACAACTCACGTTTTTTCAGACGTAATCGTTGACAAGAAAAAATTAAACATTGACCACGACAAACTCGTTTTTCCTATTCAACTTGACTTTGAGACAACGAACTTGACATTCAACATCGTGGACGAAGACGGCAATATTGAAACCATTGAACCGACAACAATCAACGAATATCTTTATGAGCAAATTATCTCAATTGACAACGACAAAATAGAAATTGGCTTGGTTGTTTGGAAAGGCGGAATTGATGAGAAGCCAGGACAACATATTTTGATTTTAATGAGCGTGAAAAATATAATTCTGACAGAGTTACAAGACAATGCTTGGACAGAAATATTTGGCAACGCTTATGACAATTATTACGAGTATTTTAAAACACAACTGGAGACTGGAAGATATTTATCTGACCAACCGAATTGTTATGAATTGTATAACGAATATGAAGGACAACTTAATAACTGACAGAAGAAGCCCTGCTGGTAACAAGGGTTTTGCAATAGTGGGGCGAAACTGCAAAGTTCAACGGCAGAGTATTGTGGAGAATGACGAATTAATTAAATGGTTACTGAAACAGAAATAACGCCAGCAGGTAACATCGGTTTGGCGATATGGCGGCTGAAGTGCTAAATTCAAGTTCAGTTCTTCGGTTCAACTTTTGTGCAAAATTGAACATTTGTGCTTCGATTTCCGCCACATCGCCAAGCCGAAAAACGTTAGTGGCAAGCGTATCCGAACACCGCCACAAAACCCAACAAGACTTAACGGACGATGAATAAAAACATTTGGAATTTATATAAAAACTCTGAAAGAGGACAACAAGCTATTTCTCTATTCACATTCGATATCGAGAAAGATGATTTAGAAATAAAAGCGAAAGAAATTTTTCAGAAGTATAATGAGTATTTTGGAGGTGTTAAAGTTGAGGATTATTTTTTAGATAATTGTTTTCTTACGATTGACAGCATTGTTGCCGACAAACTTTTTCTTGCTGAGAATGAAAATTCATCCGAATATTTTACAAGACTTGTTGACAATCTTGAAATATTTCTTGTTGAAGAAAATTCAGAAGGAGAATTGATTAGAAAGGAAAATGAACTTCCGCTTATTTTTCAAAAAGATTATAAGACCTATTGCTCAATTTTATCCGAAATTTCCCTCGTTCTATATTTTTATAGCGACTTATTTTTTATCCCAATTCTCTTTCGGGAGCAGTTCGATATTTTTATGAAAATTCTTGATGTATTGGATATTCCAATGCCAGAATTGCCAGCAAAATCAGATAAGAGAGGAAGACTTTTACTTTACAATGCTCTGAACAATAATATTGCGAATTTTGCGGAGAAAAATGAGTTGACAATTGAAGAAACTTGTGCTTGCATTTATGACTTTTCTTTTATGTTATTGGAGGAAAACGAAGTACAAGATGAACTACCCGAACCTACAAATATTTGGTTAACTGGTGGAAGCAAAGAAGATTATAAAACATTTTTACAAAAACCAATAAAGGGAGAGAAATCTGTTTGGACGTGCAATGAGAATACAAAACGAGGCGACATAATTGTAATTTATGTTCTTTCGCCATACAGTTGCATCCAATCAATTTGGCGGGCAGATATTGACGGAGTTTATACACCTTTCAATTATTACAACAGCAGAACCAGAGCGACAAACGGAACCATTATTCCGCAAATAACTTTGGCAGAACTAAAGGCAGACCCCTATTTTTCACAACTTGGAATTACAAGAAAAAATTTTCAAGGTGTAAATGGCGTACGGTTTTCCGCAAATGATTACAAAGAATTACAACGCTTGCTGAAAGAAAAGGATTTTGACATTTCCATTTTACCGCAATTATATCGACCCGATTTAGAAATTGAGGGCAATTTGAAAAACGAAAAAGACGTTGAAGAAAAATTACTTATTCCTTTGTTAAGCAAATTAGGTTTTAAAGAAACAGATTGGACACGACAACTATCACAAAAGGCAGGTCGAAAAGAAAAAGCAATTCCTGATTTTGTATTTTTACCAACGGGCGAAACTCACTTTCAAAATGCACCTTTAGTTATTGAAGCTAAATTTGATATGAGTTCGAATATCGAAAAAACGAAATCATATAATCAAGCACTATCGTATGCAAGAATGATGAAATCGCCAATATTTGGCATTTGTGACAAAGACAGATTGATAATTTACAAAGAAAATAAAGGGCATTTTGACCGCTTTAAACCGACTTTTGAAAAACATTGGCAAAATATAAATGATGCCGAAACTTTTAGACAACTGAAATTAATAATAGGAAAAGACGCAATAACATAAAACGCCAGCCACTAACAAGGGTTTTGCAATAGTGGGGCGAAACTGCAAAGTTGAACGGTAGTTCTTCGATTGAACTTTTGTGCAAAATTGAAGATTTTCGCTTCGATTGCCCCACCATCGCAAAGCCCCGAAACGTTACCTGCAAGGCTAAAACGACACGACAATGAAAAATCTAATTCTTGCGACATCATTATTTTTTCTGAGTTTAACCGTTTTCGGACAAAATGGACTGAAAAACGGAAAATTATTTTTGTTACTAAAAGACGACAGAACTATTTCAATAAACTCGTTTGAAAACGACAAAATAAACGAAATAAAAACTTTCTCAATATCTGAAAAATCAATTTATACGACTGACCAAAAAGAAAGGGTTGCAATTCTTGATACTGCTAAAAATGAAGTAAACATATTTGAAATTAAATCGTCAGCCCAAATTAAAGTAACTATTCCATTTGAAATAATGCCAAAGACTATTTTGGTAAATAATGACAATCTATTTATTGGTGGAGAAATGGGAAAGGAAATATTAATTCAGTATCACTTAAAAAGTGGAAAATGGTTTCAGCTTGAAATCCCGAAAGAAGTTATTTTTTTTGGAAAAGCAGTAGATGACTTGGTTATTAATGATACTTTACTAATTGCAGTTGACAATATAGTAATGCCAAAATATATTTTATATTATCATCTAAACTCAAATGACAAACTTAACTTTTCACATTTTAAAGAGCTTAAATCAAATAGTAGTTACGAAAGTATTCATAAAGCAAGAATTACAGGTAGTTATTTAGGTTTATTGTCAACTACAATGAATCACGGAACTGTCAGAGAACACATAACTATATATTCAGACCTTAATTTGGTGAAAAGTTTTGCCATTACTGTTGGTTATAAAAAAAATATGACATTTAAAGATTTTATATTAGTTGACGATAAACTATTTATAGCTAACAGTTCAAGAGGACTTGGAATTTTAAACATCAAAAATTCATATTTCAAACAAAGTGAGTATGAATATGACATTTTTAATGCTCAAGTAAAAGAAAATCGTATAAATTACAAGAAGATAAAAAACGGTGAAATTATTAGCCTTACAAGAATACCGAATGAACAGATTATCATCTTGACAATTAAAAATGCAAAAGGCGAAATTAGAAATGAAATCAGAAATATAAATTAAAGCCCACCAGGTAACAGCAGTTTGGCAAAATGGCGGATTCAGTGCTAGATTGAACATTCGGTTTTCAAATGAAGTTTAGTGCTAAATTGAAAGTAAGTGCTTCTAAATCCGCCACTTCGCCAAGCTGCAAAACGTTGTCTGCAATATTTTTACGCAAGTCTACTCTATCAAATTTTCTGAAATTGAATTTATCTGAAGTTCTGAAAATGAAATGTTCTGAATTTTTAAAATCTGAAATTGAGAGTTTAAATTGAAAATTCTTGAAAACTGACAATTTGGATTTAACGAAAAAGCGAAGGTGAAAACTGAAAATTAACAGGAAATTTACGGGCAAAAAACGTCACGGAAAAACAACTTTGAAAATATAAACTGACGAAAAATGAAATTTAAGTGAGGAATAAATCGCTGAAAATTTTTGCCTCTCTAAATCGAAATGAACGTACGAAAGTCCTATTCGACTGAATAAAAAATACTGCAGACAACATCGGTTTGGCAATAGCGGGGTTAAATCTAACCAATCCACGCTTTGTTTTTCTATTTTATTTTGTATTTTAGTTGAAACATTCCTGCTTCGGGCGTCCCGCTATCGCCAAGCCGTGGGACGTTATGTGTAATTTTTTTGACCCGTATATGTTGAACGAATCCGAATTTAAAGAAAGTATCAAATCCAAGTATGTTACTGAATACGGAGCTAGAATCGGCGAAGTTTTTTGCCATATTTTCGACAGAAACATGCAAATTGAAGCAATTGATATTTTTTTTGAAGTTGCACAAAAATTTGACTTTTTCGATTCAGAAAAGTTTGATCAAAGATATTTATTAGAAGCCAATCTTATTGATTCAAGAAATGCAATGATTTCTTCAATTATAAAAGAAGTTAAATATGATGAGCATTTCATGAGTTGGGATGAAGGATCAAGTTTTTTGGATTTATTCCTGAGAGAATTTAATGAAATTGAAAAAGTTTATACTAATGCTAATTGGGCAAAGTCAACATCTAAAAACTCATACGTAAATGAATTAGATATGATGGGTTGGTCTGGATTCAGCAAATATTGTTATTATGATTATGGTTTTATAATAGTGACAGAAAAGAAAATCGGAATTTTGTGGTTTGGTGATGAGAGTTAAAAAAAACTACACATAACAGCGGTTTCGCGCTATAGCTGGTTTATCTTTCTTGGAAAATAATCCGAACATCAGAATTTCTTATTACATTTAGCTTGAAAATCCGCTACAGCGCGAAGCCGCGGAACGTTAGCAGAAATTTTATACAAACTTCTGCCTTAAATCGAAGCCTAAATAAAATCCTAACGAAAAAAGACTAAGTAAGCTAATGGACAAGATACAACTGTATGAAATTTTTTTTCAAAAAAATAATTCCTATTATTTGGAGCAATTAAAATATTATGAACAAGGAAAAAAATTTAGGTTTAGTTATTCAGCTTTAATATTTGGAATCTTTTGGTTCTTATATAGAAAAATGTACTTAGAATTTTTTATCATTTTCATTTTTTATTATTTGGAAACAATTTTAGAAAATTCAGTTTTAACAAAGCTTATTGGAATTGAGCAAACAAAAGTTGTAAATTTTTCGGTTACAATTATTCTTTTAATAACTTTAGGAATTATTGGAAATAATTTATACATCAAAAAAGCGAAAAGAACTTTAAGACAAGCTGAAGTAAAATATTCCGAAATAGAAAAACAAAAAGAATTTATAGCTCGAAAAGGAGGAACAAGTTTCATTTATGTAACAATTTTACTTGCTCTTTTTATTCTTGCAATATCCTTGAGTTAAAAAAAACTTCTGCTAACAAGGGTTTTGCAATAGTGGGCGGAAAGTCACCAGTTCACGTTTTGTGCTTCGATTAAAATTTCTATTTTAGTTGAAAGTTTCGGCTTCGATTTGCCCGCCATCGCAAAGCCCCGAAACGTTACCTGCCATTTTAATGAAAACACTGCAAACAATCATATTATTACTTTTTTCAGGAACTTTGCTTGCTCAAATTCCGAAATATACTATTGAGGTTCAGTATAATTTATATGCGACAGACTTTAATAATAATGAATATTTATATAAGACAAACCAAATAAACATTGAAAAGTCTAAAAAAACACATCAACTAATTAGTGAATTAAAAACCAAAAAATCAATTAACCAGCTTTTCGGAGAAACAGAAATTGACTCTGTTTTAATAACCCAAAATCCAAAACAACTCATTAAATTTTATGATGATAAATATATCGATTGGAATGCTCAACAAATAAATTTTACATCAGAAAAATTAAGCCAAATTGAAACTTATAAAAACTATTTTGCTGATTATCTTGAATTAGGTTGTTGTGTTGGAATGCATCAAAGGTATAGAGATGAATATCAAATCAAAGTTTTTGAAAACGAAGTGTTAATTGATACATATCTTTCCAGAAAATCTATACCAAACACAAAGAAAATCCCTTGGACTAATTCAAATAAAAGTCAGAATTATAATCTATCAATTGATAAAATATTCTTCGAACTAATTGATAATAAAAAGGCATTTAATGGAACAATTACAGGCAATGAATTGACAAAATACTTAGTTTCCAAAATCATTGACAATCATAAAAAAACTTTATACGAATTGTCCGCATATGACTATGGGACTGAACTTGACGAACTCAAAACTAATTTCGAAATTTTGAATGTTGGTGAAGTTTATGGGCGTGGAAGATATATTTGGAACGAGCCAAAAACATATTATGCAAGACTTAAAAATGATTTAATGTTGCCACAAATCAATATTATGTTTTTAGCGACAAAAGAAGGAAAATCAATCTATTCAAGAGATAATATTAAATCTGACTATAAAAACATAGTTATTCGGGTACAAAAAATTGAATTCTTAGTTAATTATATTAATCAAAACCAATCGACAAAGCTTGACATCTACTATTTTAATAACAAACCAATTAACGATTACAATATTGATAACTTTAATAAAAATCCTGAACAATGGATTAAACACGACACGTTTTTGGAGAGTATTAAAAAATATGAAAATGAGAAAACAAAACCAACTTATGCAGACGAAGACGCTATAAGAGTTTCAAAACAATTGTATTGTGGATGTAATTTCAGATTTGAAAAGGAATTTGCAGAAAAAGCAATCTTTATTGAACTTAACAACAAAGAAAAAAAAGAAAACTCTGTTTGGTATCTTTTACCTAACGATACTGTTTTATTGTACATTATGCAGGGTGAAAAAGTTATTGATTATGAATACACGAAATTTGGGAAATTTCCAGGTATTCAGTATCCGTGTGTTTTGTTTGACTTGAATGGAAATATTATTGACCGAAAGTAAAAAACAGCAATTAACAATGGTTTGGACAATAGCGGGCAGAAAGTTATCAGTTCAAGTGTTGTGCTTCGGTTGAAATTTGTATTTTAGTTGAAGGTCTGCGAAATCCAATCCTAAATTCCAATTTAAAATTATTATTTTTAGTTTAACAACAAATATACATGATGTCAGATTTGATCTTATTTTCATTTATTCTTCTTTTTTTGCTACTTATGACTAATACAAAAATTCAGTTTGTAAAAGCAAGAACATTAGCAAAAAAAATATCAGCAACGGTAATAGAATATAGACTAGAAAAAGGTCCTCTCAGAAATGATTATACGAAATTAGATTATCCTTATTTAAAACTTGACTTGCCAAATACAGAAGACAAAGAAGTAAAATTACACTATGCAAACAGTCTAAAAAAACCATTTAAAATAGGTGAAAAAATAGATGTATTTTGGCTTGAAAACAAATTGGTATATTGGAATGCTTATGATAATGGATTTTCAAAATTCTTACCAAAAACTTGGGCGTTTTGGAGAAGCGAAGACAATAATTAGGTGAATTACAACTATCATAATTGGCAAAATTTTAAAAACAAAAAAAGCTTTTCAATATTGAGGCAAAACTTCAAAGTTCAATCTTCTCAACGATTATAATAACTTATGAATAAAAAACTATTATCAATTTTAATCGGACTACTTTGGACAATTCCATTATTTGGACAAGTTCAAAATGACGTAAAGAAAGTTCTTGCTACAAAGGACTTCGTTGCGTTGAAAAAATACACTGATAACTTATCAAACAAAGAAAATCAAATAAATTTGCATTGGGCGTATTTGCGCGATTTAACGACTGACTTTCAGGAAGGTGTTTTTATTTTTGATAAATCAGTTCCAGACGTAGATGATCCGGAAACAAGTTCGGTTTACACTTTTCGGGTGAACCTCGTTACGACTAAAACCAATATTGTGTATTATGAACTCAGTGAAAAGAAATACAAAAGTGTTGGAAACGATTGGCAACCTTATTATGAGACCATTGACAGTTTTAAAAATGATATTGCTTTTGGTGAATTTGAAACTTCATTTAAAAATATTTATCAATTGGAGCTCAATGAAAAAGACTTGTTTATGACTGACTTTATTTTTGGTTCAAATTGTGGTATTGCAGGCACAAGTCCAGAAGGCAGAGCACAAATGGACGAATGGGTCCAATCTAATAACAAAACCGAAATACTGAAGTGGTTGAAATCAGCAAATGCAGAAAAACAAGTGTACGCAGTTGAAGGACTTAATCAATTAAAAAACGCTGGCACAACATTGACAGAAGATGAAATAATGATGATTAATTGCGTTTGTGATAAAAATGGGACAATCTACGTTTGCTCAGGCTGTATTCATAGTAAACAGGATATTCGCAGTGCGACGAAACACTTAAAGTTAACTACTTAATTATCTTGTTTGAACCTAATGATAGAAATCAATTTTAAAAGAAACGCTTTCACCACCAGCATTATTCTTTGTTTTGGTGCGATTCTTTTTTGTTCATATCTAATCTGTCAACAATACAACATTCCTGAAAGAATTGCCTTGAGTTTGTTTCTTGTTGTTACTATTTTTGTCTTAATGTTTAGATTAAAACAATTATACAAAATGTACAGTTCAGGAGATAATGTTGCTTTGAAAATCGATGAACTTGGCATTGTTAACAATACACAATCCAAAAGTTATTTCATCAGTTGGGATGACATTAGTGCCTTTGAAATTGGACATTACAGAACTCGCCAAATCTACATTAAGCCAATATCCATCGATAATTATCCACGGAAAAAATATTTTGGACTATATTTCACTTCGAAGTCGGAGCTTTTATGGATAGACAGCGATATGCTTGACATTAAACGAGATGAATTGATTGACATTTTGAATAAGAAACTTCATAATCACAATAAGTAACAAATTCTGTTAGTATAATGCGAAATTTAGGTTAATGCTTAATATCTGCGAATTATTTTTAATTTTAGATAAACAATAAAAGCCATTAATTATAAAAACTAAAACATCAAAAAATGAAAAAACTGTTACTAATTTTATTCTTTGCAATCAGCATTTTTTCTTCTGCTCAAGAATTGCCAACAGAACCAGCAAAAGGTTTTGCCTTCCCTCTTGGAACTAAGTTTACAATCAAATTAAATCCTACCGATTCTACTAATTTCGATTATTCCATCATTGAGTTTGAGCCATTCCAAGAAATCATCGATAGTTGGGAAAAGGATAAACTGTTTAAAGAAAAAGGAGTCGACGACACAATTGAATTTTATTTTTGCTTGGGAACACACGGCAAGACCGAGGAAGAGAAGCAAAAAAATATGAAAGTATTGCTTGTGATGAAAAATAGAACAAAACACGCACTTTCCTACACTTCAGATATTCAGACCAAAGAAGATGGCGAATTTAAAGAAACTTCAAATGTTGGGACTTTTCCCAATGCACAAGGAACAGAAATTTGGCCTTATATGATTCAGCAAATTGGCCTACACGATTTCAAAATAATGAAGCGATAAAATGATTTTCCCCTGAAGAATAAATATCATTGAAATGTTATTAGAACTATGCATTCTTGGAAAGAATTTTGCTGTTCTTATCAAAATGAACATTTATGAAAATCCTTTGTTTTTCAATTCTTCTGGTAGCACTCACTTCTTGCGCGACGAAAAAGTACACCAAAGCAAATCTACTTCCCAAAGGCATTAAATCCGCAACGGAAGATGTCTATGACGTTTCAAAAGGTCAAAAAGAACTTCTCCAGAAAAAGGAAATGGTCTTTACCAAAAATGGCCGAATCAAATCTTCTAAAACTGTTGATTCTGGCGGAAAGCTTCTGCAAACCACCGAAAAGAAACTTTGGTTCACGGTCGAAAGATATCCCGACAAAGATTCCTACTACTGCAAAACGCGATGGAAACCCAATCAGCGGGAACGCATCAGTTGCTACACGCAAAAGCAATACAAACAGAACGAAAGCATCTACCATTACAACAAAGATGGAAGCATCGACAAAATAGTTGACAATTTCGACACCTTCCACACACGTCAATTTCATTACGCTAATGATGAACTTTCCAAGATTGTTGTCACAGGAAAAGACAATCAGAAGAGTGATGAGTTATTGATAAAATGCATCTCAAAAGACGAAAAAGGTACTTGCCTAAAACAAACCAGAACTTCTATGAAATCAAACGAAAAACAAGAAATTTTAATTACTCCGAAATATTATTAAATCTAATTATTAGAATTTAAACAAACTCTTGATGAACGCTATATTCAAAAACTTGTCTAATGGATAGATTTTCAAGAAGTAATTTCCAATGAAAAGCAGAATCAAAACGACGCTAGGTTTGTAGAAAAGATTCAAAATATTATGTTCAAAATCTGGCAACAGAATCGCCACATTGATTGAAAGAAATCCCAAAATCAAAGCGTACATCATCTCGATTCCCAAAGGAAAAACTTTGAATTTAACGTAGTTGAACACGATTTTGATGATATTAAACAAAGACAACGAAATCGCATAAGCAACGGCAATTCCGAGGATTCCCAAGTCTGTGTAAGTCAGGAAAATCATATTAAGGCTAATCGTGAGAATCGCCAAAATCAGCATCACGACAATATTGAATTTGTAAAACTTGGATAACGAAATAATATGACCATTGAAACCTGTAGCGAGGTCGAACAGCATTGCAAATCCTAGAATCCACAGAACTGGTTCGGCACTTCTGAGTTCCTCACCATTCTTCATAAAATCTGCGAGATAAGGAAATCCTACAACTATGCAACAGAACAAAACCAAGCCTAAGAAAAACAAACTGAGCGAGGTTTTTTTATGAAATCTGTCCAACTCATCGTAATCGCCATTCGCAAGAACTTTATTAATAATTGGTGCCGAAATATTGAAAAGTCCCATCTGCGGAACCACAATGATGGAAATGATTGAAAAAATATTGCTGTAAATCCCGTTTTCCTCAAAACTGATGTATTCGCCAATCATAAAATTATCGATTCTGATGGCGATGTAATTCCCTATATTCCCCAGAAATCCGAACAAACTATAAGTTAAAATCTCACTGTAGAACTTATCTTTTTTGAAATAACCCAAGTTGAAATCCGGTTTGATTTTCTCCAATCGATTGGTGTAAAATCCATATCCAAATAACGAAATCACGAACATCATAAAGAAAAACCCATAAGCCGATTTTTCTGCGAATCCCATAAAAAAGAAAAGACAAAATGCCCCAAGATTGGCAATCTTCGGAACAAAATTTTCAAAGATATTTGGAACGACAATTCGTTTGTAATTGGTCAAAAACTTATTAAAAACCGAGGACAGCGCCAAAACCAAAACCAATGGTAAAATCAAGCGTTTCATTTCCCAAAGTCGGCTTTCCTTCAAACTTGGAAAGAGATAATTGAGTAAAAAATAAGCTCCGATAAAAATAGCAAAATTGATGAAAATTGCCAGCAAACTGAGCGACAACATATTGTGATGTTTCCCATCAGCATTCACTTTGCTGAAGAATTTGACATTGGAAAAACTCAGTCCAAATACCACGATTGGAACTATCATTTCGGCGGTTGGCAAAATGTAACGGAGCTTTCCATAAAACTCCATATCGTACGGAAAAATGAAAATCGCCGAAAACGTTCCCAGCAAAAAACCGAGATAACCAATGATGGAATATTTTATACCTTGTCTTGCAACGACGCTCATAGTTTGGTTTTTAGTTGATAGTTGTTGGTTGTTGTTGGTTGATAGTTTTTAGTTTTTTTGTCAGGCTGAGGCTCTCGAAGCCATTGAAAATTAAAATTCCTTAACCTCAGATTCTCGGTAAAAATATAATATTATTGATGTAATCTTTGTAATTCTTCACATTGTCAGGATTTTGCTGATTCAGAAATTCTTCTGTCAACGTTTTCAGTTTCAAAGATTCTCTATCGAGATAATTAACGGAAAAACCCCAATCTGCAATTTCGGAAATCAAAGTCCAAAGATTCTCCTTGTGATGGCGTTGTTCCATTTCCACCATCAAAATTGGTTTGAACTTTTCAATCGTTTTTTTTGCTCCCCGCAAGGTTTGCATTTCATTTCCCTCAACATCAATTTTAATAAAATCGAGTTTTTGAAACTTTAGATTGTCAGTCTGAGCGGAGTCGAAGACCAAATCATCCAAAGGCTTCACCTCCACTTTTTGAAGAATTGTCTTTTCCTCATTCTTCTCTTTGATGGAAGTCTGCAAAGTCCCTCTCGTATGGATTTTTTCACCATTGATTACAGGAATTTTGAATTCGGCGATTGTGGAAATATCAGACAAAGCTACTGACGACAGATTGACTTTTGGGAACAATCTCCCCAATCTTTTAAATAATTGTAGATTGGGTTCGAAAGCGTAAATGTTTTCTGGCTTCAGATGATTTTCCAATGTGAAAAGATAGGCGCCAACATTGGCTCCAACATCCATAAACACTGCATCTTTCGCCAAAATATTTTTAATCCAAAGAAACTCAGGTTCTACTTTTCTTGACAACAGATTATGAGCATCCAGACCTTTCAGTTTTTTGAAAAATCGGCTTTTGTAGAAGGTTGGCGAAATGTATTGTAGATTCTCAGCAAGCTTACTGTAAACGCTCATAAAGTTGTTTCATAAAGAAATGAACGGCAAAGAAAAGGGATTTATTTTACAAATCATAAAATTTTGTTAAAATAATATATTTTTAAACGCAAAGGCGCTAAGATTTTTTCGACATTATTGAAAACATTTTAGGGTTCGCAAAGGCGCTTTCGCTCAGCTAAGTTTTATTTGAAGAATTGATTTTTTGCAATGTAATCCGTACTTATTTTCAGGCTTTCAAGCATATCTTTATCGCTGGAATCTTGCTCTACAAACCAATGTTTGAGTCCAGCTTTTTCTCGCGCATCGAAAATAGTTTTGAAATCAATCGTTCCGTTGCCGATTTCCGTAAAATCTTTGGTTCCGGCTTTCATATCCTTCACGTGCCACAGCGTAAATCTTTTGGGATATTTTTCAAAATATATGAGCGGATTCAAACCAGCTTTCGCCATCCAATAAAGGTCGAGTTCCATTTTGACTAAATCAGGAGACGTATTATCTAAAATGAAATCATAAACAGTTATATCATCAGACTTTTCAAATTCAAAATCGTGGTTGTGATACGCAAATTCGATTCCTGCTTTCGTGGTCACTTCGCCAGATTGGTTGAGTAATTCGGGCAGTTTTTTGTAATGTTCCAAAGTCCTCTCTTCCTCAAAAAGATAAGAGCAAACCATATATTTTGAACCGATGAAGTGCAAATCTTCCACAGATTTTTCCCAATCATTAAGCAAAGTTCCTTTGGTATTATGAACAATTCCAGTCGTGTGGTGTGAGCTGATGACTTCCAAACCGACATTCTTCAGAATCGATTGAAATTCCGTTCTGGTTTTCCCGAAGAAAGTTCCGTCGTAACCATAAATTTCAACTTGATTAAAACCCAATTCAGCCAACTTTTCCAACGCTTTTTCCAAGTTCTCAGAAATCGCATCCCGAACCGTGTATAATTGGATGGCTAAATTTTTCTTATTGTTTATCATATTCGAAGTTCCGCAAGCGTACAATCCTAAAAATCCCAACGAAGATAAGGTAATAAAATCTTTTCGGTTCATTATCGATTTTAAATTTGATTAAAGATATTTATATTTTTTGATATCATTTGATTCAAAAATTACATCATTTTAATTATCATCCTCATAGACAGATTTATAAAAAATCTCATTACAAATCCCCAAACTTGTTTTAAATTTGATTTTTAATTTGTTATTAAAAAAATTAAATTAATTTTATGAAATACTTACTTATTATTATGTTTTCACTTTTCGGATTTTCAAAAAACAAAGCGCAGGCAAAATCGATTCACAGTTTCAAAGTTGAAGCATTGGATGGTTCTACGATTGACTTTTCTAAGTTCAAAGGCAAAAAAATATTGGTTGTGAACACGGCCTCGGAATGTGGTTTTACACCGCAATACAAAGATTTGCAAAAATTGGCGGACACTTATAAAAACAAATTGGTGGTCGTAGGTTTTCCAGCGAACAATTTTGGCGGACAAGAACCAGGTTCTAACAAAGAAATTGCAACGTTCTGCCAAAGAAACTATGGCGTAGATTTCCCGATGGCTTCGAAGATTTCCGTAAAAGGAGACGACATTGCGCCAATCTACAAATTCTTGACAGACAAGAAAGAAAACGGCGTGAAAAATACAAAAATCCTTTGGAACTTCACCAAGATTTTGCTTGATGAAAAAGGAAATGTGATTGATAGTTTTATCAGTACAACAAACCCAACGAGCGAAAGTATTACGAAATATTTGAAATAGATGGAAGTCGGATGATGGAAGTCAGAAGTCAAAAAGAAAGCGTTCAAATTATTGAACGCTTTGTTTTTTTTAATCAATTCTCAAAAAATTTCCATTTTTGTCGAATTCCAAGTCGATGTCATTATTTAAATCAACTTTGATTTTATTTTTTTCTTTATCGATGGCTTCTACTTTGACGCCTTTGTATTTTTTATCGACATAAGCTTTTATTTTTACAGGAATCAAAGACGTCGCAATGCCTTGTTTGTCGCTGATTTCTTCCCAATTGCCGTTTTTATCGAAGTCGATTTCTGCGCCGTTGTTCAGCTTCACTTCGTACTTTCTACCGACAAGCGTGTTTTTGGATTCGTACTTTGCAACTGTCGCTTTTGGATAATATTTTGCCAAAAAGCTTTTGATATTTGCAGGCATTTGCTGGAAAGGCACAGAAATATTAATTGAATTTACTTCCGAATTAAAAGAAACTTCTTTCTTCTCAACTGCTTGAAAAAGCATTGCTCCAGAGAACAACAGGACTAGACTTAGTTTATTTGATTTCATAATTAATTATTTTTCTGAAATTTACTAAATTATTACCAATCAAAAAAGCGACCAAAATAGTCGCTTGTATTATTTTAAAATCAAAATCGATTTAAACAAAAGGCAATTTCACCACTTTCGCAGGAATGTCCTTATTTCTAATTCTGATGTAAATCTCTGAATCTAATTTGAAGTTCGGTTTATCCACGTAAGCCAATCCTATTCCGACTTTCTTCATTGGTGACATCGTTCCGGAAGTTACTTTTCCGATGATTTTTCCGTCTGCATCCACCACTTCATAATCGTGTCTTGGGATTGCTTTTTCCAGCATTTCGAAACCTACCAATTTTTTGGTAATGCCTTCCGCTTTTTGATTTTCCAAAAATGCTTTATTCACAAAATCTTTATCAAATTTCGTAATCCAACCTAATCCAGCTTCGAGTGGAGATGTTGTATCGTTGATATCGTTTCCGTAGAGACAAAATCCTTTTTCCAATCTCAAAGTGTCTCTGGAAGCCAATCCGCAAGGAATCAATCCGAAATCTTTTCCAGCTTCGGTTAGCGCATCCCAGATTTGTTCTGCGTTTTCATTATTAAAATAAATCTCAAAACCGCCACTTCCAGTGTAACCGGTATTCGAAATGATGACATCCGAAAAACCAGCCACAGAACCCACTGTGAAATGATAATATGGAATCGAAGACAAATCTGTCTCGGTCAATTTTTGAAGAATCTCCGTTGCTTTTGGACCTTGGATGGCAATCAAAGACATTTCATCTGAAGCATTGGTCATCTTCGCCCCGAATTTCTCATTGTATTGTGCGATGTGATTCCAGTCTTTATCGATGTTTGAAGCGTTTACGACGACGAAATATTTCTCATCTTCCATTTTGTAAACAATCAAATCGTCTACAATTCCGCCAGTTTCGTTTGGCAAACAAGAATATTGCGCTTTTCCGTTCTCCAGCGCATCCACATTGTTGGAAGTTACAAATTGCAAAAGGTCTTTGGCAGACGGACCTTCGATGAAAAACTGTCCCATATGAGACACATCGAACATTCCCGCTTTTTCGCGGACAGCAAAATGCTCCTCGTTGATTCCGGCATATTGAACAGGCATTTCGAAACCTGCAAAAGGAACAATCTTAGCTCCCAAAGAAACGTGTTTATCGTATAAAGCGGTCTTTTTCATCTACTTTTTTATTAATTTATTTATTGCAAGCAAATCTAAAAATTTATTATGAGTTTTTGGTTATGAATGATAAGTTACATTTCCAAATTAATATCATTTTTAGATTGCGACATTAATGTTAACTTTGCGACTCAAAATAAAAACTATGAGCGACACGATTCTTTGCCCGAAATGCCAATCCGAATTTACCTACGAACAAGATAACCTGCAGGTTTGTTCCCAATGTTTCTACGAATGGGACCCGGCGGAAGTTTCTACGGAAGGAAAAATTTTCGATTCTCTTGGGAAGGAATTGCAAAACGGAGATTCTGTGATTGTCATCAAAGACCTTCCTGTGAAAGGCGCTCCAAAAGATATCAAAGCTGGAACAAAAGTAAAAAACATCAGATTGAGACCGGAAAGCGACCACAATATCGATTGCAAAATTGATGGTTTTGGGTCGATGGCTTTGAAGTCTGAATTTGTGAGAAAAGCTTAATTTGCGATTGGCTGATGGCGTTTTGCAATTGGCTTGACAGCATTGAAAAGCTACAAGCAAATAGCTATTGGCAATCAGCAAAATAAAAAAGGAAAAATTTGGCAGGGTCGACTTTCAAAGACTTTGATTGCTTGCGCTAATTTCGGTCCTTAGGGGCAGAAAGAGAATTAACCAAAAATTTCCTGATGTATTTTCGTTTAGCAAAATTAGAAATTATTTTTAATTCAACAAACTGGAAATCTATAAGTTATCCATATTTTATCCACAAAAAAACAATTTAATTATTGAGTGGGAATTTTAACGCAAAGGCCGCAAAGATTTTTTTTGAAATCATTGAAAATATTTTAAGGTTCGCAAAGGCACTTCGACAAGCTCAGTATGAACTGCAAACTCATCAAAGTTTATAAGATTACTCAAGTATTAGAGTTATTAATAAAATTCAAGATTGACTTTTCCTTCTAAAAATTCATCTGAATAAATGATGATTGGTTTGCCCTTGATCAACAATTTGTTTCTATAGTGAGAACCTGCGAAACGGCTGTCGGAAACGATTGCTTCTACTCCACTTTCGGCAATTTTGATTTGATGCGGAAAGTAATTGGTTTTATTTAAATTCAATTGAGATTTTTCTTCTTCTGAGAAAATATTGACCTCGCCCAAAAGTCGCGCAACGTAATCATTGTAAGGATTTTCGTAAGTCTCTTTCGGCGAATCGTTTTGGATTAATCTTCCTTGTTGCAAAACCACAATCTTGTCTGCCCAAGGCAAAACTTCTTCCAAATTGTGCGTTGAAATTATTAAACTGAGATTGTTGTCTTTGACATAATTAAAAAGCTTTTCCCTCAACTCAAACTTTCTGGAAAAATCCAAATTACTAAAAGGCTCATCCAACAAAAGCATTTTCGGAAGAACTGCTAAAGCCCGCGCAATCGCAACTCTTTGCTGTTGTCCACCACTCAGATTCTTTGGAATTACTTTCGCAAATTCCGTCAAACCAACGACATCCAACAATTCTTCTACTTTTTCTTTCTTTTCTTTGAGATTGATATTAGAAATGAATTTTCCGACGTTGTCATAAACCGTTCCGTAAGGCATCAAATCATAGTTTTGCGCTACAAATTTCATCTGAGATTCGCCGGGAACGAGATTGCCTTTTGGTCCGAATAGTTTTTCGCCTTCAAACAAAATTTCGCCACCTTGCCAATCAATCAAACCATAGATCAAACTTAATAAAGTTGATTTTCCACAACCACTTTCGCCTACCAAAGCGATAATGTGTCCTTCATCCACATTCAGATTAAGATTTTGAAACAATGGTTTATCGGTCTGATAATTGAAATACAGGTTTTTAACTTCTAACAACATCTTGCAAAATTAGTGGTTGAAATCGTAATAATTTTATTATTTTAGCAAAAACACAAATTTAGACATTATTTAAAAATTTCATTATGAAAAAGACAACTTTAATCTCCGCAATTTTATTGATTTCCGCTTCGGTTTTCATCATTTCTTGTGGAAAAGACAAACCAGTTACCAGCGAATCCAACGAAGTTTTGACAACATCAGACGGACAAGTTTATGCCATAGACACGCTAAACAGCAAGGCAGAATGGAAAGGTTTTAAAGTTGTGAAATCAGATAATACGAGTCACATCGGACATTTGAAGTTTGAAAGTGGCGAAGTGACCGTGAAAGACAACAAATTGGAAAGTGGACAATTCGTCATCGATATGACTTCCATTCGCAATGAAGATTTGAAAGAAGCAGAATCAAATTCAAAATTGTTAGGCCATTTGAAAAGTGCCGATTTCTTTGACACTGCAAAATTCCCAACCGCTTCTTATGAAATAACAAAAGTATCAGAAGGACTTGCTGGAAGTGATTACAACACAGTTCTGGACGGAAATCTGACACTAAAAGGCATTACAAAACCATTCACTTTCAACGCCAATGTGAAAGTGAAAGATGGAGAATTGACCATCGCAACAGAACCCAAGGACATCAACAGAGACGAGTTTGGAATCAAATTTCAAATGCCGACAGCTGAAGGTTTGATTAAAAACGAAATCAATGTTCAGATGAAAGTGAAGGCAATTGAAAAGAAATAACTTGAAGAAACAAGAGAGAAGACTCGAGACTCAAGATTAAAAATTCAAATCTGCTTTGTGAAAAGGCAGATTTTTTTATTTTAAAATCGTATTTTTGCACTCTATAATTTATTATAACCAATGCTAGAGAAAATTGATGACCTGCTATTAGAAGTACAAAATTTCCAATCTTCTGCGAAAGATGAGATAGAACAATTCCGTCTCAAATTCAATGGAAAGAAAGGAATTATGAATGATTTCTACGATTCTTTGAAGCAAATCCCCAACGAGCAGAAGAAAGATTTTGGACAGAAGATCAACATCTTGAGAAACGCTGTGAATGAGAAACTTGAAGATTTGAAATCATCTTCGGAAAGTAAAATCATTCTTGAAAAAGAAGACCTTACAAGACCCGGTTTTCCTTTGGAATTAGGTTCTCGTCATCCAATAAACTTAGTTAAAAACAGAATCATCGAAATCTTCAAATCCATCGGTTTTGCTGTTGCAGACGGCCCTGAGATTGAAGACGATTGGCATAACTTCACGGCATTGAACCTTCCGGAATATCATCCGGCGAGAGATATGCAGGACACGTTTTTCATCGAGCAAAATCCAGATGTTTTGTTGAGAACGCACACTTCGTCAGTTCAAATCCGACATATGGAAAATAATGAACCGCCGATGAGAATTCTTTCTCCTGGAAGAGTTTTCCGTAATGAGGCTGTTTCTTCCCGCTCACACTGTATATTCCATCAGATTGAAGGACTTTACATTGATGAAAATGTAAGTTTTGCAGACCTTAAACAAACCATTCAATTCTTTACAACGGAACTTTTCGGAAAGTCGAAAATCAGAATGAGACCTTCCTATTTCCCTTTCACAGAGCCAAGTGCAGAAGTCGACGTTTATTGGGGATTGAATTCTGAAACGGATTACAGAATTACGAAAGGAACAGGCTGGTTGGAAATTATGGGTTGCGGAATGGTAGATCCTGCTGTTCTTAAAAATGTGAATATCGACCCGGATAAATTCTCCGGATATGCTTTCGGAATGGGAATCGAGAGAATCGTGATGTTGCTTTACCAAATGAGCGACATCCGTATGTTCTTTGAAAATGACAAAAGAATGTTGGAGCAATTCAAAAGTTTGTAATCTTACTTTAAATAAAAATCCGAATCCTGTGAATTAATTTTTGCAGGATTTTTTGATGTAATACAATATTTTTATTAATTTGTAAACGATAAATAATTGTAAAACTGACAATCAATCTTTTAAACGAAAATATTACTCAATAGTATTACATGCATAAAATATTTATGATTGAACCTTGTTAAATTGTCAAGAGATTGTTTAAATTTACATCGAATGCGTTTATTCATCAATGAAACCTATTTTATTTTGATGATAAATTTTATTTAAAGAAACACAAATATGGATTCAAAAAGCGGTAATTCAAGATTCAAACTGAGGAAAATTGTACATTATTCTCTGATATTATGTATTCTGCTCATCCAACTTATCATAGCAGGATTTTTTTACACCGAATTCAAAAATCGAAAAAACGTTGCTTTTATTGAGAATCAATTGAAAGACGTTCAAGCTTTGGAACATCTCACAGACGACTCTAGAAAAGAGCTTTTGACGGCACAGGATTATTTCCAAAAATACGTGATGACAGATGATGACAAGTATTTGGATTCCTATTTCCATTCTGTGAATGTTCTCACAAAAAATCTAGATAGCATCAATGATCTGAAGAATAAAAATCCCAGATTGAAAAAGGTGATCACATTACAAAAAGTAGATTCGGCAGAGTATAAAAATCTGCAAACGTTGAGAGATTCTTCTTACCAAGTCTCTGCAAAATCCAATATGAAGTTGCGTGACATTTCCATTCCGCAATTCAAAAAGTACGAATTCAAATACGACTTTGACAAATTTGACATAAAAACCGAAACCAAATCTGACACTGTCAAGAAAAAAGGATTGTTTGGAAGATTAGGTGACGCAATTTCCGGCAAAGAGAATGTAAGAAAGGAAAGCACCGTAATCACAGTAGAAAAAACCAAAAAAGATGGTCTTGCAAAAATGAAGCGCGAGCTGGATAGCATTTTCAAGAATATGAACACCTACTACTCTACGGAAATCCAGAAAGTGCGAGTAAATGTGGTCAAAAACAAAGATATCAGCACAAATAGAAATAAACTTTTCGAATCCTTCAACAGTTTGATGGTCTACAGCAACAATCTGATGAGCGTGTATGAATTTGCTATAAAAGATTCTAAAACTGAGTTGGAAAACGAACTTGTAAAACTGAATTCTGAGAACAACCAAATCAGAATGTACCTGATTTTCGGCGCAATGATTTTGATGTTTATTGTTTCTATTCTGATTATGTATTTCACTCGTATGGCTTTTATCTACGAGAGAAAATTGAATTCGGCGAACAAACAAATCAAGGAAAATCTTAGTTTTAAAAATAGAATCTTGGGAATGTTGAGCCACGAACTAAGGTCGCCCTTAAAAATCATCGGAATCTTCATCAACAGAATTAATAAAAAAACTACGGACGAAAGCATCAAAGAATATTTGAAATCCATAAGCTTCACCAATAATACTTTATTGATGCAAGCCAACCAAATTTTGGAATACACTAGAAATCAGCAAGTGGAAAATAAATTAATCCCGATAGTTTTCAATTTGAATAACGAGGTGGATTCAATCCTTAATTCAATTGAACCGTACATCCAAACTAGGAACAACAAGTTTGTCATAGATAAAAACATAGACCCGAATCTTGTCGTTAAATCTGACAATACGAAAATCAACCAGATTTTTATGAATATTCTTGGGAACGCGAACAAGTTTACAGAAAACGGACAAATCACCGTTGTAACATCATCGGAATTAGTTGATGAAAACACTGCGTCACTTGTAACAAAAATTAGTGATACAGGCGTTGGAATCTCGCAATCTGATTTGAAAAACATTTTCGAACCTTATTATCAAGGTGTATTATCAACCGAAGTTGAAAATCTTGGAGCAGGTTTGGGATTAAGTCTTTGTAAAGAAATCGTAGAACTTTACGGTGGAAAAATCGCCGTAACGAGCGAGCAAAACGAAGGAACAACGGTTACCTTCTCTATTAATTTGAATATTAATAAATGAATCTTGTAGACCAAAAACCGATCACTTTTTTGCTAGCGGACGATCATAGCCTAATAAGACAAGGGCTCGTTTTCGTGTTGGAAGATATGGAGCTGGACGCAAAAATCATCCACGCATCCAATCTGCAATTGGCTCTGAAATCTGCACTAGAAAATCCAATAGATATTATAATTATAGATGCACATTTTCCGGATGGAAATAGCCTTTCCATCATCCCGGAAATCAAAAAATCGAAACCAGAAACTAAGATTATTGTTTTCTCGGGAATTGATGAAAATGTACACGCACTTAAATACATCAATGCTGGCGCGAACGGTTTCCTCAGCAAGTTGAGTGAAGAAGACGAAGTGAAAATAGCTTTGGAGAAGATGATTCAAAATGGAGAGTACATTTCTTCGACAGTTCAAGGATTACTCATCAATTCTATGCGAAATCCGCAATTGGTAAATCCCTTGAAATCTCTCACAGAGCGTGAAATGGAAATCGCAAAAATGTATGCGGAAGGTCTTGGAAATCTGGAAATTGCGAACCAATTGGACGTCAAACAAAATACAGTCAGCACACTCAAAAAAAGAATCTTCGATAAGTTAAAGATTGAAAACATCGTAGAACTTATCGAATTGATGAAAGAACATCAGTAAAATCTAAATTGCATTTTCTATTTATAATACATTAGACTTATCATACAGATGAGTCTTTTTTTTGTAGATAAATATCTACAAGCTCAGCGATGTATATCTAAGCTGTTTTTCATTTTAATATTTCAATTCGCACTAATTTTGTCCCAACAAAGAAGCTAATTATTTATCATTGAAAAATAAGTGATTATGGATTTGAAAAGCTTGGTTCTGAAAACACAAATGATGAGACCAAAAAAATTGCAAACGTTTCTAAAAGCACAAATGATGAAACTGCAAAAATAAAAGATTATAATACACAAATGATGAAACCTTGAGTATCATATTACAGAGTCGAAAAACTCTGTAATAGATGCTTAAAAAAACAAAAGACACAAAAAAACATAGAAGATTCTAAAAACACAAATAATGAAAACCCAAGTATTAAACCACAGAGTCGAAAGGCTCTGTAAATGATACTTAAAGAAAAAAACACAAAAAAAAAAGAAGATTCTAAAACACAAATGATGAAATCGGATTCTAAAAGCACAAATGATGAAATAACTTTTAGCAAGATTCTGAAAACACAAATGATGAAACCCAAGTATCAAAATTACAGAGTCGAAAGGCTCTGTAAATGATACTTAAAAAACTGAAGTGATCTTCAGCAATTCTAATTTTTGAATTAAAAACACAAATTAAAAAATGAAAATAAACAATAGCAAAGAGGTATTCTTTACAATGTACGGGTTTCTCTTTCTTCTGATCTTAGACCTCATACTTTTGATTTTTTCGACCAAATTCTCATATATTTCAGATGAGTATTTGTATGTCTTTTTTGCATTGATATTTGTGTTTTGCATCTGGAGAATTGCAACGCTCAAAATCTTCTCTATGGAAGTTTCGGAGCATATTTTTTCTGTAAAATACAGACATCCACTTTTGCAAAACAACCATCCCGTTTTGGAATTGCCATTGGAAAAAGTGATTTCTCTAAAGGCCGAAAAAGGGATTCTAAATTACATTCTCCTTATCAGCATCAGATCTAGAAAGGGAATTAAAAGCTTTTATTACAGACTTGGAAAACTTCCAGAAAATCAGTCTAGTAAATTCAAAGAAATATCGAATTTTATTCATTCTACCAGAATGGAATCATATTAATAATTATTTATTTTTGTTAACCTGAGAATCCTGTAAATTAATTTTTGCGGGATTTTTTGTGCTCTTTACAACATAAATTTGCGAACATATCCTACATCAATCTCCAGCGTATTTTGTTTCTATAATTTTGAAAAATAAATAATGACTAACTTTAATAAACAAAATATCTGATTATGAAAACTGAATTTGAATCTATCCCACTTGTAAAAAACGAATCAAAAAAACGTTTCGAAATAGAAATCGGCGGTCATTTTGCTTTCATCAATTATGGCGAAACCGAAAATCAAATCGCATTGGTGCATACGGAAGCTGAACCAGAATTGGCAGGAACTGGCGCTGCGGGTGCAGTTGTAGAAAAAACTTTAATCTTCATCAAAGAAAGTGGTAAAAAATTGTTGCCTTTTTGCCCTTATGTTTTCGCTTTCATCAAGAAGCATCCGGAATGGAAAGCGATTGTTGATGAGAAATTTGGTGCTTACGACAAACTTTAATTAAAATAAAAACTATGAAAATATTTGCCTTTGCCGGAAGCAACTCTTCCACTTCCATCAACAAACAACTTGTAAAATTTGTTTTGAAAAGTTTTCCGGATGACGAAATCAATTTGATTGATCTTAATGATTATCTAATGCCAGTTTTCTCTGTAGATCTTGAGAAAAATGGATTTCCTGATGAAGCTTATCAATTCTTGAAAAACATAGAAGAATCTGACATCATCATCTGTTCTTTGGCAGAAAACAACCGTTCGTACAGCGCTGCTTTCAAGAATATATTTGATTGGTGTTCAAGGATCAATGTGAAGGTTTTTCAAAACAAACCGATGTTCTTGATGACGACTTCACCTGGCGGATATGGGGGTGGTAATGTAATGGCAGAAGCTTCAAAATTCTTCCCGCAATTTGGAGCTGACATCAAAGAAACTTTTTCTCTTCCAAAGTTCTATGAGAATTTCGATTCGGAAAACGGAATCATCAATCCTGAATTGCTGAGCGACATTAAAATTAAGATTGAAAACTTCAAAAACCAAATCTAATGGAAACCCACGAATATCAAGCTGGAGAAATCACCGTCATCTGGAAACCAAAAGTCTGCATCCACGCAGGTGTTTGCGTAAAAATGCTTCCAAAAGTTTACAATCCGAAAGAAAGACCTTGGATCAAAACAGAAAACGCAACCTCCGAAGCACTGAAAGAGCAAATTGAAAAATGTCCGTCGGGCGCGTTAAGCTATCAATTAAATTCATAAAAAATGGGCGTAAAAGTAAAAGCAACATTAGGCACAGACAAATATTATACAGAAGTCATTGCAGGCGAAAACAAAATCATTACAGACGAACCATTGGCACAAGGTGGCGGAAACAAAGGTTTCAATCCTTATGAAATTCTTGCTACATCGCTCGCAAGTTGTACAGCAGCAACGTTGAGAATGTACATCGACAGAAAAGGCTGGGACATCCCGAAAATCAATGTGGAAGTGGATTTGGAAAATTATCCTCAAACCAAAACCGCTCAGTTTTCCAGAGTGATCGATTTTGGAACTTCCGAAATTAGCGAAGACATCAAAGACCGACTTTTCAAAATCGCTGACGCTTGTCCTATCCATAAAATATTGACCAACAACATAGAAATCTTAACCAAAATATCATAAAATGCTAGAAGTAAAACAAATCAATAGAGAAACAAAAGGCGAATTCATTGCCACTTTTGACGGAACTAAAGCTGGAGTAATGACCTATTCTTGGGCTGGAGCAGACAAAATCATCATCGATCATACAGAAGTGGAACCAGCCTACAACGGAAAAGGCGTTGGGAAGGAAATGGTTTACAAAGCTGTAGAATTTGCGAGAGAAAACAATTTGAAAATCATTCCGCTTTGTCCTTTTGCAACAGCGACTTTTAAAAAGAATGAAGAGATCAGAGATGTTCTTTAATTATAAAAGATGATTGATCAATGATGACTGATCGAGAAGCGTTTCAAAATTTGAAGCGCTTTTTTGTTTTGAATCAAATAAATGACGCTAATTCAGTTCCATTGCGATTTTTCTGCTATTTTTGCATAGCTCAAAATTATGCTGAACAAAATCCTCACTTTTCCGATTGTGGTTTTGATAAAGTTCTATCAACTCGCTATCTCGCCATTTTTGGGGAAGAATTGCCGGTACGACCCGACTTGTTCGCATTACACTTTGGAAGCTTTGAAAGTTCACGGACTTATCAAAGGAAGCTGGCTGGCGATGAAACGGATTGCGAGCTGTCATCCTTGGGGAGGCGAAGGCTATGATCCAGTGCCACCAAAACAACATTAAAATTACTATCAATGAACCATATTTTTCTAAGATTTTATCTCATCATTTTTGTTGGATTTTTCCAATTGGTATCTTCGCAAAGTTCTTCATCTGGACTTTCTGACGGCATTTTGAAAATAAATAATTCGGAGAAAGTTGCTGTAAAAATATTTGCATCTCAAAGATCAGACTCTTTATATAATGCCGCTTCAAGGAATGTCCAAAACCTTTTGGTTATTCTTAATGAAGACAATATAACTGCCGAATCCACAGATCAACTTGGAAGCATCCAAAATCTATTAATAAAATACAAAGCTTTCAATTTTCAATTTTTAGATAAAAATTTCAAACCAGTTGATTCAAATCTGGATCAGAAAAACATTGAGAATTTCAAATATCTTTTGAAGTCCAATCGTGTTTTAAAATCTACAGACAATGCGGAATTGGAAACAAGTTTCAAAATTTGGGATCCGATAAAAGGACTCAAATTAGGTCCTGTAATGCTTCACTTCTATAGTTTGATGTTCATTTTGGCTTTTGGATTAGGCTATTTCATTATGGCAAAAATCTTTAAGATTGATGGCGTTGACGAGAAATATTTGGAACCATTTTTCACTTGGACATTGCTCGGAACAATTTTGGGCGCGAGATTGGGACACGTTATCTTTTATCAGCCAGAACTTTTTAAGGAAGATTTTCTAAGTGTCTTTTTGCCAATCAGCACACGAGGCGGTTTGCATTTCACAGGGTTTTCTGGATTGGCAAGTCACGGCGCGGCAATTATGGTGATTGCGACAACTTTATATTACAGCATCAAAATCATCAAGAAAAATCCACTTTGGGTTTATGACAGAATTGGGATTGTGGTAGCTTCTGGCGGTGCTTTTGTGAGAATGGGAAATTTTTTCAACTCCGAAATTTTAGGAAAACCGATTGATCCTTCTTCACCATTTGCTCTTCTTTTCCCACAACAAAGTTCAGAATATGGTGTTACGATTCCAAGATATCCAACGCAATTGTTCGAAGCTTTTGGTTACGTTTGCCTTTTCTTTTTGCTTTGGTTCTTGTACAAAAAAACCGACAAAAAATATCAACAAGGCTGGTTATTTGGATTATTTTTCATTCTTCTTTGGGCCATCAGATTCTTTGTGGAATTCCTGAAAGAGCCTCAAGGAGATGAGATTATTCAATTTGCGGGACTTAATACAGGTCAGATTTTGAGTATTCCGTTTATGATTGCCGGAGCGGTGATTATGATTATTTCTAAGAAATACAAACTTCCGAAAGAGGAAACGGTATAAAATAAAAACTCCCAAAATCTGGGAGTTTTTTTATGAATAAATTATAGGACAGTTTAAATTTATAAAGCTATAATTTCATTGATAAAACCTTCCACAACCTCATCAGAAGTTGCCCAAGAAGTGATGATTCTAATTGCAGAATTCTCGTCATCCATCTTTTTCCAAACATAGAAATCAAAGTTTTCAGATAACTTTTCGATTTGAGAATTGTTTAGAATTGGGAATATTTGATTGGTAAAAGTCTCTGATAAAAACTGAAATCCTTTATCCTGAAAAACAGATTTAATCTTCATTGCCTGAACATTTGAAATCTTGGCCAAATCAAAATATAAATCATCTTTCATCAATTCCAAAAACTGAATTCCGAGCAATCTTCCCTTTGCCAACAACGCGCCTTTTTGTTTGACGTGGAAACCGAATTCTTCTTTCAGATTGTCATTGGTAATCACAATTGCTTCGCCAAGAAGTGCGCCATTTTTGGTTCCGCCGAGGTAGAAAACATCTGTGAAATTGGCAATATCTTCCAAAGTCAAATCGTTGATCTCAGACGTCAAAGCCTGTCCCAATCTTGCGCCATCCATAAAAAGATAGAGATTATTTGCTTGACAAAAATCGTATAAATCTTTCAGCTCTTGCTTCTGATAAATTGTACCAATTTCTGTGGAATTTGAAATGTAAACCAACTTCTGTTTCAGCTGATGTGGTTTGTTGGTATGAGAATCCAAAACCGATTGAATGTGTTCTGTTTTTAGTTTTCCATCATCCGTTACAAGGCCGTGAATTTTATGTCCTGTCGCTTCTATCGCGCCGGTTTCATTGGTAAAGATATGTCCAGTTTCTGCAGAAACGACACTTTCGTGAGGCCGGAGAACCGCTGAAATCACCAAAAGATTGGCTTGCGTTCCACCACTTACAAAATGAACATCTGCGTTTTGATTATTAATTTTATTTTTGATTAATTCTCTCGCTTCATCAGAATATTCATCGTAGCCGTAACCATTTTGCTGGTCCAGATTTGTTTTGATTAATGCTTCTAATATATTGGGATGACAACCTTCAGAGTAATCGTTTTTAAAGGAATATTTCTTCATTTTTCTTTCTACTTTTTAGAGAGTCAAAGTTATTGATTTTGATTATTTTCTTAGAATTAAAATTGAGTTAAATTGTTAGTCGAAAATTGATTTTTATCTAACTTTTACTTAATTTTGAAATATGAATTCCCTGACCGAAGAAAATTATCTGAAAGCGCTTTATCATCTTGTGAATGAGAATGATGAAGTTTCTGTGAACGACCTAAGCCGACAACTCAATATCAAAATGCCTTCTGTAAACAGTATGGTAAAGAAATTTGCAGAGAAAAATTGGGTAAAATATGAATCTTACAAACCAATCAAACTTACAGAATCTGGAAAAAAAGAAGCTTCATTAATTGTAAGAAAACACCGATTAACAGAAATGTTCTTGGTGGAGAAAATGGGATTTGGATGGGAAAATGTCCACGAGATTGCGGAACAATTGGAACACATTCATTCCGATGAATTTTTTGATAAAATGGATGAGATTCTGAACTATCCAAAAATGGATCCTCACGGCGAGCCAATTCCGGACAAAGATGGAAACGTCATTCAGCCCGATCATAAAAAACTGAGCAAATGCAAAGAAAATCAAACGGTAGAATTAGCATCCGTCACAACCTCATCCGAAGAATTTCTCAATTTTTTGAATAAGAGAGACTTGAGCTTAGGAACAAAATTGAAAATCTTGCAAATCGAAGGTTTTGACCAATCGATGTTGATTGCTTATAATGGTCGTGAAGAGAACTTTAGCAAGACGGTTTGTGAGAGATTGCTTGTAAAGTAAAAATAATTATTTCTTTAAGTAAAAAAAAGAGACTCAATCGAGTCTCTTTTAATATTTAGTTGAACATATCTTTTACTTTTTCAAAGAATGTTTTTTCTTTTCCTGTTGGTTCGGCGTTCATATCGCCGTTTTCCAATTGTTTTTGGAAGAATTCTTTTTGGTCCTTCGTCAGTTTTTGCGGCGTCCAGACATTGATATGAACAAACATATCGCCTTTTCCACCATAACCTTCGATGTTTGGAAGACCTTTTCCGGCTAATCTTAGGATTTTACCAGACTGCGTTCCTTCATCCACTTTGATCTTCACTTTTCCACCAACCACGTTGATTTCTTTAGTCGTTCCCAAGGCCGCTTCTGCGAAAGAAACATACAATTCCTGATGAAGATTGTCGCCTTCACGTTTTATGGTTTTGTCCACTTCCTCTTCTACTACAACCAAAAGATCACCCGGCGTTCCACCAAGTGGCGCGTCGTTTCCTTTTCCTCTAACATTCAGTTGGATACCATCTCTTGCACCAGCTGGGATGTTGATTGTAATTTCCTCGTCTTCTTTCACAAGACCTTGTGCATTGGCTCCAGCAGGGATTTTGTCCGCTACTTTCCCAACACCTTGACAAGTGCCACAAGTTGTTTGCGTTTGCATCTGACCGAACATTGTGTTCATCAATCTCACTTGAACGCCACTTCCGCCACAAGTAGGACAAGTCTTGGAAGTCACGCCTTTTGCCAACTTCATTTTTTTCACCTTGATAGTTTTCTGAGTACCAGAAATCATTTCTTCAAGGTTCAATTTGATGCGAACACGAAGGTTGGAACCACGCGCCTGCTGTTGTCTTTGCTGACCACCACCAAATCCACCACCGCCGAAAATATCACCGAACTGACTGAAAATGTCTTCCATATTCATTCCGCCACCGAATCCGCCACCGCCAAATCCACCTCCAGCTGCACCGCCAACACCAGCGTGACCGTATTGATCGTATCTCGCCTTCTTGTTGTCGTCGCTTAGAACTTCATAAGCTTCTGCTGCTTCTTTGAATTTTTCCTCAGCTTCTTTATCACCCGGATTTTTGTCTGGGTGAAATTTGATTGCCATTTTTCGGTAGGCTTTCTTTATCTCGTCAGCACTCGCTGATTTGCTAACTTCTAATATATCGTAATAATCGCGCTTCGCCATAATAAATAATTGATAAGTGATAAATGATAATTGATCCTTAGAATCTTTAACTTTATCATTACTGATTTTAGTTTCCTGTCACTACTTTTGCGAAACGAATTACTTTCTCGTGAAGCTGATATCCAGTTTCTACAACGTCGATGATCTTTCCTTTTAAATCTTCTGATGGCGAAGGAATCGAGGTAATAGCTTCGTGTAGATCTACGTTGAAAGCATCGCCTTGTTCTACGTGGATGGCTTTCAGACCTTTGTCTATCAATTTGCCTTTTAGCTTTTGGTAAATTAATTCGATGCCTTTGAGTTCGGATTCGTTGCCACTTTTTGAGATTTCTTTGATGGCTCTTTCGAAGTCATCTACAACGCCAAGCATTGAGGTCATCAAATCTTGAGAAGCGTACAAATAGAATTCGTTTTTCTCTTTTAGAGTTCTTTTTTTATAGTTTTCGAATTCTGCGTAAAGACGGATGTATCTGTCTTTTTCTTCTGCCAAAAGTTCTTCTGGCGTCGGTTTTTGTGACACATTTTCTTGATTTTCCGTTTCTGGACTTTCTGCTGTATTCGTTTCTTGATTAAGGTTTTCCTCGTGTATATCTTTGTTTTCTTCCATAATGGTAATTTTACAAAGTACATTTCTCAATTCTTTTGCCAATCGTGGTTTTTTGACAATTAGGCAGAAGTTAAATGAAGAAACAAGAAGAAAGAGTCAAGACTAAAGTAAAAAGACAAAAGTTGTGATGGAAATAATGAAAGAAACTTAGGGAAATGAATGGATGACAAATGTTCGGCTTTTGCGAAGCGCGTGAGCGATGGTAGTGGATATCCTTTTTGTCTTTGGAGTCAAGTTCTTTCTAATTACAAATAGTGAAGACAAAAAGATAGTAACTGACAGCGCGACCTTCTTGTTTTTTGGGATGGACTTAGCTTTGGGGAAAACAAGAAGGGCACGCCCAAATTTTAGTTCGATTTTTTGGTGATGGCATTTCGGAAATCGATGTCTTCCAAAGTCCAGTCGAGGATTTTGTCGTCTGTTCCGAAAATATCTTCGAAGTTTGGATCTACTGAGAAATTGGGAACTACGCCTCTACTCTTATTCTCAAATTCGATGTTAGGACGAATGAGAAACAAACCGATTGGAAGTGTCAAATGTGAATGAGGAAGAATAATGGTATTATTAACCCCTGCAACTGTTCCATCATTTGCGCCACCCGTTTCTTCGCCTACGATGACGGCTCTTTTTTCGTACTTCAATTTTGCAGAAAGGATGGACGATGCGGAAAAACTTGCACCATTTACAAGGACATAAATCTTGCCTTTGAAAGCGTTTTCCTTCGGTTTTGTAGAACGTGAAGCGAATTCTCTAAAGTAATATCTTCTATCTTTTTTCGAAGAGAGAAAATAGTTGCCCGCTAAGAAAAACGGATACGCAGGCGCACTGATAATTGATGTAAAAACAGACTGTCCACGGAAATAATTCTGATGCATTCCCGAAGTTTTGGAGGTCATTTCTGGGACTTTTATCAACGTAAATTTTTCGTCCGTTAAGTAAGAATACAGATTGTTGATTTCGGAAAGAGAACCGCCGAGATTGTCGCGAACGTCTATGATGAGATATTCTGATTTGGCATTTTTGATTTTTCTGAATGTCTGGTCGTAAAACTTTTTGGCTTGCGTGGCAGAGAATGATTTTATTTTGATGTAAGCGACTGTGCTGTCTGATTTTAAGAATTTGAAACTTCTGTTGTAGGTTTTGGAAATGGCGTTGTAATCCTGAAGTTTTTGGTCTGCAGTGATTTTTGGTAATTTTTTCTCCTCGGTAACTTCTGTGGTTTCCTTTTTTTGCCTTTTGAGATGGACATCTTCTATTACATTATCGCAAAGCGTTTGCAGTTTTACGCTGTCCAAATAACCGTTTTCCAAGGTGTAATAATTGAAGAACGTGAGATTCATAAAATATTTTTGAAAGGTCTGATTTTCCCCGTCGGAGCTGTAGAGTTTTCGATACTTTCGCACCAGATCAGAAACATCTTCATCATTGATTTTCAAGATTTCTGTTCCCGCTTTGATTTTGCCAAAATCTTCTTTGTTTTCTTTAACGTAAATTTTATCATCAATGATTTTATAATCCATCAATGCAAAAAGTGGTTTTTTTGACTTTAATTCTTTTTGCTCGGATTTGGAATATTGTCTGCTGATGGACCTTAATCTCAAATGACCTTCATTAACGCTTGCCACAACTGGAGCCAGTTTGAAGAAAAATTGATTGGGCGCTAAAGGTTCTTTGATGGTTGTTTTGAGGCTGTCAAACTTGTAATCCAACTTTTCCTTGGAAATGTACCAATAGAGATTCGGGTGAAATTTTTGAAGTTTATGATAGGTATAATCCACATCTTTTCTGAGTTGTAAAACTGGGATTTTCTTTTCCAAAAACAGATTGTTCTTCTTGACAGATTGACAAGAAAAAATGATTATGAATAGTGAGAGAATAAATATTTTTTTCATAAATAAGGGATTAAATTTAAGTTTTTTAAAACAAAGATTTTACTACCTCTTTCAATTTTAACATTTTATAACAAAAAGTGGTTTTAGATTTGTTAGAAGTCTGTGTTACTAAATCAACAATTACATTATGAAAAATATAATTCTGGCCAGCTCAGTATTTTTGATTTCTCAATTTTCCTTTGCCCAAACCAAAGAAATCACGGCTTTTACACAACTTAAAGTATTTGATAAAATTCCCGTCGAACTCGTTTCATCAGATTCCTACAAAGCTGAAGTGACAGGAACAATGGCAAACGATGTAGAATTGGTAAACGCGGGAAACGAACTAAGAATCCGAATGAAACCAACCAAACTTTTGCAAGGCGACGATGTGAAAATTTTGCTTTATTACACAGATATCAGTGATATCCAAGCGAGCCAAGGTTCAAAAATCACATCGAATGATATTGTGA
>RCUH01000452.1_pt1 | contig 42550 bp, 38 predicted proteins | sample 2166191 | NCBI WGS metagenome assembly RCUH01 (sample SAMN09932848, study PRJNA488358) | compost metagenome | feature: garden; material: soil; isolation source: compost soil in an enriched community after 214 h of incubation | place: Germany: Experimental Botanical Garden Goettingen | collected... | reverse complement strand
CCCGACCCCCTCGGTGTAAACGAGGTGCTCTGAACCAGCTGAGCTAATTTCCCTTTGGTTCTGCTCTTTTGTCTATAAAACCAGCTGAGCAATGCTGTTGTATTTTTATCAAGGATCCCCTCGATTTGGGATTGCAAATATACACCCTTAAATGATTTTTGCAAAAAAAAGATGTTAAATTTTATGAAAGAACATCTTCTAATACCTGATGAGATCGAATATCTCCAAAAGAAGCGGTATGTAAAGTATAGTAAACCAATATTTTATCCAAGATCAATCGCCGGGTTTGATTCTCAATATTTATTTCATTTATTTTTTCAAAAGGCAAAGAAAATAAAGAAATGAAGAGCGACGCATCATGTTTATCAAGAAAATACGGATGTACAGGAATAGAAGATTTGAATTCTCCTTCCTGTAAATCGAAGTAACTTTGATTACTTTTTGTCTGTGTACTTGGTGCAAAACCTAAGAAACGGGAAAGTTTTAGCAAAAAAGCAAGGTGAAAGCTTACGTTTATTTCTTCAGTTTCATCAAACCAGCAAATCGCACTAAATATAAAATCAAATAAATGTTCATCCGTGGTTTGTTGTCTGATACTTTTGTACAAGACTTCATTTAGAAAAAGGACAATGGTGCTTTTAATAATATCGTATGGAATGCTACGAAAAATAGGAGCGGGCCTAAGTTCCGAAATACGCTGTATACTTGTATTCGTTTTATGGTAAACCACCATATCCACCAGATGCAGTGGTTGCAACATATTCATCCTTATTTTCGCCTTCGGCTTTTTTACGCCATTGATCATATAAGACTGAATACCGAATTTCTCGGTAAACATTTGTACGATAACACTGCTTTCACTGTACAACGTTGTTTTTAAAACAATGCCCCTGGTTTTATGAAGCATAGTCTAGTATTTTAGGTATAAAGATGATCATGCCTATAATTGCAGCAGTAATCGCGGTTACAAGTACGGCCGCTGCGGCAACATCTTTAATGATCTTGGCTTTCGGATGTATTTCAGGGGAAACCAGGTCTACCAGAACTTCTATCGCAGTGTTTAATAGTTCTGCCATCAATACCATTCCAATAGAGGTAATGATCCAAAGCCATTCGGTAAGGGATAATTGGAACCACCAACCTGCAATACTTACCAGTATCGCAGTTAATAGATGCACTTTAAAGTTGAGTTGGCTTTTAAAAGCATAACCCAATCCGGAAAATGCATAACCAAAACCTCTTATAAACTTACCCATATTGTTTTAATTGCTTGCAAATACAAAACGTTACAAAGTAACTCATGCTTTCTTACATATCCAAGGTTTCCTTAAAACCTTTACCTTTGACTAAGTTTTATCAACGAATGTCTACAGAAAAAAATATCCTTCATCCCCGAAATAAACACCGTTCCAGGTACGATTTTCCTGAACTGATTAAAAGCTTGCTTGGCTTAGCACCATTTGTTGCGGTAAATGCTTATGGAGATCAATCCATTGATTTTTCTGATCCCACTGCTGTAAAAATGCTAAATAAAGCTTTGCTGAAACATTTTTATGGGATTGACAATTGGGACATACCGGAAAATTATTTGTGTCCGCCAATACCAGGTCGAGCTGATTATATCCATTATATAGCCGATTTGCTTGCGGAAAACAATGGTGGTGTTGTGCCGACAGGGGAAAAAGTGAAGGGATTAGATATAGGTGTGGGTGCGAATTGTATTTACCCGATTATAGGGCGACAGGAGTACGGATGGAGTTTTACGGGCTCCGATATTGATCCTTTAGCCATTAAGGCCGCAAAAGGCATTGTAGCAGCAAATAAGCCCTTGTCGGATGCCATTACCTTGAAACATCAGCCGCATAAAGCTTATATTTTTAAGGGAATTGTTAAGCCGGGAGAGTTATTTGATTTTACGATGTGTAATCCACCATTCCATGCTTCGGCAGCCGAAGCCGCTGCGGGTTCAAATAAGAAAGTTCGCAATCTGGGTAAGGGAAAAGCAAGTCATGGAGTATTGAATTTTGGTGGACAACATACGGAGCTATGGTGTGAAGGCGGAGAAGTATCTTTCATCAGAAATATGATCGATGAAAGTGCAGACATAGCCGATCAGTGCTTGTGGTTCTCAAGTTTGGTTTCAAAAAGCAGCAATTTGTCGTTTATTTATAGAGCATTGCAAAATGCTGGGGCAGCAGAAGTTAAGACTATTGAAATGGCACAGGGCCAGAAGATCAGCCGCTTTGTGGCCTGGACTTATATGGATGCAGCCGAGAAAGAAAAATGGCGTCGTTAAAAGACGCTTACACTTGCTTTTTTATTTTTAAAGGAACCAATCAACTCTCCGGTCACAAAATGTTTAAAATTGAGCGTGTCACTCTCTTTAAAACGCTTTTTTACCATACAGTATAAATGGAGACATTTTATCCAATTTAAGGCAGTTGCCTTATCTTTCCATATTTCCGGATAAACAAAAACATCATTTCCTTCAATCCTTACTAAGTTCTTTTGCTCCAGTTCCGTTACATTGGCAATGATCTTTGCGGTTTGCGCAGCAAGGTTTGCATTGTTTTGTACTTTCTTTTTAGCGTAGATCATCTTTTTTGATTTGACAATACAAAGTAACGCAAACACTTTTGCTTATCCATACGTTGTAATTATGTGTTTAAAGAAGGTTAATCCTAAGATAGGTTTAACCACAATCATAAAATATATCATATGAAGAGTTTAGAGAATAAAGTTGCTATTGTTACCGGAGCCGGTTCCGGTATTGGTAAAGCTGTTGCTGTTACTTTTGCTGCTGAGGGTGCAAAAGTTATTGTTTCTGATATTAATGAGGCGCATGGAAATGCTGTTGTTTCGGAGATCGTAAAAAAGGGCGGGGATGCTTTCTTTATAAAAGCAGATACGTCAAAAGCAGTTGATAATGATAATTTGGTAAAGCAAACTGTAGCTCATTATGGGGCTTTACATATTAGTGTAAACAATGCCGGAATAGGAGGCGATGCCGCGCCTACTGGTGAATATCCTATTGAAAGCTGGGAGAAAGTAATCGGGATTAATCTGAGTGGAGTGTTTTATGGTTTACGCTATCAGATCCCTGCTCTTTTGAAAAGTGGAGGCGGTAGCATTATCAATATGGCCTCTATTTTAGGACAGGTTGGTACAAAACTTTCTCCTGCCTATGTGGCTGCAAAACATGGTGTAGTGGGTTTAACTAAATCAGCTGCATTGGAATATGCCGATCAGAAAATTCGTATTAATTCTGTTGGTCCGGGTTATATAAAAACGCCTTTGTTAGAGGAGCATCTGAGCGCAGAACAAATGGAAGGATTGGTGAAATTACATCCGATTGGTCGCTTAGGTGAGGCACAAGAAATAGCGGAGCTTGTATTGTGGTTGGCCTCTGATAAGGCTTCTTTTGTGACAGGAACCTATTATGCCGCTGATGGCGGGTATCTTGCCCAGTAATAAAAAGATTATTAGCTAGAAAGCCGGAAAAATTGTTCCGGCTTTTTTATTTATTCCAGTAATAACGGTTCATCATCGTCATCTGTAAGACTGAGCTGGATACTGTCAGTACCGGCAATACCTTCAATAGATCCCCGGATATGTGTTGCATTGAGCATCACTTTTTCCAGTTGTTTTTCTCTGGCCTTCCACAATTTCTCCATCGCATCGCGCTCGCGTTGTATAGATAATTTCATGCTCATAAAACCTTCCCTAATGGCTTTCCATTGTTCAGAAAACTCAGTGCTGGTTAGGTAGTCGTATAGCATGTGCATTTTATCTCCACGGTTTTCCTGAGATTTTGTGGCGCCAAATAGTTTAACGATACCATCTCTAAGTATATAGGAAACGGCTTTTACCTCTTCAAATGAGCAAATCCATACCCCATCTTTTTCTCCAAAACAGTCCATTCCTTTAGGATAAGCCTGAGTTACAATTACAGCCACATCAACACCCATGCTGCGCATGTCTTTTTTTAACTTCTCTATCCATTCCATAGAGAAATCCTTGGTGCGCTTACTCTCATATATGATTTTACCACAATCCTGACCAAATTGGTTTCTAATATGGTGCACACAATCTGCTCCCCGTACTCCTTTTCCAACTTCGGTAACTAAATCAAATGGGAAAGCATTGCGTAACAGTTCTTCTAGAATTAGCTCCTGAACTTCTCCCTGAAGCTGCATAGAACCCTGTTCAGCTTTACGCTTCATTTCTTCTGCCAGTTTCTTTTGGTCGTCCAGTTGTTTTTCTAGTTCCTTTACCCTTAACTGATGTTCCGTATCTTTTAAATTCGTTTTTTCAGCTTCCTGCTTACGAATTTGCTCGGTCATCTCTGCACGTTGCTCTTGAAGCTTACGCTGAATTTCAAGTTCAAGCTCTGCTTCCTTGTCTTTCATGGCCTGTTCTTTTTTCATAAAGTCCAGTTCCTTAGATCGTGCCAGTTTCAGTTTTTCTTCATTTTCCTTGTTGGCATTGTCAAGCATTTGCAGCTTATTCTCAAAATCAGATGAGATGCTTTTACGTAGGTTCTCTTCCAACACACCTTGTAACAGTTTTTTCTCTTCTTCAAGTTTTAGTTCAAAAGCCTTAGCTTGCTCTTTCTGTTGAAGTTCAAAAGTTTGTTCCTGCTCCTTTTGCTGTTGTGCAAATTCAGTAAGCTTTTTATTGTATTCCTCATCCTTTTGCTTGGTAAACGAAACCATCTTTTCACGAAGGTCTTTTTTATACTCCTCAGCCATCACTTCTTCAATTGGAAAAGTGTGTGCGCAGTTGGGGCATTTTATTTCTGTAGACATAGATTGTGTGTTGTTGGTTTTAATGGGTTTGGACAAATTTACGACTATCTCTTTACAAAAAGGCTATCGGCAAACTTCATAGAAACACTCCTGGTCGGGGCATTTTCTATTTGAATGTTTAGCGATCCATCAAAATCTATTACTTCTGTGACTTTGATATTGGTACCGATGGTAATCTTAAGTTTTTCAAGGTATTGAAGAAACAAAGTAGAGGTATCTTTTACTGCAACAACTTTACATACTTCGCCAATTGTTACTGCCGATAGTAATGTTTTGTCAATGGAAGGGATGTCGCCGTTGGCCTTCGGAATTGGGTCTCCATGCGGATCAAATTCAGGGAAGTCAAGATATTCTTCCAGCTTGTTGACCAGTTTTTCTGACTGAATATGTTCAAGTTGTTCTGCTACCTCATGCACCTCATCCCAGCTGAAATCTAGTTTTTTATATAAAAAGGTTTCCCATAATCTGTGTTTTCTCAATATGGCGGTAGCCTTTTTTCTACCTAGGTCGGAAAGTAGAATTTTGCCATACTTCTCATAAATAACCAGCTCCTTCTCTTTCAGCTTTTTAAGCATGTCTGTAGCGGTAGCCGGCTTTACACCTAAATAAGCTGCCATTTCATTTGTGCCCACTTCTGGCTTCTCTTCATTCTGGAAGCTGAGCATTAATAATGCTTTTAAATAGTTTTCTTCTGTATAAGATAGCATCCTGCAAACTTAGATAAATAGTTTTTAATATGTTTCGGTAGTCAAAAAATAGCGGAAGGGCTGGGCATTAGATTGACAATTAAATGATGTGGTTCTTTGCTGTAAATCAATTAACTTTATGGCATGATTTACCGTACAACGTATCAGGCAGCAAGAATTATAGCACCAAAAGTGGAAGCGATTTTTGCGCAGCACCTCGCTGCGGCTACTGAGAGCGGTGAAGAAGACCTTGCACCACTGCCCACGGCAAATGTTGTTGAGGCAATTATTGATGCCACCTTTTGGGCTAGTTTGCGTAAAGAAGAAGGGCACTCCCCAAAAATATCTCTTGCCTTTTTACCGCCAGAACAAGCAGGTAATCCTTTGCTATTTAAACAACGACTGCCTTTAAATCCTGGTACCTTAACTAAAATTGCTCCAGGGGTGGAGCGCGCAGGTATTCACCTTGGGATTTGGATAGAAGAGGGGGAATTGTATGTATGGGGAACTACGGTAAGTATTCCTAATTTTTGTTTTGTACTCGATGTTTCGGAGCCTGCATTACTCGTGATTAAACACCGTAGAATTTATGGCTTCGGAAAGTTTACCAATATAGCAGTACTTAAGGGTGATCAGGTAAAGATGGTCGATGGCAATCATACCAATGTACCAGACTGCCCGCCAATGCTCATGTCGCTTCTTGATCTTACAGCACCATCTTACTGGAATGATTCTGTGAATGTATTGATTCAGTTGGCGGTTTCTATGCGGGCACATGGTCGTGGGGGAACTTTGTTGGTTGTACCCAATGAGACAAGGAATTGGCTGCAGTCTATTATAAAGCCCATCCAATATGGAATACAACCTTCTTTTACCGGTTTATCTAAATTGTTGCAACAGGATAGAAAAGAAGCCAGTCAGATTTTTTGGCAAACTGCATTAAAGCGGGAAGTTGAACATCTTGCCGGGCTTACTGCTGTAGATGGGGCAACTGTGATCAGCAATGAGTACGAATTGTTAGCCTTTGGTGCCAAAATAGGTCGGGCAAAAGGTAAAGAAAATATTGATGAACTGTCTTTTTCAGAACCCATTTATGGGGGATCCGCAGTGGTGATGCACCCTGCAAAAGTAGGTGGGACCAGGCATCTTTCTGCCGCTCAGTTTGTGCATGATCAAAGAGATGCTACTGCCTTGGTGGCCTCACAGGATGGGCATTTTACCATCTATACCTGGTCCACAATACAAAATCGGGTTCAGGCACATCGGATAGATACCCTACTACTTTAAATTATAAGCTTTAAGAAAAAATAATGGCGCCAATTATGACGCTTAGAATCAATATGATCATTACAATTCGATCTACATTAATCCATTCTTTTCTGGTTAAATGATGTGCTGCTTTTTCTTCCTTTTGCCTGGCAAAGATTTGAAGAATCGAATTCAATTTGATCAACATAGATAGATGTAATTTGATTGATGTTCTTAGAGATTGGCAAACTCTGCGCCACAAAATCTCAAAAATGTTGAAATGTTCATAATTTCCATTTTTTCTTGTTTTTTGTAAAGATTCTCTTTAAAGTTGTAAACTCCATAATAAATTATTGTACTGATAATCAGACTTGTAAAATTTTATTTGTTGTTTTTATAGTACTATGTATTGCATATTACTGTATAAAACATATAACTTTGTATTATGATAGCAGAAAATACGCAAACACAAATGCGAAAGGGCATACTTGAATACTGTGTGCTGCTTATTATATCAAGGGGCGAGATTTATGCTTCGGATATTATCGCGGAACTAAAGCAGGCAAAACTCCTTGTAGTTGAGGGAACACTCTACCCTTTACTTACCCGCTTAAAGAACAACGGTTTGTTGAGCTATAATTGGCAAGAGTCGACTTCGGGGCCACCACGCAAGTATTACATGCTTACCGAAGATGGAAAAGCCATTTTAAAACAGCTTGATACGACTTGGCAAGAGCTGGCTTATGCCATTAATACTTCTAAAAGAGTAGCGGATCAGGAATCAAAAGGATCAATTAATCAAACCGAATCATGAAGAAGACACACAACATAAATATCGGCAACTCGATTATTCACATTGAAGAGGATGCTTACGAAATACTCACCGTTTATTTGAATGAGGTGAAACAGCATTTTTCAAAAAATGCAGATGACTTTGAAATTGTGACAGATATTGAGAACCGCATCGCGGAAATGTTCGCAGAAAAGCTGTCTGCCCAACAAAAACAAGTGATTAATGTAGAAGATGTTCAGTCTGTTATTCAACAGATGGGATCTGTAAAAGACTTCGAAACATCAGAAGAATCGCCAGAAGAGCAAATTTCAGCTCCTGAATATAATCCGATCAAAAAATTATACAGAGATAGGGATCAGGCAATGGTTGCAGGTGTTTGTGCGGGTTTGGGGCATTACCTGGACATCGAAGCCAAATGGGTAAGATTATTCACGTTCCTTACCATGTTTATATTTGGATCAGGATTGCTGGTTTACATCATCTTCTGGATTATGGTGCCTAAGGCAAAAACCAGAATAGAGAAAATGGAAATGCGTGGAGAGGAAACTAACTTGAAGGGCTTTGCGAATAGTTCTCTGCATCCATTTGCTGAGCAATCACGCGGTTTTATTGCTGGTTTTATTCAGGCTATAGGGGAGTTTTTGCAAGGTGCCGGGAAGGTGATCTTTAAAATTATTGTTGGGTCCATAGTGGTTTTCGCATCGTTCTTTTTGCTGGGGACTATCGTTGCACTCGCTGCTTTCTTAGGTTTTTGGAACTCGGACGTGCACAACTATTTTCCTATTAGCATGGTGAATGAGGAATACTTGTTTGCAATGACTGTTGCCGTTTTTATTGTGCTGATTATTCCATTATTGGCACTGATCCTGTTTTCAATACGTGTAGGTTTTAATGGCCGGCCTATTAATAAAGTACTATCCTATGGGTTGTTGTTAATTTGGTTGGGTGCAGTGGTAACGGGAATCTATTATGTAGCAAAGGTTTCTACTGAATTTAAAGAAGGTGCTGAATTTGCGCAGACAACCCCATTGAAGGTTCACCCCGTTTATTCATTAAATATAAACATGGAGCGGTTTTTTACTAAGGAAGATAGTTTAAATTACCGAATAGATCCTGCGCGTTATAAAGGCAGAAAGATATTGAATAGCAGAGATGATGATTTTAACAGCCCAAGAAGTATCAGCTTTAGAATGGAAAAAAGCACCGATGGTAAGGTATCTTTAAGTACTAATTTTAAATCGAGAGGCAAAACTTTTGAAGTAGCTTTAAAAAATGCTCAAAATATTCACTATGATTTTTTGCAGGAGGGGGCAACGTTAAGCTTTAGTCCGGTTTTACATATACCAAAGATGAGCAACTGGCGGGGACAAGAGGTCGAACTTACTTTAAGTATTCCGGTTGGAACAGAGGTTCAGATTAGTAACGAGTTTTACAGATACCTTAGAGGTGGGTACAATTATTGGGATTGTGAGCGGGAGAAGGGGGCTGAATATACCTCTTGGATCATGACAGATACAGGTATTAAATGTAAGTTTGAGAAGGAGAAAAAAGAAGATTAAACAAATAAGGGGGCTATCTACTAGCCCCCTTATTTGTTTAAATGCAACCTAAGTAGCTTTGCTTATTTGACTGTATAACGGTAAACAAAGCGACCAACGTTCCCGTTTCTATCTACACCTTCAATAACGGCTTTATAAGTGCCCTTGCCATCTGCATTGTAGTATTCTAATGATAGTCCTCCATCAGCAGTTGTCATCACTTTAGGGTTCCAGTAGATCGTACTGCGTAAATCATTAAAATTATAAGTTGCAGCAGCATTCACGTATTTAGGTGAGTAAAATTCGCGTTGTTTGCTGTAGCCCTTAGGTCTAATTTTAAGTACGCTTGGATCAGGGATTAATTTTTTAAACTCTTCCATGCTCATTTTTGTGCCTTTTGGAGCTTTCTTGGTATTGATCACCAATACACCATTCGTATTGTACATCCTGTTTACTGTACCCAATTCATCTTTAGTAAATACCTCTACGTTTTCTACCTCAGATGATTGCACGCTGGCAAGTCCAAAATAATCGATTGGCATACCATTTAAGAAGATTTGTACCGGTACGCGACTGCCTTGTTGGTAATCTCTGTTTACATAAAAGTTGTTCTCGTAAAAAATAAGTCCAGTAGCCATAGTCTGCAGACACATGGTTAGCATGTTACAATCTTTAAAGCGATCACCTTCTATTAAGGTTCCAGAAATAGAGCTTAAACCCGAAAGTGCTGGATAATCAGCATGGCTCGGTCTTTTCGCTTTTGCTCCTTCAATTTTTACTTCCTTAAGCTGACGTAAATAGCTGTATTGTCTTTTACTGTTGTTCAGGTATGCCGATAAGGTACTGTCGATATTGGTTACCTCTTGCGCAGGATAAGGGTTTTTACCGATCTGTGGCGAAGGTTGACCATCCAATAGAACCATTAGATTATTTCCATTTGGATTATATTTTGCGCTAATCACCACTTCAGATGAATCAGGGAAATTAAGGTTTTGAAAAGCAAAAATTCCAGATGGGCTAGTGATGGTTTCAACACCAATTCTAGTACCTGGTACCGTTAAACGTAAATTACCTTTTCTTACTGGCATACCCGTACGATCTCTTAAAGTACCGGTTAGTGCCATGCTCTGCTCTGGTAAAAAGGTAATTGGTGGGAATTTACCAGCAAGAATCTCTTTATAAGCATATCGGCGGAAGCCTTGCGTAAGCATCAATACATCTAAATCAGCTAATTTTTTGGCGTTTGTTTTATTAAAATAATAATTAGGCTTTTCTATGTATCCTTTTAAGTCAGAAGTAAGTAGTAGTGAGCTTAAAATGGTGATTTCCGAATTTTCATCAACAGGTACTTTTTGTTCATCTGTTACAGCAATTGAGAAATTCCCGTCTGCAAATTGAGCTCCATTCTTCGCTGTTACCGCTAGTTTAACTTTTTGGCGAGGTTTATAAGTCGCTAGATCAGTTTTTAAGGAGAGCTTTATTCCGTTTGGCTGATAGTTGAAGGCAAGTCTTTCACTTACAGGCTCGCCTGTTTCAGAGAATAAGGTAATTTGAACGATACCTGCAGGAAATTTGTCTTTAGGGATTTTTGCGGCAGTTACCTGATTGTTTAATTTTGTTTTAGCGGCATAATAAACCACTGTGCCATTGGTGGCTACGATGAATAAATTTTTGTTCTTATTGGCTTCAAAATAAGCATCATTGGCCACTATTTTTAAGTTAAATAGCAGTGAATCTGTATTGTTAACCTGCGCTACTATTCCTGATTCAAGTGTTTTTGGTAGGTCAAAGCTTTTAGTTGTGCCATCACTAAAGGTGACGTTGGCCTTATAAGTTTTTCCAGCTTCAGCATTGATATAAAAAGAACCCATACCCAAATGAGTAGAACTGAAGTCGCTGAGTTTAGTACCACTGTTATCAACTACCGAACCTTTTAATTCAATACCTGAACCATTCCCATTTATCGCTTTAAAGCCAATTCGGGAAGCAATTCCAGCGATGAGTTCGCCACCCTCAGGGAAAAACTGGACATCATAAGCTGCGGCTGTGGTTGGTTTAAGTTTAAAAGTAGAAGTAACCACCTCCTTCTCCGTAATGTTAATATCCGTAATCAGTTCGCCAATTTTAATTTTGTCGCTTTTTCGGGGATCTATCTTTATCCTTAAGAAACCACTCTGATCTGTGCTGCCCTTGCCCTTGGCTACCACATCGTAATTTGATAGAACCCTCCAGTTTACTATTTTATTGGCCTGAATTTGATTGTCTCGGTTTTTAAACTGTATAACGGCATCGATAACCTGGGTTTTGTCCGTTTCTGTGGTCTTATAACTGAGTAGGGTATTGATCTGTTTCTCAATAGCTTCTCCAATAGGGATCGTCTTACTGAAGAAATAGTCATCACTAAAGTTTAACATCCACATAGTATAAGCCTTAATGTAGTAATTACCTTGCTGATAAGTGCCGGGACTAAGTGGGATATATCCCGCGGCTACGCCTCCAACTGCAGGAAGCTTTATAGTTTGTATTAGCGAATCTTTGTTGTTGATGACATCAACGTATACTATTTTACTTAACAGCGAGGGAAGATTTTGTTCCATAGTTAAATAAGCTTTAAACCACATCGTGTCTGCAACGCTATAATATGGTTTATCGAAATGAAGGTATACCTTTTCTACCGGGCGCTCGTCGTTTACCTTTTTAGTCTTTTTTAAAATGTTGTCTAAAACGATACTGTCCTGCTGTGCGAGAGCTGAAAGCTGCACAGCTGTCGAAAGTAATATAAGGGCAATTGCAAATTTTATAAATCTCATCAAAAATGGTTGTATACAATTAATATTGCTAATATATTCATTTCATAAATGAATAGGTTAACAAGCTTGCATCTTTAACACTTTTTGACAGTTGAAAGGGGATAAGAAAATAAGAATAAAAAAAACCGTTTCATAAACGGGTTATGAAACGGTTTCTTATGAACTGTGTTTTTTTACTTAATTTCAGTTACAAAGTTCTCCAAAGGAGTCCTAACTTTTTTCAGGTTTACTAACCAATCGCCAGCTTCGTCTCTGTAGCCGAGAGGTAGGATAGTTGTACTGCGTAGGCCCTGAGCTTTTAAACCTAATAACTCATCCAGTTTTGCAGATTCAAAACCTTCCATTGGAGTCGCATCCACTTTTAAGAGTGCAGCTTCTGCCAGAGCTACACCGAAACCGATGTAAGCTTGTTTTGCAGCATGATGAAAATTCTCTTCAGCTGTTCTGTTTGTGTATATTCCAATTAAGTTGTTTACATAATCAGCTGTTGCCGAATCTGGTACGCCTCTTTCATTGTTGGTGTAAGCAAAAACAGATCTGATGCGTTCTTCAGTGTAATTATCCCATGCAGCAAAGATCAAAACATGCGATGCATCGGTAATTTGCTGTTGGCCATAAGCTACAGCTTTAATTTTTTCTTTTAATTCAGGATTGGTTACCACAATGATTTTAAATGGCTGTAAACCAGATGAAGTAGGTGCAAGACGCGCTGCAGCAAGGATCTGGTCAACTTTATCTTGAGAAACTTTCTCACCATTCATTTTTTTTGTGGCATAACGCCAGTTTAGTGCTTCTATTAAGCTCATATTCTAATAGTTAAATCTTTTCTTTAATCAAATTACTGCCTCTTTTGTCGAAAGAATAACAGTGTTAGCAAATGTACGTATGTTATTCTTTTCTTGAATAAAGTTCATGCTGTTTTGACTTTTAAATGAAAAATGTTTTTTTATTATGCATGCATAGTTATATATTAGTAAAACTTATACTTATTAATGCTTGTTATATTTAAAACGGCAAAACTTTTGAGAACGAAACAACTAATCAATCATCTACCTAAATTAAGATCAATGAAAAAGATTTTACTAAGTTTTTTACTGGCTATTCCTGTATTGGGATTCTCACAATCATTCCAGGTTAATCTCCAGGGACAAAAACAAACAGCAATGGGGGGCGCCGGTGCTGGGCTCGCTCTGGATGAAGCTGCGGTATTTTTTAATCCGGGCGCAGTCTCCTTTCTTAAAGAAAATGGGGTACAAGCGGGTGTAAACGGCATCTGGCTTAAAACAGCCTTTAATCAAACAGGTTCTTCGATTACAGAACACAATAAAAGTAAGGTGCCTACTCCAGCGGCGGCCTATGCCGTTTTTGGTTCACCAGAAAATCGTTTGAGATTCGGGATTGGAGTTTATACTCCGTTTGGAGGAGCAATGCACTGGAAAGAGGATTGGTCAGGAAAGTTTACGGTAACCTCTCTTGATTTACAAGCGATTTATATCCAGCCAACTTTGAGTTTAAAGATTACAGATCAAATTGGTATTGGTGCTGGTTTGGTATATGCTTTAGGGAAGGTAGATCTTCAAAGGGCAGTTCCATATACTAATAATACTGGGCAACAGGCTACTGTGCAGCTCAAAGGTAATTCAAAAGATTTTGGTTGGAATGCCGGTATCTTTATTAAAACGATTTCCGGAGTGTCAGTAGGTATTACTCACCGATCTCAGGTATCAGCAACAGTAAAGAACGGAGATGCGATCTTTGCTAACGTCCCTTCTTCTGTACAGCCATTGTTGCCAGCTTCATTTAATGCAACTTTGCCTTTGCCTGCTACCAGTACTGTTGGTTTTGGTTTTTATCCATCGGAAAAGACGACCATTGCACTTGATGTCAATTGGGTATGGTGGCATACTTATAAAGACCTGGCCTTTTATTATAACAATGGTACCTCTACAGTATCGCCACGTAATTATCATGATGCAGCAACTTTTAGAGTAGGGATTCAGAATCAAGCCTCTTCTTTCTTAACACTTAGAGCCGGCGCTGGTTATGCTTTATCTCCTGTTGGTACGGGTTATGTTACGCCCGAAGTTCCTGATGCAAATCGTATTCTGCTAAGTGCAGGTATTGGTTTAAAACCATCAGAAAGATTTGGTGTTGATTTTTCATTCTTATATGAGAACTTAAAGTCAAGAACCGAAACCAATATCGAATCAGGGCTTAGCGGCACCTTTAAAACTGTGGCCTATATCCCTGGTGTAGCATTATCCTATAAATTCTAATCTTCAAATAGCAACATCATGAACTCTACATATTTTTATAAAAGTGCCTTGGCAATAGCCATTCTTGGATTGGCGGCCTGTAAACCGACGATAGATGTCCCAGCCCCAACTAAGGGAACGGCAGATTTTACACGTTACATTGCCTTAGGGAACTCGCTTACTGCTGGCTTTGCAGATGGTGGTTTATCCCTGGAAGGACAACAAAATTCTTTCCCAGGAATGATCGCTGAGCAAATGAAATCTGTTGGCGGCGGCAATTTTAGCACACCTTTCTTTCCTACTGATAAAGCGAACGGAACGGGTTATCTTAAATTAACAGCATTGACTAACGGAGTGCCTACCATTGTTCCGGAAACATCTAATTTGGCCATTCGTGGGCAAGTGAATGGAGTAACGTTGTATACTAAGTATACTGGGGAGATTAATAACTTTGGTGTCCCAAATATTAAATTGATTCATGCCAGACTGCCTAAGTATGCAGATTTTAACGGTCTTTACGAGCGATTACTCCCAGGAGAGTTTTTGACCAATCCAACAACTTATCTAGAGTTTGCAACATCTAAACCCTGGACATTTTTTAGCAACTGGTTGGGTAATAACGATATCTTAGCTTATGCCACTGCCGGAGGAGCAGGCGCGCCACCAACGGACAAGGGGGTGTTTGCTACAGAGTACAATGCGGTAATTGATAAACTAACTTCAACAGGAGCTAAAGGTGTAGTAGGGACTATTCCTGGAGTAACTTCAACAGCATTCTTCAACACCGTTACTTTAAAAACATTACTTGCCGCAATTAATGCTACTCCTGCAGGAGCCAACGTAAAAGATATTTATATTCAGCCTGGTGTAGGTGGAGCTAGAGCTGCTACCGCTGGTGATCTGTTTACATTGACATTGAGTTCTGCTGGTGTAATGGGTGTGCCAAATAATTTAGGTATACCTTACGGCTTAGATCCTCGCAATCCTGTGGCGACTCAATATGTACTGGACAAAGCCGAAGTACTTATAGTTAATGATTACATCAACTCCTATAACAACACCATTAAGAGCATAGCCAATGCAAAAGGTTTAGCCATTATGGATGGTTACACATTGTTAAATGAATATGCTGCGGGGAAACCCGTAAACGGCATTCCAGTTAGTGGAGCATTTATTCAAGGTAATCTTTTCTCATTAGATGGGATCCACTTAACTCCGCTAGGCTATGCAATAACCGCTAATGCTTTTATTTCGGCGATCAATGCGAAGTATGGTTCAAACATACCAGTAGTAGACGTTACCCGATATAGAGGCGTTAAACTTCCTTAATTGATATTGCTTAAATAAGAATTGATATAACATAAGAAAGCCCGTAACGGTGAAGTTACGGGCTTTCTTATGTGTTTTTAACTGCCTACACCCAGCAGTTTATCTATTTCCGTTGCAAGGCTTCGATCTTTCTCTGTCACTACGTTTCCTGCGTCGTGAGTAGACAGCCAGATTTCCACCTTATTCCATTCATTGGTCCATTTAGGATGATGATTGTGTTTTTCTGCTAAAAAGGCCACACGGATCATAAAGCTAAAAGCTTCTTCAAAATCTTTAAAAATGACAACTTTATAAAGCTTTTTATCCTTCTCTTCCCATTGTTTTTGCAAGATTTTTTCCATAACCGTATACTAGATAGATTGCCTGATTGCAATCCGATAAGGAAAACAATGTAGCAGTCTATAAGTTTTACTTTAGTGTTTCAACTTGGCTTTAAACAACTTCTCCAATTTTTCCATCTTTGGTAAAATCACCAGGCGACAATAAGGTTCGCTCCCGTTTTTGTTGAAATAATCTTGATGATAATTTTCTGCCACATAAAATGGGGTAGCTTTAGTGATTTCTGTAACTATAGGCTTGTTAAAAGCTTTGGCATCATTTAACTCCTTTTTATAGTTTTCAGCAGTCTTCCGTTGCTCATCATTGTGATAAAATATGACCGAACGGTATTGAGTACCTATGTCGGCACCCTGGCGGTTTAATGTAGTGGGGTCATGACTCTTCCAGAAAACCTGAAGGAGCTCGTCATATTTGATTTTTGAGGGATCGTAAGTCACTTCTATCACTTCAGCATGGCCAGTGCTTCCTGTGCAAACTTCTTCATAAGAAGGATTGGCTACATGGCCACCTTCATATCCTGATCTGACACTCGCTACGCCATTAAGTCTTTGGAATAAAGCTTCTGAACACCAGAAACAGCCCATTCCAAAAGTTGCCTTCTGTAAATTTTTGGACTGGGCATTCGCGGTTATTGAGGATAAGAGCACTAAGATCATAATTGATAAATTCTTCATGGTTATTAGAATAAGGGGAGAATCATCTCTTGCATAAAGTTACGAAACCCGTAGGCTTTTAGTTTTTTCATAAACATGATGCATCGCTATCTTTACAATCAACTGATAATTGATGAAATTCGAGTCTGTAGTGTTGGTAACTTAAGGTTTTTATTTGTAGCCCTTTATGGCTGATGGATTTGTAGATTTAATGTTTATTAACAATTGTTTCTTAAATTCGTGGTTATTAGCTATATAAATTAAAGATTATGTCTACACCTTATATTCCCTGTTTAGATCTGGGTTCATACATTGACGGAAATGAATCGCAGCGTAAAAAATTCTCTGATGAATTAGGCAGAGCATTCAATGATTCTGGTTTTGTAACCATTACCAATCACGGTGTGAGTCAGGAATTGATCGATAAGCTGTATCAAAATATACAAGCTGCATTTAGTCTTTCGCCTGAGCAGAAAAAGAAATACGAAAAGGCTGAACTTGCAGGTCAACGTGGATATACTAGTCCGGGCAAAGAAACCGCAAAGGGAGCGAAAACTGCCGATTTAAAAGAATTTTGGCAAATTGGTCAGGAGGTAATGGACAATGATCCAATAAAAGAGCAGTATCCTGATAATGAATACCTGGAAGAAATCCCTGAATTTAATACTGTAACCAGAGAGATTTATCAGCGTCTGGAAGCTAATGGTAAACATTTACTTCGTGCCATCGCTACTTATTTGAACTTACCAATTGATTATTTTGATAAAGAGGTTCATAACGGAAACTCAATATTAAGGGGTATTCATTATTTTCCGATTGAACATCCGGAAGCTTTACCTGATGATGCCGTACGTGCGGGTGCCCATGAAGATATCAACTTAATTACTTTATTGATCGGTGCTAGCGCTGATGGTCTGGAAGTATTAACCAGAAGTAACGAATGGTTGCCAATTAAGGCGCATCATACCGATATTGTTGTGAATGTAGGGGATATGTTGCAACGTTTAACCAATAATAAGTTACGTTCAACGACGCATAGGGTGGTAAATCCACCATTGGAGCTAATGAAAACTTCAAGATTTTCTGTGCCTTTCTTTTTGCACCCAAGAAGCAATATGGACTTAACAAGTTTGGCTTCTTGTATTGATGCAGAGCATCCCAAAGTATATACAGATATGACGGCCGGTGAATATCTTGATGAACGATTAAGAGAAATTGGTCTAAAGAAATAATCTTAAAAAATCCGTGTTCCCAAAAAGGACACGGATTTTTTCTTACCAGCAAGAGATGGGATTTCATAGGTTGATGTAGGGCCGCCGATCCATAGGGCTATGGCTATATGGCATGCCGCCTTGCTTCATGTGGGTAAGTTTCTTTATCAGGTAGCTTAGGTTTTAACAGGTTAGTAGATGAGTAGCTTCGACAAATTTTAAAAGATACTCCAGGTCTTCTGATGTTTTAATCTTGTCTTTGGGGATTACTGTCTGACTCAAACTGATCTCTGTCCATTCATCCAGTTGTTGCTTCCACTCGTGCATTTTTTTGTGTTCAAAAAAGCTTTTTATAACCAATAAAGGCAGGTTAAGCTCTTGCTTATTTAGGGCAAAGAATTGCCTTTTCTTACTGCGACTTAGTGCTCTTTTTTCTGTGATGGTATCAATTTCTCCAGTCTGCGTCATCAGCCAGATACAATCAATAAGTTGCTTTATGCAGTTCGAGAAAAAGAGGATATTGCCCGGATTGTCAGTTTTTGCCCAAAAATCTTTATCGTAAAAACTCTGCTCCCAAATTTTTAGACTTTCGTATGTCTGCTCAAATCTGAGATCGTGGAGGTATAAATTTCTAATAGAATTAGCTGGGTTTACAATCTCTTCTTTACTTAAGGATGTGGTATGATCTATGTTACTGGCAAATTTAGCGGCCTCGCAGGGACTGGATTTTTGGCAAGAGTTATTGTTATAAATATTAGATCCTTGTTCTATTAAGCGCTCAATTTTTAAAAAATCATCAACCACATTGTAATCCGATAAAGTGAAGTAGGCAAACTTATTACAATTCATATAAGATGCATTTAAAGCCAGTTGCAGGTGGCTGTAAATGTTATTCTTAATAGCAGATAACGATCTGGATTTGTAGAAGGATCTTAATGTGTTTTTCGGTGTTTGTTGATCTCTCCTCTGCCTGCAGGTGAATATGATGTTGAAGTTATTCATCAAACCAGGAGTTGTTTTTGTAGAGTTATGACTGCTTATGATTGAATTACTAAGCTTGGGATGATAAGTGTAGATTAGCCATAGCGCATCAACTAGTTTAATCAAATCGATATAAATTCGATTGAAATGAGCTGCCCCCTTTTTTCTCCATTGCTGATCTCTGTAAATACTCGAGAAAAGATCCCATAGGTTTTCCTTAAAAGTTTTTAAGTTTCTTCTGGTGTATATCCCTTCGAGAACGGATAGCGGATTTTTAATTTCCTGTTTTGTTAGCGAGCTAACACGATTTCCATAACAACAAAATGTGGAGTAGTTCATAATATCTGGGTTTGGTTAGTGTTTTACTGGTAGTAAGTTTTGTATCTTGCAGCAACAGACAAAACAAACTTCTCGTCTTTTGACTAAATAAAAAAGTCAAAAGATTATTAATGATGATATTATTTTGAAAAAGCCTGATCCTCAATCAATTAAAATTGGCCTGCGTTTAAAAGAATTCCGTTCCCTCCGGGGGCAGGGGCCAAATGAGTTCTATGGTCCGATTAATCGGAATGTCAGTAATTATGTAGCTATTGAAAACGGCCATAGGTCAATAGGTTCAAGATTAATAAAGGAGGTCACGGATAATTATCCCATTAATCCAGAATGGTTGCGGACAGGGGAAGGAGAAATGCAGCTTAGCGTTCCAGTTACTGAAATGGGGCTTATGGAATCGGACGAGAAAGGTGTACCCTTTTTTAATGTAAACCTTTCCGAAATCTCTTTTGGTGAATATGGGGTACTAGGCGAAGCTCCCGAATATTACGTTAACTTCAGGCCCTTCAATGACTGTGATGCCTATTTGCCAATATATGGCGATAGCATGTATCCTAAATATGCAAGTGGTGAAATTATTGCAATCCGAGAGATTACAAATTTTGATATCCTTCAATGGGGAGAGGCGTATTTGGTCGTCACTGATGAGCGTTCTAATCATATGACTACGGTAAAGCTGATCTTTGAGCATCCCGATGCAACGAAGATTATCCTCCGGTCTTCAAATCCTAACTTTAAGGGGGATACCGTGATTCATCGGGATTCTATTCAAAAGATGTTTTTGATCAAAGGCAAAGTTACCCGTAATCAATTATAATTAAAATGCCCTTCCAAAGCAATCGGCTTGTAGAAGGGCATATTAATTATTTCTGATCAATGGCCCTATTGATCACATCTTGTATGCGTCCTCTGATTTTCAACGTACTCAGTTTATCCGTTACAGAAGGATAAACCCGGTTAGACAAGAAGATGTAAACTAGTCCCCTTGCCGGATCTACCCAAACACAGGTTCCGGTATAGCCCGTATGTCCATAAGTTTGTGGAGACGCTGTTTCTGATGGATATTTTTTTGTCAAATCTGGATCCCATCTGTCAAACCCTAAACCTCTTCTGCTTACATTAGATTGTTTAGCGGTAAACATATCTACAATTTGTGGTGTAAAGTACTGTTCGCCCCCATAAGTGCCTTTATTTAATAGCATTTGGTAAATGATGGCAACATCATTGGCACTGGCAAATAAACCGGCATGTCCAGATACGCCACCTGCAAGTGCCGCACCTTGATCGTGTACATAGCCCTGTAATAGTGTTTTCCTGAAATATGTATCCTGTTCCGTAGGGACAATCTGTTCTCTAGGGAATCTGTTTCTAGGTAAAAATCCGGCAGTTTGCATCCCGAGTGGTTTGTAGAAGTTGTCTTGCACGTATTGATCCAGGGGAGTTCCGGTAATTCGCTCCGCAATTTCCTTCATTACATACATACTGATGTCGCTGTACACATATGTACCCCTTGTTTTTATCGGTGAGTTTAGCATTTTCGGCCACATCACGTCTTTAAAGTAGTTTTTTCTGACATAATAGTTGTCGGCAACTTTGGTAGGATATGCAGCGCTCGAATCACGACTATAGTCACTTGATTGTATCGAATTGTGGAAAGGGATGTAAGGGATAAAACCAGCTTGATGAAGCATCACTTCGCGTACCTTAATGTTGTTCATTGGCGAAGATCTGGCCCTGGGAATATAAGCGCCAATATTGGTGTCGAGGTTTAACTTTTTTTGTTCAACCAGTCGCATTATTGTTGGAGTGGTGGCGGTGGTTTTGGTTAGAGAAGCTAAATCAAAAATGTCGGTTAGCTTGTCGGGGTTTTCATTGCTATAGGTGTGATTTCCATAAGCTTTATTAAAGATTACCTTTCCGTCTTTAGCAACCAATACCACTATGCCTGGGGTAGCATGAGCATCGATCGCTTGCTTAGCGATATCATCAATTTCTTTTAGGTTATTAGTATGTACCCCGGCATCCTCTGGGACGGTATATTTTAATCGGATACTATTGGTACTGAAGCCTGTGCCTGCCGGATATTTTGGCGATAATGTGGTGGCTAATTTTTTGTTTAAGCCAATGCCTCCAAAGATCGCTTGAGGAATCACTGAAGCGGAAATTGGTGTGTTTTGATCGGTCCAGATGATAGGACTGTTAAACGAATTGAAAAGCTGAAGGGATCCCGCATCACCAAAAAGGGATACAATAACCTGTTTGCTTTTCGCAATACTTGAAATAAAATTGATATTTCTGGCGCTTGTTGCCTCAGTGGAGGGAATGGAGATAATGACTGTGCTGAAATATTTGAGGTCATCTTCCAGGTTGTCCAACGTTGCATCACTTAAGTATTGTGCCGAAGAGAAGCTGGTTATTTTAGCGTATTTATTCATTAAACTATCGAAAATAGTTTGGTAACTAAATCCTAATGAAACGCTTGCAATGGTTCTTTTGTCTAGCTTCAATAAGGGGATAGTTGCCTCTTGATTATTTAAAAGGACGGTATTGTTTTTAATGGCATTCGATATTTGAAGCTGTTGTTCGTTTTGTTTGCTGTCTTGCGCGCAGGCATTGAATGAGCACAAAATAAGCAGGCCGATGATCAATTTATTCATAAGGTTAAAGATAACAAAAGGATATAAAGGACGGTAAATAAGTCTATGGTAATTTTTTAACCATACTACGACAAAATATTCTGGAATGAAACAAAGGATGAGGCTTATTTTGCCTAAATTAGCAGCTTTACCGAAGATATATAGATGTCAGATATTATACAGCTTTTACCCGATAGTGTAGCCAATCAAATTGCCGCTGGCGAGGTGGTACAACGGCCTGCATCGGCAGTAAAGGAACTATTGGAGAACGCGATAGATGCAGGGGCGAATAAAATACAATTGATTGTTAAAGATGCTGGAAAGGCATTGATACAAGTGATAGACAATGGGTCTGGGATGAGTGTAACCGATGCAAGGATGTGCTTTGAGCGTCATGCTACTTCTAAAGTGCGCAAGGCGGAAGATTTGTTTGCTATTCGAACCATGGGTTTTAGAGGAGAGGCGATGGCTTCAATAGCAGCTATTGCGCAGGTGGAGATGAAAACCCGCAAACACGATGAAGAGCTGGGAACGCTTATTGAGATAGAAGGTTCTGTTTTTATTAAGCAGGAACCTGTTGCGACTTCTGAAGGGACCAGTATCAGCATCAAAAATCTGTTTTACAATACACCCGCAAGACGTAATTTCCTGAAAAGTAATCCAGCCGAAATGCGTCATATCCTCGATGAATTTCAACGGGTATCACTTGCAAATCCGGCCATAGCTTTTACACTTCATCATGATGGGGTAGAGATTTACCGCTTGCCATCATCTGTTTTAAAGCAGCGCATTGTTCATTTGTTTGGTAACAATTACAATGAGCGCTTGATCCCGGTAGAAGAGGAAACCAGTATCATCAACATAAAAGGATACATTGGAAAGCCGCAATTTGCCAAGAAAACAAGAGGAGAACAGTTCTTTTTTGTAAATAACCGCTTTATAAAAGACGCTTATTTGAATCATGCGTTAAGCAGGGCTTATGAAGAGTTGCTGGCAGATGATCATTTCCCGATGTATGTGCTATTTATAGATATTGATCCCGCTAATATTGATGTGAATGTGCATCCTACAAAAACAGAGATCAAATATATAGATGAGAAATCTATTTACGCTATATTACATTCGGCAGTAAAAAGGTCATTAGGTAGATTCAACATTAGTCCAACTATAGATTTTGATCAGGAAACAGGTTTTAGTGGGATGATCACGCATAAATCTCCCGAAGAAATTGTACCACCAAGTATTAGCTTTAATCCAGATTTTAATCCATTTTCGGGTGATAAACCATCAACTACAAGAGAATCTGCATATGCCAGCTTCCCAAAAAGTTATGGAGGAGGCGCTGGTAGTATGTCGCCAAGTACTAAAAACTGGGGCTCACTTTATGAGATTGCCAATCATGCTCCGGAAGAGCAAGCTGCATTAGATTTACCTACAGAGGAGACTGAGCATCAATTTAGTCCCGTGCAAAAGCAATTGATGCAACTACATAACAGGTATATTATTTCCCCAATTAAATCCGGTCTGATGGTGATTGACCAGCAGGCGGCACACGAAAGGATTTTATATGAACGTTTTACCGTACATCTGGAGGATAGAAAGGGCGCTTCGCAACAGAGTTTATTCCCACAAACAGTAACTTTAAGTCCTAATGATTACGAACTGGCAAAAAGTTTATTGGAGGATATCAAAAGTTTAGGCTTTGAGGTCAGAGAGTTTGGTAAGAACACCTTAGTGATCGAAGGTATCCCTGTTGATCTTGGAGGAGGGAATATTAACGAAACACAACTTTTTGAGCATTTAATAGAGGGGTTTAAAAACTCACAGCAAGAACTAAAATTGGATAAAAGGGACGCCCTGGCCAGAAGCATGGCAAGAAACAGTGCCATAAAGAATGGTACAGTTTTGGGACAAGAAGAGATGAATACATTGATTGAGCAGCTTTTTGCTTGTAAAAGCCCTAACTTTAGTATTAGTGGAAAACCCGTTATCCAAACTATAGGTTTGGCCGAATTAGATAAGAAATTTGATAAATAGATAGATGAATAATATCCATATACCTCCTGTAGTAAAGAATTTGTTGATCATCAATGTGTTGTTTTTTGCTGCAAAATTTGTGCTTCAAAGGGCAAACATCGATTTAGATACCTTGTTAGGTGCTTTTTACTTTGATTCACAATTTTTTAATGTATGGCAGTTAGTCACTTATATGTTTATGCATGGTGATTTCTGGCATATCGCATTTAACATGTTTGGATTGTTCATGTTTGGAGGTGTATTGGAAGCAAGGTGGGGGGCAAAAAGGTTTATTAATTTCTACTTGATTACGGGTTTGGGAGCTGTAGCCCTGCAAATGGGGGTACAAGCTTACGAGGTTTATCACATTACAGGTTCAGCCGTTAACAATCCGGTTGTGATTGATATTGCTGCAAATTATGTTAAACTGCCTCCGGGCCTGTCGCAGATGGATCAAGCCACCTTATTTGGTATTTATGCATCCCCTATGGTTGGTGCATCAGGCGCTATATTTGGATTGCTGGTTGCTTTTGGTATGCTGTATCCAAATACAGAACTATATATTATGTTTATTCCGATTCCTGTAAAGGCAAAGTATTTTATTCCCTTGTACATTCTTTTTGAACTGTTTATGGGCGTCGCAAACAGGCCAGGTGATTCGGTAGCCCATTATGCTCACCTTGGTGGCGCATTAATTGGCTTCATCCTTGTGAAGATTTGGGGAGACAAAAATAACGATAGATTTTATACCTACTATGAATAGCCATAACGTTTTAAAAGATTTAAAGTATAAAGTATTTCAATCGGGCAATCCTGTATTCTTTTATATAGGAGTTAATGTCTTTATTTATGTTGTTTTAGCACTTTTAAACATTCCTTTCTTTCTGTCAGGTAAGGGTGGGATTGCTTACGATAGCCTGATCAGGGAATACGTTGGCTTCCCTGCAGCACTGGAAAAACTACCATTCAGGTTTTATACTATCATCACCTATCAGTTTTTTCATGATGGATTGCTCCATATCCTCTTTAATATGCTATGGCTATTTTGGCTGGGGAACATCTTTCTTGATTTTTTAAAACCTCGACAATTTCATTTTGTATACCTGGGCGGAGGCGTCTTCGGAGCATTGCTATTCCTCTTGGCGTATAATATATTCCCCGTTTTCGCAATGTCTTTATCGGGTGCCACAATTATTGGAGCATCAGCTTCGGTAATGGCAATTATTGTGGCTATCGCTACGTTGTTGCCGGATTATAGCATGAGGTTGCTGCTTATAGGCGATGTGAAATTGAAGTATCTAGCCATGGCTTATGTTGTGTTGGACTTGATTGATATAGCCTCTAGCAACGCTGGTGGCAGCTTTGCGCATATTGGTGGTGCTATATTTGGTTTTGCCTACATTAAGTTGCTGAAAAGTGGAACAGATTGGAGCACCTGGTTTAAGCGTAAACCTAAATTAAAGGTAGTTAAAAATGAATCTGGTAAACGAAGCACGCAAAAACAAAACGACGGTGTAGATCAGGAAGAGATAGACAGAATATTGGATAAAATCTCCAAAACCGGGTACGATAAACTTAGCAGACAAGAAAAGGAAACCTTATTTAAGGCCAGTAAAGATTAATGAGAAACGCTAAACCTACATTTCTAGATCAATTGGTTCGCCTGGCCGCGGCTGCGCTTGCGGTTGGTCTGGTCCTTGGCTTTTTGGCAGGTAGGTTTGATCCACGTAGTTTCCAGCTTATTGCTTTTTTTGGCCTGGCTTATCCTTTTTTTCTGGTACTAAACGTTTTGATGATTGTTTGGTGGTGTTTGCGTAAACGATGGTTGTTTGCTATAGGGACATTGGCTTTGATTCTGGTGGGTTGGACAGCTTTGACCGCTACATTTGGATTTGATGGTGAGGCCGGAAAAGGGCCGAAATCTGATCCGGGATTGGTACGGATGATGACTTATAATGTGCATAGTTTTAAACCTTATGGTCAGGAAAATGTAGAGCCAGTAAAGCAGAAGATGTTAAATTTGATTGAAAATGAAAATCCGGATATTATTTGTTTTCAAGAGTATTTTACCCGAAGAAAGGGAACTTTTGACATTACGGATAGTTTAAAAAGGATCTTGAATAAACCACATTATTATTTCGTGCCCTCTTCTCAAAACGATTATGAAGCTACAGGACTCGCTATTTTTTCGAAATACCCTATCGTAGATAAGGGGACTATCGTTTTTGGCGAAAACTATGGTGGCAATGCCAGTATATATATTGATGTAATGATTAAAAAGCAAAAGGTCAGGGTATATAATGTGCATTTACAATCTATCTCTTTTGATAAACAGGATTACGATTATATTGACAAGGTTAAAGATATGAACCCCAAGCTTTATCCTTCAAAAAGGATCCTGGTGATGCTAAGAAATGCTTTTTTGTTGCGTAGTGAACAGGTAGATGTTATGAAAGCACACATGAAGACTTGTGAAACCCCCTTTCTGATTGCTGGTGATTTTAATGATACCCCTGCGTCTTATGCAGTAACGCAATTGACAAAATCATTAAAGAATACCTTTAAAGAACAAGGAACTGGTTTTGGGAAGACTTACAATGGTAAGTTTCCTAATTTTCAGATCGACTATATAGCGACAACTAAAAGCATAAATGTGTTGAATTATCACATCATAGAAGCTGAATTGTCAGACCATTTTCCTGTTCGCAGTGACTTGAGATTAAACCCTTAAAATTTTTACCTTTGTATAATGAATACAGGCCTACACCTATATAATACGCTTTCACGAAAAAAGGAGCTCTTCGAACCGCTAAACTCGCCAAATGTTGGTATGTACGTTTGCGGACCTACCGTATACAGTGATGTTCATTTAGGCAATTGCCGTACTTTTATTTCTTTCGATTTAATATTCAGATATTTAAAATATAGTGGTTATAAGGTACGTTACGTCCGAAATATTACTGATGCAGGGCATTTAGAAGGCGATCGTGATGAGGGTGATGATAAATTTGCAAAAAGAGCTAAGCTAGAGCAGTTGGAGCCAATGGAAATTGTCCAAAAATATACTTTGGGCTTTCATGATGTATTGAGGATGTTCAATACTCTTCCGCCAAGCATAGAACCAACAGCTACCGGACACATTACAGAGCAGATTGAAATGATCAAAGAGATCATTGCCAATGGCTATGCTTACGTAGTAAACGGAACGGTTTACTTTGACGTAGAGAAATATAGTGCCGCTCATAATTATACAATATTAACGAATAGAAATCTGGAAGATATGCTGGCCAATACCCGCGAACTGGGTGGTCAGGATGATAAACATGGCAGACTTGATTTTGCATTATGGATTGAAGCTAAGCCTGAAACCATTATGCGTTGGCCCTCTCCATGGGGTGTCGGCTTTCCCGGATGGCATATTGAATGTTCTGCAATGAGCGCTAAATACCTCGGTGATGAGTTTGATATTCACGGTGGGGGGATGGACCTTGCGGCAACGCATCATACCAATGAAATTGCTCAGTCTGAAGCTTGCAATCATAAGCAACCAGCAAAATACTGGATGCATACCAATATGCTTACTGTAAATGGTACACGGATGTCTAAATCAGCGGGCAATGGTTTCTTGCCAGCTGAGCTTTTTACTGGTGATCATCCTTTGTTGGACAGAGGTTATAGCCCAATGACAGTTAAGTTTTTTATGCTTCAGGCACATTATCGCAGTACCCTTGATTTCTCTAACGAAGCATTAGATGCTTCTGAGAAAGGGTTCAGAAGATTAATGAATGCAGTAAACCTGCTGGAAAAGCTAACACCTTCAACAGATAGCGATTTCGAGATTGAGCCTTTGGCCTTTGCTTGTGTTAAGGCAATGAACGATGATTTTAACAGTCCGGTAGTGATCGCTGAGCTGTTCGAAGCCAGCCGGATCATCAATACTGTTTTTGATGGAAAAGGTAAAATCTCTGCGCCGGAATTAGACAAGCTGAAAAAGCTGATGAACGATTTTGTGTTCGATATTTTCGGACTGAAAGATGAAGAGACCTCCAATGTTGAGCTAAATGCAGTATTGGACATGGTTATCGACCTTCGTAAAACTGCTAAAGAGAACAAGGATTATGCAACTTCTGATAAAATCCGTGTAGGCCTGCAAAGTATGGGTATACAGCTAAAGGATAGTAAAGAAGGTACTACCTGGACCAAAGCTTAGGATTGTTTAATTGTTAATTACTTTTTAGAACAGAACTCATACCAAACCCTATATTCGTAACGCAAACTATTTAAATACAATGATGAACAAGTTTCTTTATACAATTATTGCCGCTTCTCTAACCCTTGGAGCCTATGCCCAAAAATCTGATGGAAGCACTAAATCTCTAGTGAAAGCTGAAAAAGAATTTGCAGAAAGCCTTGCAAAAAATGGTTCAAAAGAAGCATTTACTACTTTCTCGGCTGCAGATGGCCTTGTCTTTAGACCAAATCCTGTAAATGCTAAAACTTTTTACGCTACGCAACCAGATAGTAAAAATATCAGCTGGACACCTGCGTATGCAAGGGTATCAAAGAGTGGCGATTGGGGCTTTACAACTGGTCCATATACTGAATCAGGCGATAAGCCGTCATATGGGCAATATTTTTCTGTATGGAAAGAACATAATGGCAAATGGGAGCTTGTTTTGGATTTAGGTACTTCAACCAATAAACCATTAAATAAAGTGACCCCTGAGTACATCGAACCTAAGGAATTTTACAAACCAAAGTTTTTAAATGATAAGGTAAGAGCTGCGGGTGCAGATATTGTTGCAACGACAGAAAAAACGCTAAATACGACCTTAAAAACTTACGGTATCCCAGCTTTTTCAGGTTTCTTGAATCCTGATGCAAGATTGATATTCCCAGGATACGAGCCAATCATTGGTAAAGACAAAATATTGCCTTTCTTTAATAGTATGGTGAATAAAATTTCGCTAAAAACTACTAAAGCAAATAAAGCTGATGGTGGTGATCTTGCTTATACCTATGGTATTGCTACTATAGATTATAAAGCAGACCTAAGAGAAAGCTTCAATTACGTGTTTATTTATGAGCGTCAGGCAGACCATAACTGGAACATCATCGCTCAGATTTTTGCACCAGCAGAACGCTAGGCAAATCTATTTGATACAAAAAAGGGGCTTTATCATGCAAATGATAAAGCCCCTTTTTTGTATGCCCGCCAATAAATCCTTATTTTAAGCCGTTATTAAATTATAAATGAAGAAAATATTACTGATTATAATTCTAGCCTCAGCCATTCAAGTACAAGCTCAAAAATTTTTGCTTATCGGTCACCAGGGAGCTAGAGGGATTATGCCCGAGAATACCATCCCTGGGATGATTAAAGCTTTAGATCTCAGTGTAAACGTACTCAATATGGGCGTGGTGATTTCTCAGGACGGACAGGTTGTGCTTTCTCACGAACCCTACTTTAACAATGAGATCAGTACCAGACCGGATGGAAAGGCGATCACTTTTAAAGATGAGAAGACCTACAATATGTATAAAATGGACTATTCGGAGATCGAAAAGTTTGATGTGGGCAGTAAGGTGCATAAGCGCTTCCCTGGGCAGATGAAGCTAAAAATCCACAAGCCACTTCTGGTAGATGTGATAGACTCCGTAGAAGCTTATGTAAAGGCAAATAAGCTGCCAAAGCCAATTTATAATATAGAAACCTCCTTAATCAGGAAAGGGGATGGCGAATTTCAGCCAGATGCTTCGGTATTTATCGAGCGGATCATGGAAATTGTAAAAGCCAAGAAACTAACAAAGAGAGTGGTGATTCAGTCGCTCGACCTTCGTCCACTTCAGTATCTCCACGAGTACTTTCCAGCTATAAAAACATCATTAATGGTAGATGAGAAGCAGGATTTTGAAGATGGGATTCAGGCATTGGGATTTACACCTACCTATTACAGCCCTTACTATGTACTGGTTGGAAAAGGCCTGGTTGATCGTTGTCATGCTGCAGGTGTAAAAATCATCCCATGGACGGTAAATTCATCTAAAGACATGAAGTATTTAATTAGCCTGGGCGTAGACGGAGTGATCACTGATTATCCAAATCAGTACAGCCGTGTAATGCAAGAATAAAAGAAGATTTAAAAGAGGTTTTTGATGATGTGCTCTATAGAAAGGCCTTCAGCCTCTGCACGGTAATTCCGTACAATTCTATGGCGTAGGATTGCCTCTGCTACCGCCTGTACATCTTCAATATCGGGTGCGTATTTGCCACTAATTGCTGCATGGCATTTAGCGCCTATAATCAAGAATTGCGAGGCTCTTGGCCCAGCACCCCAGTTTACATACTTATTTACCTCCTCGGTAGATAAAGCCGTATTGGGACGTGTTTTGCTAACCAGTTTTACTGCATACTCAACCACATTGTCAGTCACCGGAATATTTCTTACCAGTTTCTGGAAGTATTGTATCTGGCTTGCATTGATGATTTTATTCAATACCACTTCCTGGTTGCTGGTCGTATTTTTTACAATAGTCATTTCATCCTCAAATGAAGGATAACCTAACTGCACATTGAACATAAATCTGTCTAGCTGAGCCTCCGGAAGTGGATAAGTCCCTTCTTGTTCAATAGGATTCTGCGTAGCCAATACAAAGAAAGGATTTGGCAATACGTGCCTTAATCCGGCCGCTGTGATTGCTTTTTCTTGCATGGCCTCTAGTAGTGCCGCCTGAGTTTTAGGAGGCGTTCTATTGATCTCATCAGCAAGGATGATATTAGAGAATATCGGTCCATTGATGAATTTAAAGTTTCTGTCTTCACCCAGGATCTCAGCCCCTATGATGTCACTGGGCATCAGGTCGGGGGTAAACTGTATCCTGTTAAAGTTGAGGTCCAGCACATTTGCTACCGTTTGAACCAGTAACGTTTTTGCCAGACCGGGAACACCAACGAGTAAACAATGTCCATTGCTAAAAATGGATATCAAAACAGACTTAATGATCTCGTCTTGTCCGATAACAACCTTTCCTATTTCAGCTTTAATGCTTTTGTAGGATTGATGCAGTGCATCAACGGCTTTTATGTCATTGTCAAACTGCATGAGCGCTTATTTTTTTGCTGATAATTGAGAAGTCCACATTTTTAGCTCATCACAGTCTGTATAATCTTCGTCGATACGTACATAGGTGTTCACCCTTTTTTTCTCAAACCATGCACTTAATTCACGGTTTACTTTATCCTGTTGTGCGTATTCCTTAAACTTAGCGTAATCCTGCTCTAAATTCGCTTTGTGAGGTGGGATCTTAGATTTTAAGTAAAGGATTTTATAACCTTCTTTACCACTCTGATCAGTGAAAAGTGTAGGAGATGATATCTCTCCAACTTTCATTGTATCAGCAATAAGGAATACTTTTGGATCTAATTTATCCGCAGGGATGAATGAAGTTCTTGCGGTCACATTATCTGCATATAGCAACATTCCACCATTATACTGAGATTCTTTGTTGTCTGAATATTGTGATGCTGCAAAAGAAAATGGAACTTTTTTAGCTATTAAACTCTTGTATATCGTATCTGCTTTAAGTTTAATACGGTCCATACTAGCAGGCGTATTTTGCGGACGAATTAGGATATGTCGAGCCTGAACCTGCTCTCCCCGACGTTCTATGACCTGTAAGATGTGGAAACCATGCTCGGTTTCAAAAACATTTGATACCTCACCAGCTTTTAATTTAAAGGCTTGAGCGGTAAATTCTTTTACCATTGCTTTACGGTCAAAAAATCCAAGGTCACCACCTTCTGGCGCCGATCCAGGGTCTTCAGAATAAGATTTGGCTAGGAAAGCAAAGTCCTCACCGCTTTTTATCCTTAAACGTAAAGCATCAATTTTATCATGAAACTTTTGTTTTTCCGCTTTAGTCAACTTAGGATACATTACAATTTCTCCAATCTCAAACTCAGTTGGGATATCCGGCAGGCTATCTTTTTTATAAGAATCGAAATACTTTTTAACCTCTAACGGAGTAATGCTAATGTCTTGAGTGATGTGCGCTTCCATTTTTCTTGAAATCAACTGCTCTTTGATGTCCGGTCTGATCTCATCTTTGTATTGTAATACAGAACGATTAAGGAATTGCTCTAAACGCTCTTGTCCACCAGCTTTTTGAATTTGATAGCGCATACGTTTGTCTACCTCTTCATCAATTTGATTTTCATCCACAGTGATCGAGTCAATCTCTGCTTGTTGTTTTAAAAGCTTATTGGTAAGAATCTGGCGTAATATTTCACACTTAACGCCTGGGTTATCAGGATTACCCATGTTAAGGTATTGGGCATACTGCTGGTTTAAATCAGATAATAGAATAATGTTGTTTCCTAACACTGCAACAACTTTGTCTATATTCTTTTTTTGTGCCTGAGTATTTAAAAACAAACAGATTAATCCGCCTGCAATCATTAAAAATTTCTTCATTATATGTTTGTTCAATTGTATTCGTTTTGCAAATTTAATATTCTCAAAAGCTAATGGCTAGTTTTTTACAACTTTGCCAGTTTCTTTACTTCATTCTGGTTAATCTTAACCGTATATTTCTTTCTGAGGTTATCAGTCCAATCTCTTTCCAGACTATCCTGATCATCTTTCGATTTATTCCAAATTTTTATTTCCGAGGCATTAAACATTAAAGCGGCCTCTTTGTACTCGTTCAAAACCATTGTATAAACCATGCTGGATTTAGTCGGCCTTTTCTGAGCAGCTAATATCGTTTCATAGTTTTTTATCTCGGCAAGATAAGCGGTGTCTGTATCTAAACCCATCTCCTTTGCATCTAAAACTTTTAGCTTAAAGTTGATGTATTGGTTTAAATAAGCTTCTAAATCCTTAGCAGACACATTTGCGTTTCCGCCATGATTCTTTCTGTAGAACCACATAAACTCTTTAGTCGTTATAGGCTTCCCATTAATGGTGGCTACATTTTGTGCAAATGCACCCGAAGTAAAAAGACCTAAAACAATAATACAATAAACTGCTCTCACAAAAGTTATATAGTGTACATTTTTAAGGCATAAAAGTAATAAATAAAGGCACTATAATAAGATATTTAACTAATTTTAACAGAAAAAATATTCCCAGTAAAATTATCATTAATGGATAGCCAATTAACAGCTGACAAAGCAGCCCTGCATTTATTTTTTACCGATGATGTTTATCTGGTAAATGAGCCTGGTATTCAGTTGGATACGGTGGTTGCTGAAGCGGTGAAACCTGCTGCTATAAGCCAACCTGAGGCTTCGCCAGCGGCAATATCTGTCGATTTTAAATTTTTGGGCAATAACAAACGGAACATCCTGATCCTTGTCAACGATGAAGAAAATGAGGTAAGTAATGAATTGGGACGTGAATTGCTACGAAAAATTGTAAAGTCAGTAAATCTTAGTGCAAATGATTTCGCATTGTTAAACTATGCAAAATACAAAGGCACAGGTTTTCAAGCATTGCAAGATTACTTCTCCAGCACACTGATTTTTGCTTTTGGAGTAACACCTGCACAGCTTGCATTGGCCACTTCACATCCAGAACATGCAATTGTACAGGAGGGATCAGTAAGGATGATCTTCTCAGCCGAATTGAAAACGCTGGATAAAAACCCGGCCGGAAAAAAAGCACTGTGGGGAAGTCTTCAAAACCTTGGATTATAACAATGAGAGAACTCGTATTTGCCACCAATAACCAACACAAAACACAAGAAGTTCGTAACCTGCTTTTAAACGATTATAAAGTATTAAATCTAAACGATATTGGTTGCACAACTGATATTCCTGAGACCGGTAGTACTTTTGCCGAAAATGCAACGCTAAAAAGTAGTTATGTTACTGAGCATTATCAGTTGGACTGCTTCGCTGATGATAGCGGTTTAGAAATAGAAGCACTAAATCAGGAACCAGGTATTTTTTCTGCCAGGTATTCTGGTGTTAAAGATGATCAGACGAATCTAAACCTAGTACTTCAAAAGATGGAGGGGCAGGCCAATAGAAAAGCGCGCTTCAGGACCGTTATTTCTTTGATGCGTGGCACAGAAAATTTTCTTTTTGAAGGCATTATCAATGGAACGATCCTGGAAAGAGCAATAGGAACTCAAGGCTTCGGCTATGATCCAATTTTTGTGCCTGATGGTTGTGACCAGACCTTTGCCGAAATGAGTATGGAACAAAAGAACCAGATCAGTCATAGGGCATTGGCTATGAAAAAGCTTATTTCTTTTTTAAAGGAGCAGAAGCCGGTTTAATTGTATCTACTTTCGCCTTCGTTGTATCTGGATTAGTTTTAACCGGAGCAACTTCTGCTTTAGGCGCAGCAGGAATAACCGTTGTGCTGTCTTTTTTAAGGACAGCCGGTGTTTTCTGAATGCTATCTTTTTGTTCTTTGGCGTTTTTAGGTGCTGTAGTAGCGGCCTTACCCGCTGTTTTTGTAGCCGGCGCCCCAGGCTTCTTAGCTTGAGCTTTAGCCTTAGGTTTGCCACTAATTACCTCTTTTTTAGAAAGTGGCCTTAATTCGGGTTTCCATTTAAAGCCGGTAAGGAAAACATCTTCCTTTAATTCTGGGATAGGCGTTCTAACTCCTTCAGGTTCTCTAATAATAACAATTTTTGCAATTTCTTTATTTTTGAAAAGGACCTTTAGCCGACTGCTAACCGTTTGGTTCATATCCGTATAAACCTTCTTGTCATCTTGGTTGAAAAAGATACTTTCTGCGTTTCCATCTACGAACATATTTTGCAGTTTTCCCTCTTTAAAAAAGGCTGTAATCAGTCTTCCCTTGATCTGGTTATATCTGGCAGAATCTGCGTTTACATTAACAAGGAAAGCATTTTGAATTACTTGCACAGCATTTAGCTTTTTGTTTTTTAATTGCAGGTAAATCGTATCTCCTGTTTGCTGTGAGCCTTCAGACCATAAAATGGGATCTCGGTACCAGCGGAGGGTAGAATCCGCGCTCGTGTAAAATAAAGAATCAGCTGTAGCCTGCATATTGGACTTAAATACACGCACATTGTGATAAGCCTTAATAGCCCTGGTCCGAACTGTGTCTTCCGGGTTAAATGGGACAGTATCTTTAGGTAAAGGCTTTATGAGGTCTTTGCCGAGCTTAGCTTTTAAGCTGGTGTCAACTTTCCCCTTTAAGGCGGGGGCAATCTTACCTTTTAAAGCAGTATCAACTTTTCCTTTTGCCAATGGCAGTGTAGTTTTTAACACTTTCAAAGCGCTATCCTTCCCTTTTTTTGTCACAGAGTCGGCTTTAGAAAGTAGGAGGGAATCCTTTAGTAATGGGATGGCTTTTTTAGGAATAGCGAGACTATCCTTCAATAAGCTGTCTTTTGCCAAACTGTCTTTTCCTAATGTGATCTTGTCATTTTTTTTGGGTTGTTTAGTCGCTTCTTTGCCTTTACCATTTCTTTTATCCAGTCTTTTCTGTTTTTTGTCCGAAATCTCTTCCTCAGTTGCAGCAACCTTAGGTTTTGAGGCGCCTACTTTTTTCTCTTCTTTCTCCTCTTCGCCGAGCTCATTGTCCTTCTTAATCACCGGCGATGAAATGAGCGTTAAATTCTTTTTTAGCACCATTTGAGTCTCCAGGGTATCGGCACCCATCCATAGACTGTCGGGTTGCAATTTATCGTTCACCTTTATAGAATCGGCGGTACCTATACCCACATAAGGATTTTTGGTGACAATTGTCTTTTGATCTGCTTTGTAGTAAAAACCAAGCTGACCATACATTACCATTTTATCAACGGTGTCTTTAAAGACAATATTTCTTACAGCTTTACCGTAGCCAGCTATCCCATCGTAATACAAACTGTCGCCTTTAAGGGATTTCGAACCCGTGGTATAGAGGTTCTTCTTTCCAAAATAAGCGTATTGAGTCTTGGTGTTATAAGCTCCATTCTCGGTATACAGGTTGTCATCCTTGCCTTTTATATTCGTAGGACCATAGAAATAGGTCCAATTGCTTAAAGTGTTGTAGCGTAAAGTATCTGATTTAATAACGGTCTCCGGTGTAACCACAACCACATTGTAACGGAAAAAGGCATCGCGACTATTGGAAAAATAATAGCCGTTTTTACTGGTTAAGGTTACATCCTTACTCACAATTTTACCACCGGTTATATAAGTCCCATATTTGGTAGCCATGTTATAGTCCAGGATATTAGTGGTCAATGTAGATTCCCGGTCTATCATTTTAACATTCTCCGTTAAATGGGCAATTTTGGTATTTCCGTTATAATTTAAATAGTCGGAATAGATATTAATAGTATCGCCCTGATTGATGTGTACATTCCTAAAAGCATCAAAAACATTCTCAGTGATATAAAAGACAGCACTATCACAAGTTAGTGTAGCATTATCTTGTCTAAACACTGGGTTTTTTAAATAGGATATGTTCTTTTTTGCATCGACACGAGAGTTTGTCCAACTGTCGACATTAATCTTTGTCTTCTGTTGCGCAAGCACAGAAAAGGGGAATAATAATAGGATCAGGAAATAGCGTAATATCTGCACGTTACAAAGTTAGTTTTATAATTTGTTTTTTTTAAGGTTATCAAGGCATCATGAGTTTTTATTCATTATTTTTGAGACATGTTACCCCTTCAGAATTTTAAAGACTACATCAGCCAGCATTCGCTTTTCAACGTAAAAGATAAAATCCTTTTGGCAGTGAGTGGGGGGAAGGATTCCGTCCTTATGGCGCACTTATTTAAACTCTCTGGATTTGAATTTGGTATCACACATTGTAACTTTAATTTAAGAGGAGCGGAATCCCAAAGGGATGAAGATTTCGTAGTTACACTAGCTAAAAAGATGGGAGTACCATGCTATGTAACCCATTTTAAAACTAAAGAGTTTGCTGCAACGCGTAAAGTATCTACCCAAATGGCGGCAAGAACACTTCGTTACGAATGGTTCGAAGAGCTTAGAGCGCGCGAGCAATATGAAGTGATTGCATTGGCTCAACATCAGGATGATGCGATTGAAACCGTATTGTTGAACCTAACCAGGGGGACAGGGATTGCAGGTTTACATGGTATTTTGCCAAAAAGAGACCGATTGATTAGACCCTTGTTGTTTTTATCTTCGGCGGAGATTGCCGATTTGATTGCTAAACAAGATATTGATTTCGTAGAGGACAGCTCCAATAAAAGCACCAATTATGCCCGCAATAAAATAAGGCTAAATGTGATTCCCCATCTCAAAGAGATCAATCCCAATCTGGATGAAACCTTTCAGCACAACATTCAGCGCTTTGCAGATACCGAGCTCGTTTTACAGCAGGCAGTCGCAAAACTGAAAGCGGAAATTCTCAAAGAGGAGCAAGGAAAATTCTATCTATCTATAAAGAAAATAAAAGCATTAAATCCGCAGCACCTATTGCTTTTTGAGTTGCTAAGACCCTTTGGATTTTCAGAATCGGTAATTGCCGAACTTTTACAAGGCTTGGATAAGCAAAGCGGGACAAGTTTCTTTAGTATTTCGCATCGCATTGTTATAGACCGACAAGAGCTGATCATTGATTCAATTGCGGATCGGGATATAGAAAATAAAAATATCATTATTCATTCCCATGATCAGGAGGTTAATTTTTTAGGCGGTAAAATCCTGATCACTTCATCTGAGGATGTTCATTTTGAGAAAAGTAGTAAAAAAGCCTTTGTGGATACCAATAAATTGATTTTTCCATTGGTGTTGAGAAGTTGGCAAGCGGGCGATAAGTTTAAGCCCATGGGTATGAGCAGGTCTAAAAAACTAAGTGATTTTTTTATCGATGAGAAGGTTCCACTAAGCGATAAGGATTTGATTCCGGTATTGGTAAATGGGAATGGTGAACTGATCTGGATTGCTGGTTGGAGACAGGATAATCGATATAAGCTTACTGAAGCCACTAAAAATGTAACAATTTTTGAACTTCGTCATCTACATATTACAATTCCTAAACAATCTTAAAGAGGTCGAAAGGTTTGATGCAATTAAAAAACCAGTAACTTTATAGGCAAAACACACGCACATGGGAAACCACTACGCTTTTTATGAAAAACAATACATCGGCCGCGATTATATAAGAATCTGTATCAGGTTGGTGATGGCTGCATTTTGTTTTGGTGCCTATGTTTATGAACGTGATCGCGACAATACTCAGGATCTTTTTCTTGTAGTAGGCTTCGGTATCATTGGTGTTTCTATCTTATTGCTTTTCCTGATTCAATATAAAACCATCATTGATCAGAAAAAGATTATCATTGATGGTTTATGGTCTGCTAAAAAAGTAGAGATAGATTTAAATACAATCGTTAAGGTTAGAAAAGATACTTATAGTAGTTATTTATTCAACAACCCTGTTTATAATCTTCATCGTAAAGGAAGTATCCGGTTCTACTCTTCAGGTAAGGATGCGGTTGTACTTACCGATCGCGATGGCCTGGAATATTATATCGGTACCCAACGACCAAATGAGATGTATTTGGTTATTCAGCAAGAAATGAAGCATTAGTTAAATAATTGCAATTGTTTAACATAAAGATCAGTTTAAGTGCTGTAATTTGCATCGTTAAATAATTTCAATGAAACCGTCGTGAGCATAGCGAAATTAAATCGCATGTATGCTCATGATAGCTTCATAAAACTAAAATTGTTTTTAATGAAAATAGGTATCGTTTGTTACCCAACTTTTGGCGGTAGTGGTGTCGTAGCTACAGAACTTGGAAAGGCACTTGCCGATGAAGGTCATCAAGTCCATTTTATCACATATAGTCAGCCAGCCCGTCTGGATTTCTTCTCAGCCAATTTATTTTATCACGAAGTATCTGTAAGGGATTATCCACTGTTTGATTATGCGCCCTATGAGTCTGCTTTGGCCAGTAAACTTGTAGATGTAGTACGTTTCGAAAAGCTGGACATATTACATGTTCATTACGCGATTCCACACGCTTCAGCTGCTTTTATGGCTAAACAAATCCTGGAAACCTATGGGATTCATATTCCCTTCGTAACCACCTTACACGGAACGGATATTACTCTGGTTGGAAAAGATCCAACCTATAAACCGGTAGTTACGTTCTCTATCAATAAGTCTGACGGAGTAACTACGGTATCCGAAAGCTTAAAAAAAGATACAGAGGAGTTTTTTGAAATCACTAACGAAATTAAAGTCATCCCTAATTTTATAGATTTTACGAGATTTAGCTTAAAGCCTAAAGATCATTTTAAAAAGGCTATTGCGCCAAATAACGAACGTATTCTTATTCATACTTCCAACTTTAGGAAAGTAAAGCGGACTACAGATGTGATCCGTGTTTTCCATAAAATACTGGAAAAGATTCCGTCTAAGCTGTTGATGGTAGGTGATGGCCCTGAGCGTGCTTATGATGAGCAGTTGTGCAGAGACCTTGGAATTTGCGACAATGTTCGTTTCCTGGGCAAGCAAGATGCCGTAGAGGAGATTCTTTCTGTCTCTGATCTGTTCCTGATGCCTTCCGAATCAGAAAGTTTTGGTTTGGCTGCTTTAGAAGCTATGGCCTGTAAGGTTCCTGCAATTACCTCTAATTCTGGTGGTTTGCCAGAACTAAATGTAGACGGTTTTTCAGGCTATATGAGTAATGTAGGCGATGTGGAAGATATGGCTAATAAAGCTATTCTGATTTTAGAGAATGATGAGGTATTGAATAGATTTAAAGAGAATGCATTTGCAAGAGCGCAGGACTTCGATTTAAAGAAGATTCTGCCAGAATACGTCGATTACTATAATAAGATCATAGACGAATCGAAAGAACTACATAAAGGTTAAAGCTTATCTAATCGGCGCAAATACTAAGCAAACTGGGGCACCCAGTTCAATTCTTTTACCGGTATCCTTTAAGGTGCCGGTTTTTTTATTGCGTTCAAAAATGACGATGTCATTGGTGTACTGGTGTCCAACCAATAAATATTTCCCTGTAGGGTCAATCGTAAAGTTTCTTGGACCTTTACCTAAGGTACTGATGGTAGACACGAAATTTAGTTTTCCATTAGCTTGTACAGCAAATGTTGAAATGGTATTTGCATCGCCACGGTTGGTTTCATACAAAAACTTGCCATCTGGTGATACGTGGATATCTGCGGCATCAACTCTTCCAGAAAAATTTTTGTCAGTAGTACCAATGTCCTGGATTTTGTTTAGTGTACCATTGCTGTAGGTAAATACAGTAACAATACCATTAAATTCCTGAGCAAGGTATGCGTATTTACCATTTGGACTGAAAGTCAGGTGGCGTGGACCACTTCCAGGAGTAGTTTTTACTACCTGCTTGATGGTCAATACTTCTTTTTCTGCTGTTGGATTGTAATTGTAGATGTAGATCTGATCTTCACCAAGGTCTGTACAAGTTACGTACTTCCTGTCAGGCGTAAATTGAACCTGATGGGCATGCGCACTTTCCTGTCTTTTCTTTGGGTCTATGCTTTTTCCGGTATGTTGTACCAGTTGTTTTAGCGGACTTAAAGCGCCGTTGGCTTCAATGCCAAAAACAGAAATACTGCCCCCACCATAATTGGCTGTGAAAGCATTTTTTTCGTTAGCAAGTACAAAACATGGACCTGGGCTTCCAGTAGCTTGTTTGTTGATAAGGGCAAGCTCGCCTTTTACGCCGTCAAAATTAAAAGCAGCTGCAGCGCTATTGTTAGGTGCCTCTGCTACGGAGTATACCAACTTGTTATTTTTGCTGACCGCTAAATAACTGGGATTGGTGACATCTTTGGCTACACTTTTGAATTTAAAATCAGCGGTGTTCGCATCAAAGTTGTAAATATAAATTCCCTCGCTTTTACCCGGACTGGTGTAAGTCCCAATGATTAAATTGTATTCCTTTTTTTGTGCAAAGCTTTGCACCATTAAAAATGATAGCAATAAAAGCGAGAGAATTTTTTTCATATTGTAATTACTTAATCAGGTGTTTGATCTGAATTAGCTCATGCTCCTCCAGGTAACGCCATCTTCCACGAGGAAGATCTTTTTTAGTTAGGTTACCATAAACAACACGGTCTAGTTTCACTACATCGTATCCTAAATGTTCGAATATACGGCGTACAATCCTGTTTTTACCACTATGGATTTGTATACCAATCTCACGTTTAGAACCTCCAGTAACGTAAGATACAGAATCTGGTTTAATAATACCATCCTCTAATTCTAACCCGAACTGAATTTTATTCATGTCGCCTTGACTTAAGCTTTTGTTTAGCTCAACGTTATATATTTTGGTGATACCATTTCTTGGATGAGAAAGCTTATCAGCAAGGTCACCATCATTGGTCATCAACAATAAACCAGTTGTGTTACGGTCTAATCTACCTACTGGATAAATACGTTCTCTGCTGGCTTTTTCAACCAATTGCATTACGGTACGACGTTCTTGTGGATCGTCAGTAGTTGTGATGTAATCCTTAGGTTTGTTTAATACTACGTAGATTTTCTTTTCACGTTTTAGTAACTCACCATTGTAACGAACCTGATCATTAGCAGGGTCAATTTTATGGCCTAATTCAGAAACTACTTCGCCATTTACAGAAACTACTCCAGCAGCAATCAGCTCATCCGCTTTACGGCGTGAGCAAATACCTGCATTAGAAATGTATCTGTTTAAACGGATCAGGCCGTCATCTTTTTGAACTGGAGCAGATTTTCTACCACGCATGGTTGGCGCTTTCTCAGGTCCAGCCCATGTGTTGTTACGGTCCTGACGAGCAGTACGTTCGCCACGTTCTGGGCGTTCAGTTCTTTCTGGACGTTCGAATGAACGTTCCGGGCGTGGGCCTTCGTCTTCTCTTTTTCTGAAGGGTCTGCTATCAGTACTTCTTGAAGTTGAGCTCTTTTTGTCGTCAAATTTGCGGAAAGGTTTGTCACCTCCAGTTGCAAAATGATCTTTCTTTATATAGCTACGTTTGCTTTCTCCAGCAGGAGTTTCTCTTGATCCAGCATCTTTGCTGAAAGAACGAGGTTTGAAATCTCTGCTGTCGTTGTCTCTGTTGTCAGATTTGAAATCTCTTGATCCACCGTCTTTGCTGAAAGAACGAGGTTTGAAATCTCTGCTGTCATTGTCTCTGTTACCAGGTTTAAAATCTCGTGATCCTCCGTCTTTACTAAAAGAACGAGGTTTGAAATCTCTGCTGTCGTTGTCTCTGCTACCAGGTTTGAAATCCCTTGAGCCTGTGCTTCTAGAACCGAAGCTTTTATGATCACCGTCTTTTCCAGGTCTGGATTTAAAATCACTGCCGGAACTTCTTGGTTTAAAGTCTCTTGAATCGGTTTCGCCTCTTGGCTTAAAGCTTCTTGAATCTCCTTCTCTTGGAGGTCTGGATGCTCCGAATGGTCTTGGTTTAAATTCTTTGGCCTCGCCAAATTTATTGTCTTTCCCCTCTTTATCATCAAACTTGCTTTTTCCCTTGTATGAAGACTCCGCTCCACCTGGTTTTTTGCCTGTTGTGCTTCGGTTTCCCGGTTTGGACTTGTCATCCCGACTGTTCCTGTTGTTGTTTTTTATCATGATACGCTTTTATCTGCATAATTTATGCGGCGACAAAATTACTAAAAAATGCGTGGATTCACAATTGTAAGTGTCTGATTACTGCAATTTAGCGATTTAATATGGCTACGTATCTGGCTGCGTTAGTTATAATTACGGAGTAATAAGACAAAATGTCAATGGTTTTTTCAGGTATTACTATGAATAGGGGATAAGTAGGGAATGAGTAGGGCTAAAATGGGGGGTTGCTTTACCCTTGCTTTAGGGTTGCGTTAGGGTTGCTTTACCCTTGGCTTACCCTAGGGGTAAAGCAACCCTAAGCCAAGGGTAAGGCAACCCTAAAGCAACCCCCTACTTATTCCCTA
>RCUH01000451.1_pt1 | contig 42580 bp, 40 predicted proteins | sample 2166191 | NCBI WGS metagenome assembly RCUH01 (sample SAMN09932848, study PRJNA488358) | compost metagenome | feature: garden; material: soil; isolation source: compost soil in an enriched community after 214 h of incubation | place: Germany: Experimental Botanical Garden Goettingen | collected... | reverse complement strand
CGGCGATCGGTCATCCGCCCCATCAGCACCGCCACCGTCTCATTGGGTTCGGCGAAGATCACGTCTGCCGTCATATAGTCTGAGGCCGGACGCGACAGAGCCCCTGCCCCATCGCGGGAAATCGCCTGGACAATGTCCCGTTCGGAAAGGACCCCCACCACCTCGTCGCCTTCGCAGACGATCAGGGCGCCGACCCGTTTGCGGTCCAGTTCTGCGCAGGCTTCGCCCAGCAACGTGTCGGGCGACAGGGTGAAGACCGCCTGCCCCTTACCCTTGAGTATCTCGGCGACCAGCATGGCGGATCCTGCCCGTTTCAATATGGGAGACGACCGCGGACCGGCCGCTTCCCCGACAGGATCGCTCAGACGCAGACGATGCGCAAATCCTATCGCAGGGCGAACCAGCGGCCCAAGGGGCCGATCGCCAGGATCCCGAACAGGAAGCCGAAGGCGTGGGCCTCCCAGGCGACGCGCGCGCCCTCAGCGCCGGGCGCGAAACCGATCAGGCCGATCAACAGGTTGACGCCCATCCAGACGAGCGACGCCTTCAACACCGCCGGATGGAACAGAGGCAGGACGCGCCCATGCCCCCCCATCAGCCGGGTCGCGGCGCCGATCAGGCCGAACACCGCCCCGGACGCGCCGACCAGGGGCGCCATGCTCCCGGGATGGCACAGGGCGTAGCCGAGAGCGGCGATCACGCCGCTGCCTATATAGAGAGCGATAAAGGCCAGGGGAGCGAAGCCGCGCGCCAGCAGCCGGGCGACCGGCGCGCCAAAGGCCAGGGCGCCGACCGCGTTCATCGTCACATGGCCCCAACCTCCGTGCAGCAGCATGGAGGTGAACAGGCCGCTCCACTGGCCGTGCGTCAGATCGCCAGCCCGGAAGGCCATCGACAACCCCTCATCCGGCAGTCGCTCCTGAAACCAGAAGAGCACCGGCATGGTGGCCGCGATCAGCACCGGCAGGAAGGGCGCGTTCAGGATCTTTTCGCGCGGAGCGCCGGCCGGTTCGTCCACGGGATGTTGCATCCCCCCTAGATGGACAATCGCGGCGTTAACCTCAACCCGTCCCGAAACCGGCATTTCGGTCTGGCATGACCGTTGCTGAGTGACCCACATAGACACTGCGGAGCCCCTCATGCCGTCCCAAAGACTGACACTGCCGGTAGCGACCCTGACGATCAGCCTGATCGTCGGCGTGGGCGCGGCCGCGGCCCAATCGTCGGGTTCGGCGGGCGCCGCCCAGTTCCAGGCCGGCTACAGCGGCTCGCGCTACACCACCGCCCAGAACGCCACGGGATCGACCCGCGACGCCAACGGCAACCGCCTGATCGTCGACGGCATCATCCAGGCCGGCGCCAGCAGCTATTCCAGCAGCAGCGCCGGGGTTTCGGCGGGCCAAAGCGGATCGGGCTCTGGCGGCACGAACATCGGCGGGGCCACCGCCATCGGCAACAACCTGAACGTGGTGGTGCAGGGCAACCGCAACACCGTCATCGTCAACTCCACCCAGACCAACACCGGCAATATCACCGCCGGGACGGCCCTGAACGGATCGCTGGTTTTCCCATGATCAAGAGCACCTCCATCCGCGCACGCGCCGTTGTCGCCGTGGCCGCCGTCGCCACTCTGCTGGCCGGTTGCGCCAGCACCAGCGCCGGTCCCTCAGGCCAGTACGCCAAGCCGATCGGCAACGCCCCGGTGACGTCGAACCCGACGCCCTATTCGACCGCGCTTTACTGCCTGGCCGACTATGCGCGTCGCTACAACCTGCCGTCGCCGCGCATGGCCGTCGGTCGGATCAGCGACTACACCGGCACGGTCTCGGCCGACGGCGGACGCCAGATCACGCAAGGCGCCTCGCTGATGGCGAATACCGCCCTGGCCAAGGCCGGGGCGCGGATCGTCGAACGCTACGACACCTCGGTGTCCGAGCTGGAGCTGCGCTACGCCAACAACAAGCTGATCGGCGACGACCAGCCGAACGGCGCGCCCCAGGACGCCGCCTACCGTCGCATTCTGGCCGGTCAGGTGCCGGGCTCGGACTTCTATGTCGTCGGCGGCATCACCGAAGTGAACTATAACATCCGCTCAGGCGGCTTCGACATCGCCGGCGGTGAGGTCGAACAGGGCGGCGGCTCCGGCCTGCTGACCGGCAAGGTCTTCGTGATGAACGTCGCCATCGACCTGCGCCTCGTCCAGACCACCACCCTGGAGGTCGTCGACGTCGTCTCCTATCAAAAACAGATCGTCGGTCGCGAAATCTCGGCTGGCGTGTTCGACTTCCTGAACGGCAACGTCTTCGACATCTCGGCCGGCACCAGCGGCATGGAGCCGGTGCAACTGGCCGTCCGCGCCCTGGTGGAGCGTGCGACCGTCGAATTCATGGCCAACCTGTACGGCGCCCCCGGCCCGGAAGTTTGCCTGAACCCCGCTAACGATCCCCTCGCCGACACCCCCGTCGGCCCGACCGGCGGCTTCTATCCCGCCTACGCCAACACGGACACGAACAATGGCCAAACTCGCGCGGACCCGTCTCGCTGGCACGATCGCCGCGACAGCGCTGTGCGCGGCAGCCGCTAACGCGGCCGTCGCCCAGGATCGCGGTCTGGTCCTGAACAATCAGCTGCAGCTCGGCGACGTCGTGGCCGGACAGACGCTGAACGTCGTCGACGTCAGCGCCCAGGTCACCTCGTCCGCCGCCGCCAGCGGCAACAGCCTGATCGGAGGCACGGAGGGCGAAGCCCTTCGTCTACGCTCGTCCCAGACCATGCGCGGCGACGCGGCCGGCTCGACGACCCTGACCCTGAGCGGCGACACCCGCGGTCGTGTGACCAGCGTCACCCAGGCGCGCGCCAACTATCTGGCGGGCACAGCGATCAATGCGCCGATGGCGGTCGAGGCCGAACAGGTCGGATACGGCGATGTCACGGCCTCAACGCGGCTGACCGGCGCCGACGCTCGCCTGATCACCGGCGGTCAAGTCGCTTCGGGCGCCTTTGGCAATACGGTCGCGCTTGCCGGAGCTGCCTCCGGCGCCAACCGCACCGCGATCACCGGCAAGATCGACCAGACCATGCACGGCGACGTGCGCGCGATCACCAGGGGTTCGCCGCAGTACATCCCCGCACCGGCCGATTTCTCGAGCGAGGCCGTCGCCAATGCGGTCCAGGTCTCGACCGGTCCCTCGTCCAACCAGGACCTGGCGGTGCGGCAGGCTTCGTCCGGCGCCGTCGTCGAAGCCGACACCAGCATCTGGGCCGGCAACGCCTGGGATCTGACCGGGCGCAGCCGCGCCACAGCCAACCAGGCGACCTTCTACAATCAGGGGGGCTCTCTGGTGACGACCACGGATCAGGACAACAGCGCCCAGGTTCGAAGCGCGGTCGAGCTGAGTTCGTATGATTTTGGGGCAGCCACGGCCGCGGCGGAGGCCATCGGCAACAATGTCGTCGTTGGCAATAACGACATCTACGTTGATATCGACAACCTCCAGAACAATACGGGCGGCGTGGAAGCCAGTGCGTCCTTCGTCGGTCAAAAGGGCTATGACGCCTATGTCGGCGCCAATGCGGCCGGCAACTCGATCACCGGCTACGCCTGCGCTGAATGCGGCGGCGACCTGAACGCCACCAACATCCAGACCAATGCCGGCAACGTCCGCGCCATGACCGCCACCACCATCAACGGCCAGGGCCGGAACGTCATCGCGGGATCAAACGCGGTGGGCAATGCAGCGACCTTCTATGTCACCGGAAACGGCGGCGGCGGTTGAGGATTAACTTTCGGTAACTTGAGGTAGTCAAGCACGTTTGTCACTCTGACGACGTGCAGGGCCGCAGTTCAGTCTCGGGGGGCAGCCTGATCGCACGATCCGGAGTCCTACTGAATGCGATCGCCTCGCCATCTGCTGCTGCTCGCCGCCTCCAGCCTCGCCCTTCTGGGCGGGGCCGCCCTGCCCGCCCTCGCCTTTGCGGCGCCTGCGGCCGTCGCCGTTCAGGACGCGCCCCCGTCCCAGGCCTGGGCCCAGGCCGCCAGCGATATTCCCGCTGACGCCAATGTCCGCTTCGGCGTCCTGCCCAACGGCATGCGTTACGCCATCATGCACAACGCCACGCCTCCGGGTCAGGCCTCGCTGCGCCTGCGCATCGCCGCCGGCTCGCTGATGGAGAATGAGGACCAGCTGGGGCTGGCCCACTTCATGGAGCATATGGCCTTCAACGGCACGACCAATGTGCCCGAGAACGAACTGCTGCGCATTCTGGAACGTCTGGGCCTGGCCTTCGGCGCGGACACCAACGCCTTCACCAGCTTCGACCAGACGGCCTATACCCTGGAACTGCCGCGCACCAACGACGAGACCGTCGACACCTCGTTGCGCATCATGCGCGAACAGGTCTCCGAAGCCCTGATGAAGGCCGAGGACATCGACGCCGAGCGCGGCGTGATCGAGGGCGAAGAGCGTCTGCGCAACACCCCCGGTCTGCGCTCGCTCAAGGCTCAGATCGCCCTGCTGGCGCCGGGTCAGCGCTTGGCGAACCGCCTGCCCATCGGCGACCTCAGCATCATCCGCGCGGCCCCGCGTGAGCGTTTCGTCGAGTTCTACGAGGCCTATTACCGCCCCGAACGCGCGACGATGATCGCCGTCGGCGACTTTGACGTCGATCAGATGGAAGCCAAGATCCGCGCGACCTTCGCGGACTGGAAGCCCAAGGCTGCCGACGGTCCGAATCCCGATCTGGGAACTGTGGCTCCGCGCTCACCCGAAACCCGCATTCTGGTCGAGCCGGGCATCCAGTCATCGATTCAGCTGAACTGGGTCCGCACGCCCGATCTCGACCCAGACACCGCCGCCGAACGTCGCGACAGCCTGTTGCAAAACCTGGGTCTGGCCGTCTTGAACCGCCGGCTGGGCGAGATGGCCCGCGCCGACAACCCGCCCTTCATCTCCGCCAGCGCCGGCAGCGGCAGCCTGTTCGACAGCGTCGACATCGGCTCCATCTCTGCCAACTTCAATCCGGGCGGCCTGACGCGCGCGCTGGAAACCATCGATCAGGAGCAGCGCCGCCTGGTGCAGTTCGGAGTCACCCAGGCTGAACTGGATCGCGAAATCGCCAACAACCGCACGGCGCTGGAAAACGCCGTTCAGGCCGCCGCGACCCGCAGCACGCCGGGCCTGGCCAATGCTCTGCTCGGCGCGGCTAACGACGATCGGGTCTTCTCGGCCCCCACCACCAACCTGGCCCTGTTTGAAGCCGGGGTGAAGGATCTGAAGGCCGCCCAGGTCGACGCCGCCGTCAAGACGGTGTTCGAGGGTCAAGGCCCGCTCGCCCTGGTGATCACGCCCGAAGCCGTCGAAGGCGGCGAGGCCGGCGTCACCGCCGCCCTGCAGGCCAGTCGCGCCGTGCCGGTCACAGCCCGCGCCGCGCAGGCCGAACTTGAGTGGCCTTATGCCGACTTCGGCGCCGCCGCGACGCCCGCCAGCCGCACCGAGATCGACGCCGTCGGCGCCACGGTCGTCAGCTTCGCCAACGGGGTGCGCCTGATCGTCAAGCCCACGGCGTTCAAGGACCAGCAGATTCTGATTTCGGTTCGCACCGGCATCGGCGAAGAAGGCCTGCCTGCCGACCGCCTCACCCCGCAAATGCTCGCCCCTATGGTCTTCACGCAGGGCGGTCTCGGCAAGCTGACCGCCGACGAGCTGAGCCGCGTCCTCACGGGCAAGATCTATAGCGCGGGCTTCGCCATCGACGGCGACGCCTATCAGTTGTCCGGCGCGACCCGCCCCGCCGATTTGCAACTGCAGATGCAGGTGCTCGCCGCCTATCTGACCGATCCCGGCCTGCGCGCCGCGCCGTTCGAACAGATCAAGGCCTTCTTCCCGCAGATCATCGCTCAACAGATGGCCACCCCGGGCGGCGCCTTCGGCATTCAGGCCTCGGGTCTGCTGGCCAGCGGCGACAAGCGTGAAGCCGTGCCGTCCGCCGAGGAGATCGCCGCCTTCACGCTCGACGACCTGAAGCAGGGCCTGACCCAAGGCATGGCCTCCGGCCCCATCGACATCGTCATGGTCGGCGATGTGAAGGTGGATGACGCGATCGCCGCCGCGGCCTCGACCTTCGCCGCCTTGCCGACCCGCGCGCCGGCCGCCCAGCCCCTGCCGGGTTCAGATCAGCGTCGCTTCCCGGCGCCGACGGCCCAGCCTGTGCGCCTGACCCACACGGGCCCGGCGGAACAGGCGCTGGCCTATGTGGCCTGGCCCACCACCGACGCCGTTGAGGACCGCACCGAAGCGCGCAAGGTCGCCATCCTGTCCGAGGTCTTCAAGCTGCGCGTCCTGGACGAAATCCGCGAGAAGCAGGCCCTGGCCTATTCGCCGCGCGTCGGGTCTTCGGCCTCTGACGTGTTCAAGGGCTATGGCTCCATCTTCGTCATGGCCGAAACCGCAGCGGACAAGATCCCGGCCTTCTACGCCGCCGTGGACGCCATCACCGCCTCGCTGCGCGATACGCCGATCACCGAGGACGAGTTGAACCGCGCCCGCCTGCCCACGATCGAAAGCTTGCGTCGCAGCCAGGCCGGCAACGAATACTGGCTGGGTCAGTTGGAAGACCTCGCGGCCAAGCCTTCGTCGGTCGAGCAGATCCAGACCCACATCAGCGACCTGGAATCCTTCACCGTCGCCGACATCCAGGCGGCGGCGCGCCAGTATCTCAAGCTGGACACCGCGTGGAAGGCCGAGGTCGTCTCGGACAAGGCGGCGGCCCAGTAGGCCCCGCCCCCCCGACCGACGAAAAAAGGGGCCCCGATCCAGCGGATCGGGGCCCCAGTCTTTTTGGCCTAATCGACGGAGAGTCGATGGCTAAAATCTAGTTCAGCCCGCCTGACGCCAGGGTGAACGCCGCATTCAGAAGACCCGGCCGCCGACACCGCCGTCCAGCATGATGACCGCGCCCGTGGCGACAGCCCCTGCGGTCTCGACCATCTCCTCACGATATTCGGTGTAGGATTCCTCGCGGATCATCGTCAGCACCTTCACGCCCGCGCCATAGCGGCGCAGCAGCGACCGTTCGTTGCAGTCGCGCTCCTGCTTCTCGGAACGGCATTCCAGCTGACCGCCGCGGCCGTACCACAGGGCCTCGCGCTTGTTGCAGTTGAAGGTTTCGCCCGGACCGCCGGCCTCGTCGGCGATGGTCCATTGGAGCCGTGTTCCGGCGATGCAGCGATACAACTCGCCGTCATAATCCGTCGCGACGTCCTTGCCAGGACGGACCTGGGAGGCCGGGTGCGGCACGGCGCGGTCGTCGATGCAGACGGCCTGGATGACCACCCGCTTCTCCATGCGGCGCGAGGCCGTATAGGGGACGCGGACCATCTCCATGGTCTTGCCTTCAACCGACAGGCCCTGAATCGTGGTGGGATAGGGCTGGTCGACGTTGAAATAGGCGCCGCCGCCTCCGCCGACGATCACCGTCGCCCCGCTGCGCGATCCCGCATAGGCGCGCGCCGATGCATTGGCGCTGGCGTTCGCATTGACGTTGACGTTGACGTTTACATTACCCCCGCCCGAGCAGCAGGGCGGCGCCACCGGCGGGGCGCAGCACGGCGTGCCCGGCGGCGTCACCGGCGGTTGCGGCGGGCGCGGGGGCTGACAGCACGGGACCGGAGGCGGCGGAGGCGGCGGGGGCGGCTGGCAGCCGCCCGGACTGCATCCCGTCGCGGCCGACGCCACGTCAGCCAGGGCCATCAGGCCGATAAAGCCTGCTGATCCAGCCAGCAATTTCTTGATCCCCACCCGCATGGGCCCGGACTCCTGCATTGATCTTGAACCAATCAGTGCAAGTCGCAGGCCGGTCCGGTCGCCCGAAAATTCAGCAGAAATCACCCATTTTCAGGACAGTCGCCATGCGTAGCGCCGCCGACTGTCCCAAGCTGAAGCACCGCGCCTCAGCGAAGCGGCGTCAGTTCCCGCACATAGCGCCCCCAGTTCTGCACATAGTGCTGGGCCGAGATCCGCAGGGCCTCAATCTGTCCCTCGTCCAGCTCCCGCACCACCTTGCCGGGCTGGCCCATGACCAGGGAGTTGTCGGGAATGACCTTGCCCTCGGTGATCAGGGCATTGGCGCCGATCAGGCAGTTCTTCCCGATGCGCGCCCCGTTCAGGATCACCGCCCCGATGCCCACCAGGCTATTGTCGCCGATCGAGCAGCCATGCAGCATCGCCTTGTGCCCCACGGTGACGCCCTCGCCTATCATCAAGGGCGACCCCACGTCCGTGTGCAGGATGCTGCCGTCCTGAATATTGCTGTCACGGCCGATCACGATCGGATCATTGTCTCCTCGCAAAACCGTGTTGAACCAGATGCTGGCGCCGGGATGCAGAATCACATTCCCTAGCACTGTTGCACTTGGTGCGATCCAGTATTCGCCCGTCGGCGGAAGCTGCGGCTTGCTGTCGCCAAGACTGTAAACACTCATCCGAACACCGCCTATGTTTCAGAAAATGATGGCTTTAAGCCCTCATAAACTACGTTAGCATCATTGTGTTGATGCGATTCGAGGTCGCCATTTCGGCCCCGGATCCGAAGCCGGATCAAGCCCGGTCCGGTCAGATACTGGAGAATGCGCGTGGCGTGTTCGCGACCAGTTCCGGGACGACGCCTCTGCTGCGGCGACGACCCGGCGACTGATCCCGGCGGCCGCCGTCTGTTTCCGGCCCCTTCCTCCCCCACCGACGACCAAGGCGTGTCCCTGCCGGGCGCGCCTTTTTTCATGCCCTGGAGGCGTTCATGACCAAGCGTTCGGCCATCAAGCATCAAGTCCGCGAAGGCGTTCTGGATTCGGAGCAGTTTCTGCAGGACGCCAAGGTCCGGCGGTTGCCGCCCCGCAACGGCTGGTCGCCCTACCCGTCCAACGATGACCGCGACCAGGCCTATCTCAAAACGCTGAAGCCCAAGTCGGACGGTCAGGCCGAGTTGATGGACGCCGTCGATGCTCACAATCTGGTCCTGGCCCTGGGTCCGGCCGGCACCGGCAAGACCTATCTGGCCGTGGCCAAGGCGGTCGAGGCGCTGGAGGCGGGCAGGATCGGTCGCATCGTCCTGTCGCGCCCGGCGGTCGAGGCCGGGGAGTCCATCGGCTTCCTGCCCGGCGACATGGAGGACAAGCTGGCGCCCTATCTGCGCCCCCTCTACGACGCCTTGTCGGACCGCCTCAGCATGAAACGGGTCAAGGCCCTGATGGCTGAGGGGCTGATCGAGATCGCCCCCATCGGCTATATGCGCGGCCGCACGCTGAACAACGCCTTCATCGTCGTGGATGAGGCGCAGAACTGCACCTACGTCCAGCTCAAGATGCTTTTGACGCGACTGGGCTGGCACTCGACCATGGTGGTGACGGGCGACCCCCAGCAGTCGGACCTGCTGCCCGGCGTGTCAGGCCTCTCGGACATCGCCGAGCGACTGGAGGTCGTGCCGGACATCGCCGTGGTGCGTCTTGCCGAGCGTGACATCGTGCGACACCCGCTGGTCGCGAGCATGATCGGCGTCCTGTAAGCCCCCCGACCAGGACGCGGATGCGGAAGAGGCCCGGTGAGCGATCATCGGGCCTCTTTTCACTACATCACATCGACCAGAGCCGCCTTGGGTTCGACCTCGACCTTCTTCGCCGCCGGCGGGATCCGCCCGCCGATCCGGTCGATCAGGGCGAAGACGAAGGGGTTGAGCGAGATCGACAGCAAGGCCGAAGCCAGGATCAGGTCGTGGGTCTCGCGGCTCATGGCGCCCAGGGACACGGAAGTGGCGGCCAGGATGAAGGAGAACTCCCCGATCTGGGCCAGGCTGGCCGCGACGGTCAGGCTGGTCGCCCGATCCAGCTTGAAGGCCGTGGTGATGGCCAGGGCCGCCACCGACTTGCCGATGATGACGATGCCCAGCACGCCGAGCACCGCCAGCGGCTCGCGCACCAGGATGGTCGGGTCGAACAGCATGCCGACAGAGACGAAGAACAGCACGGCGAAGGCGTCGCGCAGCGGCAGCGACCGCTCGGCGGCGTTGTGGCCCAGCGGCGAGCTGTTCAGCACGAGACCCGCCAGGAAGGCGCCGAGGGCGAAGGAGTGGAACAGGTAGTAGGCGACCCAGGCGATGCCCAGGGCGATGGCCAGCACGCCCAGAGTAAACAGTTCGCGCGACTTGGTGTGGGCGATGCGCACCAGAACCCAGGGCAGGACCTTGGCGCCGACAACCAGCATGACGCTGACGAAGCCGGCGACCTTGACCAAGGTCCAGCCGATGGACTTGGCCAGCTCGGCGCCGCTGAGCGTCTCGCCGGGCGCGATGATCAGCAACGGCAGCATGACCAGGGCCACGACAATCACCAGATCCTCGACGATCAGCCAGCCCATGGCGATGCGACCCGCGTCGCTCTTGAGCTGCTTGCGCTCTTCCAGCGCCCGCAGCAGCACCACGGTCGAGGCGACCGACAGCGAGAAGCCCAGCAGCAGGGCCTCCACGTCGCCTAGCCCCAGCAGGAAACGGCCGAGGACCCAGCCCAGCACGGTGGCGGCGGCGATCTGAACCAGAGCGCCGGGAATGGCCACCTTGCGCACCTTCATCAGGTCCGCCAGCGAGAAGTGCAGACCCACCCCGAACATCAACAGGATGACGCCGATCTCGGCCAGCTGGGGCGCCAGCTCGGTATCGGCGACGAATCCGCCCGTGTAGGGGCCGACGACGACGCCGGCCACCAGATAGCCGACCAGGGGCGACAACTTCAGCCTATTGGCCAACATGCCGAACACGAAGGCGAGGACGAAGCCTCCGACCAGGGTGATAATCAGGCTGTCGGCATGGGGCATCGGCGCTCCTGTGGCGGGCGAAGGGTTTTCCTAAGGACTGGAAACCTCGATCTGGGGACACAGGGCCGCTACAGCAAGGCTTACCCCTTGATTTTACCGGGACGAAACCGATTCCGCCTCATCAAAGTTGCGTGCGCGACGACAGGTCGCGCCGCAGGCTTGGGCCTCCATCCCGCTTGGCGCGGCGATCAGGCGCCCCCGCGCACCGCGCCGAGAAAGCTCTTCCAGTTCAGCTTCACGTCCGACAGGGCGCCGGCGCGGAAGGCGCGGCCCGCGACCCAAACCATCAGGGCGGCGAACAGGAACATCCCGATCAAGGCGCCGATAATCTCGATCAGAGGCGGACCGCTGGGCGCGCGCGCCGCCATGACGAAGGGGGTGAAGGGCGGGATCAGGCTCATCACCTTGACCACTGTGGCGTCGGGCGTGCGGATGGCCATCTGCATGACGATCAGCGGCACGAAAAGCACCATCATGATCGGCCCCATCAGGGTCTGGGCGTCGCGCGGCGTCTCGCAGAAGGCGCCGATGGCCGCGAACAGCACGGCGTACATCAGGTAGCCGCCGACCATGAAAAGCAGGAAGTAGATCAGCAGGCCGTTGCTCATCAGCACCGAGCCGATGTCGCGCGCCACGTCCGGCGCGGCGGCGATCAGGCCGATCCCCCCAAGGCCGCCCCAGGCAAACAGCACCGTCAGCGTCAGCAGGGCCACGCCCAGCACCTTGCCCGTCAGGATCTCGGTCGCCGAGGCCGAAGACAGCAGGACCTCCAGGATCTTGTTCGACTTCTCCTCCATGACGCTGTTCAGCAAGATGGAAGCACCGGTGATGATCAGCGACCACAGAACGAACCCGACCGCCAGACCGACCACCGTCGGCAGCTTGTCGCGGAACGACACCTCTCCGCCGGAGCGCGCCTTGGGCGAAAACACCGACAGCTCGGGGCGGAAGCGGTCGGTCTGGGCCACCACGGCCGGGTCGATGCCGCCGGCGGCGAAGACCTGACGACGATTGGCGTCCTTCAGCGCGTCGCGGACGGCGTCCTCGACCGCGTCATCGGTGGCGCGGGCGGTCCAGATGCGGGCGCCGGGCTGGCCGTCGGCCTCGGTCAAGAAGACGATCGCGCTCAGTTTCCGGCCCTCCGTCTCCTCGCTCAGATAACGACGGGCCAGGGCGTCGCGGGCCTCACCCGGCGCAGCCGCCACGATCTCGGCGGGGGGCGCCGCGAGGGTCAGGCTGGGCCTGGGCGCCTTGAAACCGGCCCCCGCGCGCGGCGCCTCGCGCTTCAGCGCAACGACCCCGGCCGCATAGCCCTCGGTCTCGGCCACCTGTCGCACCCGGTCGCCGCCCGCCACTCCGGCCTCGGGAATGGCGGCCATGCGCAGGGCGCTGATGTCGCTGCGGACCTGTTCGCTTTCCAGCGACTGACGCACGGCCTCCACCAGACCCGACGCAGACGGCGCCTCATCCACCAGGGCGACCGCACGCGCCGGTTCGGCGTGCTTCATCAAAATAGGAATGGCGCCGCCCAGCGCCCCGAACAGGGGAAAGGCCAGCAACGACAGCCAGAAACCGACCGTCTTGGCGTAGGCCATGAATTCGCGGCGCGCGATCAGAAGGGTGCGGTTCATCGGGCGGCCTCCGCCTGGAGCAGATTGCGAGCGGCGTCTCGGGCGACGCTCTGATCGTCATCCGGGTGATCGCCGGTCAGGGCGATGAAGGCGTCGTGCAGGGTCGGCTCCTTGATCTGGAACCGGCGCACGTCCAGCCCGGTCAGGAAGGCCGACTTAAGCGCCTCCTGCCCCCCTGCCCCCTGGGCCAGACCGGCCCGAAGAGTGCGCGCCCCGCCATGGTCATTCAGCACCTCGACGCCCGATACCCCCGGCAGAGCCGAAACGGCGGCGACATCCAGCGCCCCCTCCAGTTCCAGGAAGCGCGGCGAGGTCGCCCTCGCCTGATCCACCGTGCCTTCAAAGGCCTTCCTGCCGCGCGCCAGCAGCACGACCTTGTCGCACAGGCGTTCGGCGTGCTGCATGACGTGAGTCGAGAACAGGACCGTCGCGCCGTCGGCGGCCAGCGCCCGGATCATGGCCTCCAGCCCCTGCTGGTTCATCGGGTCGAGGCCGGAAAACGGCTCGTCCAGGATCACGAACTCGGGCCGATGCACGACCGAGGCGATCAACTGGACCTTCTGAGCCATCCCCTTGGACAGCTCCTTCATCTTCTTCTTCTGGGCGTCGCCAAGCCCCATCTGCTCCAGCATCTCGCGGGCGCGCTTGCGGCCCTCGGCCACGGGCAGGCCCTTCAGCCCGCCGAAGAAGGCGATGGCGTCCACGGGGGTCATCTTCTTGTAGAGGCCGCGCTCTTCGGGAAGGAAACCAATCCGGTCGCGCACCTTGCGGCCGTCGTCGGCGCCCAGGATCTCGATCCGGCCCGAGGTGGCGGGCTGCAGCCCCAGGATCATGCGCAGGGTCGAGGTCTTGCCCGCGCCATTGGGGCCCAGGAAGCCGCAGATCGTGCCCTTCTCGACCTCGAAGCTCAGGTCGGACACGGCCTGAAAGCCGCCGTATCTCTTGCTGATCCCATCCAGCGTCAGCGCTGCCGCCATGCCCTATCCTCCAACCGTCAGAGACGAATCCTAACGGTCAGAGGCGGGGAATGGAAAGGGCATTTTACATTACGGAACGGTCATCATTGCGGCAGCCCCCGACGCGGCGCGTCCTACACCTTGGGCGCCGTGACTTTCACGTCGAAACTCTGGCCCACGACCTTGGTCGGGTTCACCTGACCGCCGTTGCGGCGCACCTCGAAATGCAGGTGCGGGCCGGTCGAATAGCCGGTCGACCCGACCAGGCCGATCCGCTCGCCCGCGGTGACCTCCTGGCCCGTATGCACGTCGATCCGGCTGAGATGGCCATAGACGCTGCTCATCCCGTTGGGATGCTTGACCTCGATGAAGTTGCCATAGCCCCCGGCCTGAAAGCCGGCGCGGATGACCCGCCCTTCGGCGGTCGTATAGACGCTGGTGCCCTTGGGCGCGGCGATGTCCACGCCCTTGTGGGCGCGGGCCTTGGCCTCGATGGCCAGCTTGCGCGGACCAAAGGCCGAGTTGATCCGATAGCCCTTCACCGGGGCCTCGAACACGACCTTGCGCATCAGGGGGCCGGCGGGCTTGGCCACGGCCTGAACCGGCGCGGCGGCCGGCGCGGACAAGACCTCAGCCTTGTCGGACAACGGGCTTGCGGCGCCTAGGGGGGCGCCGGCCATGGCGAGAATGGCGGTGACGGCGACGACGCCGGTTTGACCAAAACGGATCGCGAGCGGCCTTACGGCCGTGGGAAGACGACGCATACTGTAACTGCACTCCTGGCGCTCAAGCATCGAGCGGGAGGGCCGTCATGGTCACGCGAAACAGGGTGCGCGGGTGGCGGAAACGCAGTCGCCGACGGCCGGGGCTGGCCGTCTTTTGCCACCAGACCGGGACGCGAATGGGGCGCTGGAAGGGCGACACGGCGTCGCACCTCCGGAACGCGAGCGCTCAATTCCAAACGAAAGAGGCCGCGCGACCTGCGCCGCGCGGCCCCTCCCCGTCTGATCGAGAGCCTTACAGCGGCAGGGTCAGTTGCACCCCGCCCATGTGGCCGTCGGCCTGATCGCCAAAACGGCCCTTGTAGCCGATGGAGACCTTGAGACGGTCCATGATCGTGCCCTCGATGCCCGCCGAGGCCAGGAACTGACCGCCCCACGGCTGATCCACATCACGCGCCAGGACTTGCGCCGGGTTGCCGGCGATGCCGGTGCGGATCGCGTCGCTGCCGTCGCTGAGGCTGTCGCGATAGCCGCCCTCGACGAAGAAGCGGAAGCGGTCGACGCCGCCCTCGGCGCGCAGGGCGATCTCGGCGGTCGTGCCTTGCACCGAGCGGTCCTGATAGGCGTACTGGGCCGCGACGCCCTGTTCGACAAAGCCGTCCACGTCGCTGTTGATCCAGGCTACGGCGGCACGCGGCGACAGGGCGATGCCGCCCATGTCGAACCACATCCCACCCTGCAGACGCGCGCCGGTCGAGACGCCGCGGGTCGAGCCTGTGTGAACAATCGGGGCCAACGAGGTCAGGCGCGATACGTCATTGAAGTCGTCCTGGGCCACGCCCGCCGCCGCATTGACAAAGACACCGCCCGACCGCCAGCCGCCGTAGAGATCGAGGCCGAAGCTATCCAGATCGACGTTTAGAGCCCCCGCGTCCACGGAGGCGTTGCGATAGCTGCCGGCCAGGCCGAACCGCATCATCTCCGTGCCGGATTCCACCGCGATCCGCACGCCGTATCCGTCCGAGGTCGCTTCACCGATGGCACCGCGCGCGTCGGTTTTGGTCCGGTCCGCCAGAGCCGAAACCGAGATCGCGGTCCCCGCCGTCCAGGCGTCACGGCCCGACAGACTGGCGGTTGAGCCGTCCAGCGCATCCTCGCGGTGACGCCAGGCCGTTTCGCCCAGCACGGTCGTCTGGCTGCCCAGATCGCCGTAGTAGAGGTAGTCGTTGGCCAGGCGCGCGATCAGCCGATGGCCCGCCGCCGTTGGGTGAACGCCGTCCCAGTAAAGGTATGTGTCGGGCGCCGCACAAACGGTCACGCCATTGAAGCAGGCGTCCTTGGCGTTGGTAAGACCGAAGCGCTCCGGGCTGCCCGACAAGGTGTCGCTGACCTTGTAGAGGTCCATCAGGATGATGTTGCTGTTAGGCTGGTTGGCCGCCACAGTCATCAACCCTGCCTGTAGCGCGGTATTGAAGGTCGTCCCGGCGTAATCCGCCAGAGGCTTGGCCGGAAGTCCCGGTCCTTGGTTGAACTGCGGCGTCGTGCCCAGTCGCGGCAAGTTGGTCACAAGAATGGTTCCCGCCCCCGCGGTCGCCACGCTGTTGACGATGAAGTTGATGTCCGAGGCGGCGGCCGTCGAGATGGGTGCCATGTAGCCGGTAGGATTGGCGGCGATCGCCGGATTGCCGGCGGCCGCGATCTGGAAGGCCTGAATCCCCTGGAAGATATTGTTGGCGCCGCCGAGGATGCTAACCAGATCGCCCGCGCCGAACGTGCCGCCAGCGCCCGTATAGGCCAGCAGTTGATTGCGCATGCCCGGCGGCGAAGCCGCGCTGTCGGTCCGGGCGCCGCCAAAGGCGTAGTTGATGCTACCCGTCACCGGCGCGCCTGCGGCGTAGCGCCCGGCGTTGAAGCCCAGCAGTTCGGTAAACACCGGCCCGTTCGAGAACCGGCCCTGATAATAGGGCGGCGAGGTCGGCGTCGTATTGCCCGTCGCGGCATAGAGGTTGCCGTTGTCGGACAGGCTGTCGCCGAAGACGACCAGACGGTTGTAGCTCTGGGCCCCTGCGGCGCCTGCGGTCGAGACGGCAGCCAGAGTCAGCGCGGCCAGAGCCGCTCCGCGAAGAAGACGAGACATCGGTGTTCCTCCCTCGACCGTCAGTGCGCGGTCGTTATGGAGAGGATGCGCTGCTTCGCCGCGAACGCAAGATGCCCCTAGGGAAGGTGAACGTCGTTCAGTGAAGCATTCGGAAGCGGACCGTGCCCGGCAGGTCACGCAAGACCTTCAGCACCTCGGGATCATAGTCGCGATCCACGTCGGTGATGACGTAGCCGGTGCGCTCGTCCGTCTTCAGATGCTGGCCCAGGATATTGAAGCCCGCCGTCGACAGGGCGCGGTTCAGTTCGGCCAGAACGCCCGGCTGGTTCCTGTGGATGTGCAGCAGACGGTGGGCGCGCGACACCTCGGCCAGTTGCACGTTCGGCAGGTTGACGCAGAAGGTGGTGTCGCCCCGGTTCAGATAGCCCAGCAGCCGCTCGGCCGCGAACTCGGCGATGGCTTCCTGCGCCTCCTCGGTCGAGCCGCCGATGTGGGGCGACAGGATGACGTTCTTCAGCCCCTGCAGCGGGCTGGCGAAGGGGTCGGCGTTCGTGCGCGGCTCTTCGGGGAAGACATCCACCGCCGCGCCGGCGATCCGGCCTGACGTCACCGCCTCGGCCAGGGCGTCGACATCGACGACGTGGCCGCGCGACAGGTTCAGGAACAGGACCCCGGGCTTCATCTTCGCGAACTGGGCCGCGCCGATGACGTCGGCGTTGTCCTTGCGCCCATCGACATGCAGGCTGACCACGTCGGCCTCGGCCAGCAGGGCGTCCAGCGAACGCATCCGCCGGGCGTTGCCCAGGGCCAGACGCTCCGACAGGTCGTGGAAGATGACCCGCATCCCAAGCCCCTCGGCCAGTACTGACAGCTGCGACCCGATGGCGCCGTAACCGACGATGCCCAAGGTCTTGCCGCGCAGTTCACGCGAGCCGACAGCCGACTTGTTCCACTCGCCCCGGTGCATGGCCGCCGACTTGTCGGCCACGTCGCGCATCAGAACGATGGTCAGGCCGATGGCCAGTTCGACCACCGAGCGGGTGTTGGAATAGGGGGCGTTGAACACAGCCACGCCGTGTTCGGCGGCCGCTTCCAGATCGATCTGGTTGGTGCCGATGCAGAAGGCGGCGACGGCCAGCAGACGGTCGGCCTGTTCCAGCACCCGCTTGCTGACATTGGTCTTGGAGCGGATGCCCAGGACGTGCACGCCCTTGATCGCCTCGATCAGGTCGTCCTCGTCCAGCGCGCCCTTTATGGTCTCGACGGTGTAGCCCGCCTCTTCCAGCCGCTCGACGGCGGCGGGGTGGATGTTCTCCAGCAGCAGCATTCGGACGCGGTTGCGCGGATAGGACCAGCGACCCGACACCCCCTCGGCGAACAGGACCTCGTCCAGCGAAGCGGCGGTTGCGTCGGCGACCTCGATCACCTTCTGGCGGCTGACGACCTCGGTAAAGGCGTAGAAACGGTCGGCGGCGCCGGCCAGCTTGACCTCGGCGTCGGTCCAGCCGTCGCCGACCATGACCACCGGTCCGGTCAGGTTCAGGGCCTTGATCACCTCGGGCTTGCCGTTGTCGCGTGACAGGGGGTTGGCGTCGTCCACGCCCGTCACCCGGCCCTCGGCGTCATAGATCAGGTCGTTGGCCAGGACGTGATCGGCGGCGATTCCCAGACGCGCGGCTAGGGGCGCGATCACCTCGCGGAAGCCGCCCGACAGAATATAGACCCGCTCGGCGTGGCGCTCGAAGAAGTCGACGTTGCGGCGGATCGAGGCGCTGGCCTCGTCCAGGATGCGATCCGCCAGAGCTTCAACATGGCTGCGGGTCAACGCCAGCAGCTCCAGCCGACGACGCAGGGCCGTGCCGAAGTCCAGTTGCCCCGACATGGCCTGATCGGTCAGAGACGCGATCTCGGCCTTTTTCGCCGCCGCATCAGGGGCGTCGGACAAGGCGATGTCAGCGAGCGCTTCAAGCGTCTCGATGCGCACCAGGGTGGAATCGAAGTCGAAGATGAAGACGGGCGAAGTCATGCCCCGCACCTAACCCACCTTCGCACTTGCAGCAATAAAAAGGGGGGCAAAAGCCCCCCTTTCCGCACGAATTTTCCAATAGCCTTACAATTTGCCGAAACCGCGCGTTCCCCTACCCTGACGGCGACTTTCTAGCGCTGCCGCCCCGATAGCGGCGGCGATGGTGGCCACGGCCAGCAGCGCCCCGCCCTCCCTTGCGTGACCGCGGGCGAAGTCGCCGGCATCCTCGGCGTAGCGCCGCGCCTGTTTGGCGTAGCGCTTCATCGGCTTGCGCGATTTCTGACCTGAACGATGCAACCAACGCCCAGCCTTGGCCCGCGCTTCATGACCGAAATGACCGGCGCGGTCGCTGGCGTACCCGCCCAGATCGGCGGCGCGGTGAGTCAGGTCGTCCGCCCCGTTACGCACGCCGCGCGCGATGTCGTCAAAGCGGTGGCGCAGGGCCTCCGCGTCGAACCAGCCGCGCGGATCGACGCGTTCCCGCAGCCGTTCATAGCGCGTCGGACCCGACCGTTGATTCAGCAAGAGGGCGGCGATACCGACCCCCGCCAACACGGCGACAACGCCGGCGGCAAGACCAGGGTGTTTGCGGACCTCGTCCACTGCGTTGAACTGTCGAACCATCGGCAACCTCTTCTCGAAACCACTGTCCTCTGGACAGGAGCGAACCGCGCCCAAAGAGGTTCCGACACAAACCGCCAAGCTGCAAGCCGGAGCGTCGCTTAGCGTCGCCCCTTACCAAGCGGGAACCGGCTCCCTATGTTGCGCCGCTTCCAGACAGTTTCGCCTATTCAGGATTTTCGCCGTGACCGATCACGCGCCCGCCGCACAGCCCATCGAGACCCCGACCGACAACCTCGCCGCCGCCTTCCAGATCGACGGCTGGCCCGTGCGCGGCCGCCTGGTGCGGCTGGGTGAGGTCGTGGACAAGATCCTGTCGGCCCATGACTATCCCGAGCCGGTCGCCGCCCTGCTGGGCGAGGCCTGCGTCCTGGCCGCCATCGTCGGCTCGGCGCTGAAATTCCAGGGCCGTCTGATCGTCCAGGCCCAGGGCGACGGGCCGGTGCGTTACGTCGTCGCCGACTACGACACCGCCGGCACGCTGCGCGGTTTCTGCCGGTTTGACCCGGAAGAGGTCGCCAAGGCCTCCGAGGGCTTCACCCGCCCCGGCGCCAAGACGCTTCTGGGTCAGGGCGTCTTCATCATGACCCTGGACCGGGGCGAAGACTTTGAACGCACCCAGGGCATCACCCCAATCGAAGGCGAAAGCCTGTCACTGTGCGCCGAACACTACTTCACCCAGTCGGAGCAGGTGCCGACCAAGGTGCGCCTGGCCGTGGGTCAGGTGACGACCGAGGCGGGCACGGTGTGGCGCGCGGGCGGGGCCATGATCCAGGTCATCGCCGGCGACGACGCGCGCGGTTCGACCGAGGAAGTCTGGGAGCGCACCCGCGCCCTCTTCTTCACTCTGGGCGACGACGAACTGATCGACCCGACCATCAGCGCCGAAACCCTGCTGTTCCGTCTGTTCCACGAGGACGGAGTGCGGCTGGAAGGCGCCCAGGCCCTCAGCGCCGTTTGTCGCTGCTCGAAGGAACGAATCGTCGCCGTGATGCAGTCCTTCCCTCCGGAAGATCGCGCCGAAATGGTCGAGGAGGACGGCAAGATTCGCGCCTCATGCGAATACTGCTCGACCGTCTATGAGATCGACCCTAGCGAGATCGAAAAGCCGGTCGCCTAGACCAGCATAAAGATCGTATTGCCATAGTTGTGCATGAGGATCGGCAGCAGGACACTGCCGGTTTTCTCGCGCAGCCAGACCAGCAATAGGGCTGAGACGCCGGTCGTCGCCATCAGAATCGGCTCGAAGGTGAAGCCGCCGTCCGCATAGCCCAGCGCATGGGTCAGGCCGAAGGCCAGGGACGACAGCACCGCGCCCCAACCCATCCATGCCCCCAGAATGCGCACCGGCTTGCCGAAGGCCTCGTTCAGCATCAAAAGCAGCACGCCGCGATAAAAGAGCTCTTCGTCCAGTCCCGGCATGGTCAACTGGAAGGCGAGGCTGTCGAGGTCAAACCCCTGTCCCGGGAAATAGAGGGCCAACCCGAGGAACAGGGCGACCAGCAGGCCCGACAGGACCAGAGCGCCGGGCAAACCCCGACGATCCTGTTTCAAGGTCAGACCCGCCCTCTTCCAGCCGATGACCGGCAGACTGGCCACCGCCAGCGACAGCAGGACGACCAGCGCCTTGCCCTCCCAGTTCCAGTTCGATGACCCGAACGACAGGGGGATGTTGCCGTACCCGCGCGTCAGCACCGCGTCATAGACCGCCTCAGCAAGAAGGAGGCGACCAGCCAACCCCACCGCACACGACCCTTCATCAAACCGGCGACGACCAGCCCGCCGACAGCCACAGCGCCGACCCAGCCCAGCATGGCCATGATTGCATCAGGCATAGCGCCTCCCCTCGTGATCTCTGGTCATGAGGCCGGGCGTCGCAGCTATGGATGCGGGATAACCGAAATTTAACGCGCTGATCGCCGTCGACGCGCCTTGGTCTAGCTGTTCAGGTCGAGCGAATAACCGGCCGAGCGCACGGTGCGGATCGGGTTGACCGTGCCCTCGACGTTCAGGGCCTTGCGCAGGCGGCCGACGTGGACGTCCACGGTCCGCGCCTCGACATAGACGTCCGAGCCCCAGACGGCGTCCAGCAGCTGTTCGCGGCTGAAAACCCGGCCCGGATGCTTCATCAGGTGGTCCAGCAGGCGGAACTCGGTCGGGCCCAGGTGGACCTCCTTGCCCGCACGGCGGACGCGGTGGGCGACGCGATCGATGACGATGTCGGCGTGGTTGATGCGATCATCGGCCAGGCCCGGGCGGATGCGGCGCAGCACGGCGCGAATACGCGCTGTCAGCTCCGTCATCGAGAAGGGCTTGGTCATGTAGTCGTCGGCGCCGGTGTCGAGGCCGCGCACGCGGTCCGACTCTTCGCCGCGCGCGGTCAGCATGATGATCGGCAGGTTGCGGGTCTCGGCCCGGCCGCGCAGGCGACGGCAGACCTCGATCCCCGACAGCTTGGGCAGCATCCAGTCCAGCAGCACCAGATCCGGCAGGCGCTCGTCGACCTGCAACAGCCCCTCCTCCCCGTCCGCCGCCACGGTGACGTCATAGCCTTCCTTCTCCAGATTGTACTGGAGCAGGGTGGCCAGGGCGTCCTCGTCTTCCATCACGAGAATATAGGGTTGCACGTCGGGCTCTCCGGTCGGTCGAAGTCGTCAGCAGGAAGGAAGGTCAGTCGTCCGTCAGATCGGACGGCGGGGCCGAGATATGGGGCGTGGACGTTTGTTCCTCGCCGGGACCGGGCACGGCCTTGGGCCGCTCGCCCAGCATTTCCTCGCCGGTGATCTCATAGTGGACGGTCTCGGCGATGTTCGTGGCGTGGTCGCCGATCCGCTCCAGGTTCTTGGCCATGAACAGCAGGTGGGTGCAGGCCGTGATCGTGCGCGGATCGCCCATCATGTAGGTCAGCAACTCGCGGAACAGGGCGTTGTAGTGCTCGTCCACTTCGTCGTCGGTGCTCCACACCGAAAGGGCGCGCTCGATCTCCGACGCCGTATAGGCGTCCAGCACGTCGCGCAGCCGGGTCGAGACCAGCCGCCCCATCCGCTCGATCGAGCGGGTCAGGGGCTGCATGGGCTCGCCCTCGGCCAGGATCAGCGCCCGCTTGGCGATGTTCTTGGCCAGGTCGCCGGTGCGCTCCAGATCGGAGGCCAGCTTCATGGCCCCCAAGGTGCGGCGCAGGTCAGAGGCTACCGGCTGACGCAGAGCGATCAGGCGGATCGACTTCTTCTCGATGTCGCGATGCAGGGCGTCCAGACGGTTGTCGCGCTCGACCACCGCCTTGGCCAACGCCACGTCGCGGCGAGCGACGGATTCGATGGCGTCCGCCACCTGGGCCTCGGCCAGACCGCCCATGCGGACGACCTCAGCCGTCAGCTGGTTCAATTCGTCGCCGTAAGCCTTGACCGTGTGCTGGTTCATGCTCGCGCCCTTAGCCGAAGCGGCCGGTGATATAGTCGAGCGTGCGGCGCTCGCGGGGATTGGTGAAGATCTCTTCGGTGTCGCCGGTCTCGACCAGCTTGCCCATGTGGAAGAAGGCCGTGCGTTGGGACACGCGGGCCGCCTGGGCCATCGAGTGGGTGACGATGACGATGCAGTAGCGCTCGCGCAGTTCGTCGATCAGCTCCTCGATCTTGGCGGTGGCGATCGGGTCCAGCGCCGAGCAGGGCTCGTCCATCAGGATGACTTCGGGTTCGACCGCGATGGCGCGGGCGATAACCAGACGCTGCTGCTGGCCGCCCGACAGGCCGGTGCCCGGCGAGTGCAGACGGTCGGCGACCTCTTCCCACAGACCCGCGCGCTTAAGCGCCTTCTGGACGATGTCGTCCAGCTCGCCCTTGGACGTGGCCAGGCCGTGAATCTTCGGCCCATAGGCGACGTTCTCGTAGATCGTCTTGGGGAAGGGGTTGGGCTTCTGGAACACCATGCCGACCTGGGCGCGCAGCAGCACGGGGTCGATCTTGCGGTCGTTGATGTCGCCGCCGTCCATCTCGATCTCGCCGGTGACGCGGCAGCCCGGGATGGTGTCGTTCATGCGGTTCATGGTCCGCAGGAAGGTCGACTTGCCGCAACCCGAGGGGCCGATCAGGGCCGTGACGGTCTTGTCCGGGATTTCCAAAGAGACGTCGAACAGGGCCTGCTTGTCACCATAGAAGACCGAGACGCCGCGCGCGGCGATCTTTATCGGACCCAGGGGCGCCGAAGCATGAGCGCCAAGGGTCGGCGCGCGGGTCAGGGATGCAGGTTCGGCGGAGGCGGTCATGGCGGGGGTCTCAGAAGCAGCAGCAGGCTCGTTCGAACCGCCGGATTGGCCGTCGGGAGCGCGGAAAATGTTGAACTTCATCAGACTACCACCGGCGTTCGAACCGCCGACGCAGCAGGATCGCGGCGGCGTTCATGACGATCATGAAGGCGAGGAGCACAAGGATGGCGGCGGCGGTCCGCTCGTGGAACGCGCGCTCCGAGGCGTTCTCCCAGATATAGATCAGCGAAGGCAGGGCGCCGACCGGCTCGTCAATGGCGTGGGGCACGCCGGGGACGAAGCTGATCATGCCGATCAGCAGCAGGGGCGCCGTTTCACCGAGGGCGTGGGCCATGGCGATGATCGAGCCCGTCATGACGCCCGGCATGGCCAGGGGCAGGACGTGACCGAACACCGTCTGGGTGCGGCTGGCGCCCATGGCCAGAGCGGCCTCTCGGATCGAGGGCGGCACGGCCTTCAGCGACGAGCGCGTGGCGATGATCACCGTGGGCAGGGCCATCAGGGCCAGCACCAGACCGCCGACCAGCGGGCTGGCGCGCGGCAGGTGCAGGAAGTTGATGAACAGGGCCAGACCCAGCAGGCCGTAAACAATCGACGGCACGGCGGCGAGGTTGTTGATGTTGACCTCGATGATCGCCGTCAGGCGGTTGCGCGGCGAGTATTCTTCCAGCCAGACGGCGGCGCCGACGCCGACCGGAATGGCGATCAGGGCCGTGACCAGCAGCATCAGGGCCGAACCGACCACGGCGCCCAGCAGGCCCGCCAGCTCGGGCTGGGTCGAGTCGCCCTTGGTGAACAGGGCGCTGTTGAAGTGGGCGCGAACCGAACCGGACGCCTTCATCCTATCCAGCCAGGCCATCTGCTCGTTGCTGATGCGACGCTGGTCCTCTGGCGTGGCCTGGGAAATCTTTCCCTTCAGATAGAGGTCGGCGTTGTCGGCCAGGGGCGCCGTGACCGGGACCGTCTGACCCAGCAGGCTGGGTTGGCGCGCAATCATGCCCGCTGCCTGGAACTTCAACTCCGAGGAGAACAGGGCCTTCATGGCCGCGGTCTTGGAACCCTGTGCGTCGTCCTGAATGCCGAGGCGACGCAGCTGCTGTTCCGCCACGATCTGTTCGAAGTTCGCGCCCTGAGGATAGGCGCGGTCGATGCGCGACGCGTCCATATAGACCGGCAGGGTCACGCTGTGGCTGTAGAAGGCCGTGCGGCCCTGCATGATGATGCTGCCCAGCAGGATCACCAGGAAGACCAGGGCGAAGCCGATGGCCGCCCGGCCGTACCATTTGAAGCGGATTTCGCGGGCGTAGCGGCCGCGCAAGCGGGCTTGCAGACGCTCGGTCCGGGGGCTGACGGCGTTCGTCTTCACGCCAATGTCGACGGGCGCGTCAGTCATATTGTTCCCGATAGGCTTGCACGATGCGCATGGCGACGATGTTGAGCAGCAGGGTGACGACGAACAGGGTCAGGCCCAAGCCGAAAGCGGCGAGCGTCTTGGGGCTGTTGAACTCCTGGTCCCCGGTCAGCAGGGTGACGATCTGCACCGTGACGGTCGTGACGGTGTCCAGCGGGTTCAGCGTCAGCTTGGCGGCCAGACCGGCGGCCATGGTCACGATCATGGTCTCGCCGATGGCGCGCGAGATGGCCAGCAGGAAGGCCCCGGCGATGCCCGGCAGGGCGGCGGGCAGCAGCACCTTCTTGACCGTCTCGGACTTGGTCGCGCCCATGGCGTAGGAGCCGTCGCGCAGGGACTGAGGCACCGCGTTCATGATGTCGTCGGACAGGGAACTGACGAAGGGGATCAGCATGATTCCCATGACGGCGCCGGCCACCAGGGCCATCTGGTTCTGCACCAGCAGCAAGTATTGGCCGATCCCGTCCAGCGGTCCGCCGACCAGCCAGCCGCCGATGGTGTTGAAGAAGACGCGGAAGGCCGGTCCCACCGTCAGGGCGGCGAAGAAGCCGTAAACCACGGTGGGCACGCCCGCGAGGACCTCGAGCAGAGGCTTGACCACGGCGCGGGTGCGGCGCCCGGCGTATTCGGACAGATAGATGGCCGAGAACAGGCCGATCGGTCCCGCCACCATCATGGCGATCATCATGATCAGGAAGGTGCCGGCGAACAGCGGCACAGCCCCGAAGGCGCCCGACGACCCGATCTGGTCGGCGCGGATCGCCATCTGCGGGCTCCACTTGGTCCCGAACAGGAACTCGGTGATCGGGACAGAGTTGAAGAAGCGCAGGCTGTCCCACACCAGCGAGAAGATGATCCCGACCGTCGTCAGCACCGCTACCGCCGAACAGGCGAACAGGACGACGCTGATCCAGCTTTCAACCCGATTTCGCGCGCGCAGGTCGGGACGGATGCGGACGAAGACAAAGATCCCGCCCAGCACCGCCGCGATCAAGGCTGCGACGCCGCCGCCCCAGCTCAGGGCCGACGAAATACGGTGCGCGCGACGCCCCTCGGCCGGCAGTTCCTCAGCATAGGGCGCGGGCCAGATCTGCTGCGCCTCAAGACCTGCGCCGATGCGGCGCGCGTCCGAGAAGAAGGCCTCGCGACGGAAGGGCTCCAGCTGGGTGATGCTGTCCGGCGCGCCGGCCGCCAGCATCTGACGCTCCAGCGGTGTCGAGAAGATCGAGGCGGCGATCAGAACCACCAGGGCCGGCATACCAACCCAGATCAGGGCGTAGAGGCCATGCTGCCCCGGGCGTGAGTGCGACCTGACGCCCGCGCCGCGGCGCATCGCCAACCGGCGCCCGCCCAGATAGGCCAGCGCCGAGAAGGCGATCAGCAGTAACAGGAAAATCCAGATCATCCGGGTCCGTGCACGCGTGAATCATTAACGTGCCGGGTCCGGCGCGTTTCGGCCGGGAAACTGCCTGCGATTGGCGAGCGGATTAAGACGGACGCATGACAGTTCTGTTACGGCGCCCATCCTTCATGCCGAAGGCTCGACCTCAGTCACATTCCGCGCGGGCGCCAAAGGGAAGCAGGCCGCAAAAATCGCGCCCTGACCCAGTGCGCTGTCCACGCTCAAACCGCCCCTGTGGCGGATGATGATATGGCGCACGATGGCCAGTCCCAGGCCCGTACCCTGACGTTCCCCGCTCTTCTGGCCCTCGACGCGATAGAATCGCTCGGTCAGGCGCGGCAGATGCTCGCGCGCCATGCCAGGGCCGTGGTCGCGGACCGTAACCACCGCATACTTCTGGCCCGCCTCGCGGTCCGGCGTCGCCAGCGACAGGCGCGTGCCTTCGGGCATCCGGGCGGCCATGGCCTCACCCAGGGTGCGATCACGATCGATCGTCAGTTCGACCACGCCGCCATTGCTGGAATATTTCAGAGCATTGTCGATCAGGTTCTGAATGACCTGAACAATCTCGTCGCGGTCGCCCGCAACCGTCGCTCCGCCCTGCCCCAGGTCCGCCTTGATGGTCACGCCGCGCTCGCGCGAGATCACGCTGACGGCGTCCACCACGTCCGAGGCCGCCCGCGCCAGATCAACACGGCCCAACGGCGCGATGTGTTCGTTCAATTCGATCCGGCTGAGCGACAGCAGGTCGGCGACCAGACGGCCCATGCGGTCGGCCTGGATGGCCATGATGTCGAGAAACTTGTCTCGCGCCTTGGGATCATCCTTGGCATGCCCCTTCAGCGTCTCGATGAAGCCCGACAGCGATGCCAGCGGCGTGCGCAACTCATGGCTGGCGTTGGCCAGGAAATCGACGCGCATCATCTCCATGCGACGGGCATCGGTTTCATCGCGCAACGCCAGCAAGGCCAGAGCGCCCGCCCCCCATAAATGGGCGTCACGTTCAGGCAGAGGTCGGACGATGGCGCGCCAGTGTCGTTCCTGGGCGCCGCCGCCGACATAATCGACCGTGCTGCTGAATTCGCCGAACAGGGCCTCATCCACCGCTTCCAGCACCTTGGGATCACGGATGACCGAGACCAGCAGGCCGCCGCCTGTCCCGCTCAACCGAAACAGCTCGCGCGCGGCGGCGTTAGCCAGAGCAATGCGGCGTCCGGCTATATCGTCTGCTTCGCCGCCGCTGATGATCAGGATGGGATCGTCCAGCGCCTCAAACACGTCCCCCAGCAGGGCGCCGTCAGGCGCGAGATCGGCCGGAGCGCTGCCGTCCAGGTCGCTGATGCTGACCAGAGGCTGAGGTCGGCGATTGACCAGCCAGGTCGCCGTAGCCACGGCCACCGCCCCCGCCGCCAGCCAGCCCGCCATTTCGGGCTTCATCACCGCCAGCACCACCATGACCAGAATGGCCACGCCCCCACTGGCGCCAGCTGTCCAGAGCCTGGACGAGGCGGTGGGGGCGACCGGCGAAGGCGAATGCTCGTACGGCATGAAGATCGACGTTATCTCATTATTCAGCGACTGGCCCTAGACTGGTCGCGGCCAGAAAGGCGACCGGGGCGGGCGAAGATTCTTGCGCATAGCGTAGTTTGTTCACCGATTTGCGGCAGTCTTTTCGGCGGCTTGGAGGGGCGAGTGAAGTGAATACGATCCTGAACTGCCTGATTCACCAACATGATTGGCGAATTCTGCCCTTCGCCCTGCTCGTATCCATATTCAGCCTGCTGATCGCCCTCTCGCTGTTTGATCGCGCCCGAAATGTCGCTCGCCGCTCCCGTCGGGTCTATCTGATCGCCGCGCCTCTGGTGGCCGGTTTGGGAGTCTGGAGCACCCACTTCATCGCCATGAAGGCCTACGAGGTCGGCGTGCCGGTCCGATATGATGTCGAGGAAACAGTCGCCTCCCTGGCCGTCGTCGTCGTCGCCTTCTATGTCGCCATGCAGCTGGCGCTGGCGGACCTGGGCCGAGCGAGCCGCGTGGTCGCCGCCCTGACGTGCGGGCTCGGCGTCGCCGCCATGCACTTCATGGGCATGGCGGGATTGCGCTTTTCCGGCGCCACCCTGACCTGGAATGCACCTTTGGCGGTCGTCGCCATCATCGGCGGCATGCTCCTGGTCAGCGCCATCGCCCTGCTGCCCTGGCGCGTCGGCGCAAGACGGGTGATCGCGGCCGCCATCCTCGGGGTCCTCGGCGTCTGTTGGCTTCATTTCGTGGCCATGAGCGCGGTGGTTATAACCCCCACCCCGGGCGTGTTTCTCCCGATCGCCGCCGCTGCTGAAACCACCCTGACGCTGTGGATTGGGGTCAGCGTAGGCTTGCTCGCCATCATCGCCGCCTTCCTGAGCGGCATGGTCTGGTGGTCACGGCACAGCGCTCTGGGCCAGTTGCGTGAAGCGATCGAGGCCATGCCGGACGGCCTCGGCTTCTATGACGCCGACGATCGCCTGGCGATCTGGAACCAACGGTACGCGGAGGTGAATCCGGAAGTAGCCGCTGCTCTCAAGGTCGGCATCACCTTCAGGGAAATCCTGGAAACAGGCCTCAAGGCCGGAATCTACCCCTGCGCATCAGGACGCGAGCAGGCCTGGCTCGCAGAACGCATGGCCAACCGTCGCCGCCCCCAGGGCGCCATGGAGCAACACATCGGTGAGCGCTGGCAGCGGGTTCAGGACCGCAGGACCGCCGAAGGCGGCACCGTCACTGTCTGCTCCGACATCACCGACTTGAAGCGCGACGCCCAGGCCCTGGCCGAGGCGCGCGACGCCGCCGACGCCGCCAACCGCGCCAAGAGCCAGTTCCTGGCCAATATGAGCCATGAGATCCGCACGCCCCTGAACGGCGTCATCGGCGTCGCTCAGGCCCTGGCCCGGACCGATCTGGACGAGAACCAGCGCGAGATGCTGGACCTGATCCACTCCTCCAGTCGCACGCTGCAGACCCTGCTCAGCGACATCCTCGATCTGGCTCGCGTCGAGTCGGGCCGCCTGGAGTTGAGCCATCAGCCCTATGATCTGGCCCGCGCGGTCGAGGAAGCCGCGCAACTCTACGCCGCCGCCGCGCGCGACAAGGGGCTGCAGTTCTTTGTCGAGGTCGCGCCGGAGGCCCGGACATGGATTTACGGCGACGCCGTGCGCCTGAAGCAGATCCTGACCAATCTCGTCTCCAACGCCGTCAAGTTCACCGCCTCGGGCTTTGTCAGCCTGACGGTCGACGCCGGGCCGCAGGGCCTGCGCTTCGTGGTTCAGGATACCGGCATCGGCTTTGACGCCGAGACCCGCGACCGGCTGTTCAGCCGCTTCGAACAGGCCGACGGCGACATCACGCGGCGCTTTGGCGGCTCGGGTCTGGGCCTGGCGATCAGCCGCGAACTGGCCGCCATGATGGGCGGCGGTCTGGGCTGCGAGAGCGAGCCGGGCGGCGGCGCCGCCTTCATCCTGACCCTGCCCCTGCGCCCGGCCGAAAAGCCCGCTGCGCCGACGCCGACGGTCGTCACGTCGGAGGACTCGGTCTTTGTCGGGAACGCCCGTCGACTGCGTATCCTGGTCGCCGACGACCATCCCACCAACCGCCGCGTGGTCGAACTGATCCTGGATCAGGAAGCCGTCGATCTGGTCTCGGTCGAGGACGGGGCCCAGGCGGTCGAGGCCTGTCGCGCCGCGCCCTTTGATCTCGTGCTGATGGACATGCAGATGCCGGTCATGGACGGGCTGACCGCGACCCGCGAGATTCGTCTGCACGAGGTGGCCATGGGGGCGCCGCGCACGCCGGTCGTCATGCTGACCGCCAACGCCCTGCCCGAACATATCGCGGCGGGGCTGGACGCCGGGGCCGACCGCCATCTGGCCAAGCCGTTCAGCGTCGAGGCCCTGCTGGCCATGGTGCAAGAGCTGACCACGGACGCGCCTCAGGCCGCTGTTCAAGCGGCCTGAGGGTCTTCGTCTTCTATTCGTAGCCGTGGGCGGCTTCGTTGATCACCTGTGACGGCATCGTCGAGAAGTCGATACTGACCGGCTTCACCGCCTTGGCCTGAAACGTCTTGATGACGTGGTCCAGGCGCTTGCGGACCTCCTTCGTCGCCTCGGCGTCCGGGTCGAGACCCAGCGGCGCCAGGCAGAATTCGATGATCGCGTGGGGTCGGTTCAGAGGTTCCATAGGCTCATTCCTTTCCTAAGCGGCGTGGAACTGGGCGGTTTCGGTGGAGTCTTTCAGGGCCGTGGTCGAGGACTGGCCGTTCGAGATCACCGTGGCGACCTGATCGAAATAGCCGGTGCCGACTTCGCGCTGGTGGCGGGTGGCGGTGTAGCCCGCGGCCTCGTTCGAGAACTCGCGCTGCTGCAGCTCGGAATAGGCCGCCATGCCGCGATCGCGGTAGCCGTCGGCCAGCTCGAACATCGAGTTGTTCAGGCTGTGGAAGCCGGCCAGGGTCACGAACTGGAACTTGTAGCCCATGGCGCCCAGCTCGCGCTGGAACTTGGCGATGGTGGCGTCGTCCAGCTTGGCCTTCCAGTTGAAGGAGGGCGAGCAGTTGTAGGCCATCAGCTTGCCCGGATGCTCCTTCTGGATCGCCTCGGCGAACTTCTTGGCGTCGTCCAGATCGGGGTGCGAGGTCTCCCACCACAGCAGGTCGGCGATGTTGGCATACGAAAGCCCGCGCGCGATGCAGTGGTCCAGGCCGGTACCTTCCTTCAGGCGGAAGAAGCCCTCGGGCGTGCGGTTGTCGCGGTCGATGAAGGGCTGGTCGCGCTCGTCAATGTCCGAGGTGATCAGCTGGGCGCTCTCGGCGTCGGTGCGGGCGACCGTGATGGTCGGGGTGCCCATGACGTCGGCGGCCAGACGCGCGGCGACCAGATTGCGCTCATGCGCCTGGGTCGGGATCAGGACCTTGCCGCCCAGGTGGCCGCACTTCTTCTCGCTGGCCAGTTGGTCCTCGAAGTGGACGCCCGCGGCGCCCGCCTCGATGAAGGCCTTCATGATCTCGAAGCTGTTCAGCGGCCCGCCGAAGCCGGCCTCGGCGTCGGCGACGATGGGGGCGAACCACTCACGCTTGGCGCCGCCTTCAGCGTGCTCGATCTGGTCGGCGCGTTGGAGGGTGCGGTTGATGCGGCGGCACAGCTCCGGCGCGGCGTTGGCCGGATACAGCGACTGGTCCGGGTACATGGCCCCGGCGGTGTTGGCGTCGGCGGCGACCTGCCAGCCCGACAGATAGATGGCCTTCAGACCGGCGCGGACCATCTGCATCGCCTGGTTGCCGGTGACGGCGCCCAGGGCGTTGATGAAGGGCTCGGTGTGCAGCAGCTCCCACAGCCGGTTGGCGCCGCGCTCGGCCAGGGTGTGGGTGATCGGCACCGAGCCGCGCAGACGCAGGACGTCCTCCGGCGTATAGGGGCGTTCGATGCCGTCGAAACGGCCGGCGGGCGAAGGAACCAGATCGGCGAAGGTCGTCATGTTCAACTCGGCTTTTGATGGGCGCGGCAGCAGCCGCCGTCACCGAAACCAGAACACGCCACCGTCACGAATGACACAGAGCAACCCACATCATTCAAGTCAAACAGTCATATCATGACACTTGCCAATCAGTCATATCGTGACATCATCGCGCCATGAACGCCGCCGCTGATCGCAAACTCTTCCTCGGCGGCCGCCTGAAAAGGCTGAGACGCGACCTCGGCCTGTCGCAGACGGCGATGGCAGGCGACCTGGGCGTCTCCCCCTCCTATCTGAACCATATCGAGCGCAATCAGCGCCCCGTCTCGGCCCAGCTGCTGCTGCGTCTGGCCGAAACCTATGACGTGGACTTGCGAAACCTCGGCCAATCCGGCGGCCCGGCGTCCGAGGCCGAACTGGCCGAGGCCTTCGCCGACCCCCTGTTCCAGGGTCTGGCCGTGCCGCGCCACGAGATCGTGCAACTGGCCGAGGATCAGCCCGCCGCCGCCGACGCCATCCTGCGCCTCTACCGCGCCTTTTCCGACCGCCGCGTGCGCGACCGGGCCGAGGCCGAGGTCGCCGGCGCCGCCTCTCCCGCCGACAGTCCCTCCGAATGGGTGCGCGAGTACATCCAGGCCCGGCACAACCATGTCCCCGAACTGGATGCCCTGGGCGAGGCCCTGCACGAGGCTTTGAGGGCTGAGGCGTCTTCGCCCGACGAAAGCTTCGAGGCCCTGGCCCGCGCCCGGCTGTTCGCCCGTCACGGCCTGACGGTCCGCACCCTGCCCGCCGAGGTCATGGTCGAATGGACCCGCCGCTTCGATCCGCATCGGGGACGGCTGCTGCTGTCCGATACCCTGGGGCCGTCGTCGCGCGCCTTCGCCGTCGCCTGCCAGCTGGCCCTGATGGAGCATGGCGCCGAGCTTCAGGCCCTGACCGAGGCGGCCAGCGCCCCCGATGACCCGACCCGCAACCTTCTGAAGACCTCGCTGACCAACAGCCTGGCCGCCGCCATCCTCATGCCCTACGCCGCCTTCCAGCGCACGGCGGAAGAGACCGGCTATGATCTGGCCCGGCTGCAGGCCCGCTTCGGCATCGGCTTCGAACAGGCGGCGCACCGGCTGACGACGCTGTCACGCCCGACGGCGCGCGGCGTGCCCTTCTTCCTGATGCGGGTCGATCAGGCGGGCAATGTGTCGAAACGCTATGCCTCGGGCGCCTTTCCCTTTTCGCGCTTCGGCGGGTCCTGCCCGCGCTGGCGGTTGCACTCGGCCTTCCGCACGCCCGGCCGGATCGTCACCCAGATCATCGAGACGCCTGATGGTTCTCGCTGGTTCACCCTGGCTCGCACCGTGGACCGCCAGGGTCAGGACGCCTTCACCGAAGGACAGGACCTAGCCATCGGCCTGGGCTGCGAGCTGAAACACGCCCACCGCCTGATCTATGCGCGCGGCCTGGACCTGCAAAAGCCCGAGGTCACGCCCATCGGCCCGGCCTGCCGCCTGTGCGAACGCCACCCCTGCGCCGAACGCGCCGCCCCGCCGGTCGGGCGGGCGCTGACGGTGGACGACTGGTCGAAGTCGGTCAGTCCCTATCCGTTTGCCTGACCAATCTCTTTCCTCCCCATTTCATGGGGAGGGGGACCGCGTAGCGGTGGAGGGGGCGGCGCAAACGGCTCCCGTCGAGCCCCCCCTCCGTCACGTCGCCTTCGGCTCCGCGCCACCTCCCCATAAAATGGGGAGGAATGCTCGTTCAGTGCGCCAGCAGCAGGGCCACCGGGCTTTCCGTAATCAGTGTCTGCGTCACCCCGCCGAAGATCCACTGACGCATCCGGGCGTGCCCCCAGGCGCCGCTGACGATGGCGCCGGCCCTCATTTCGGCGGCGCAGTCCAGCAGGCGACGGCCCGCCGAGCGGTCATCATGCGCGCGGGCCTCGGCCTCGGCCCTGACGCCATGACGCGTCAGCCAGGCCACGACGTCGGCGGTGCGCAGACGCGCGCCGTCCATGTCCTCGGGATCGCAGAGTTCCAGCACACGCACGGTTTCGGCCTCGCGCAGCATGGGGACGGCGGTGACGGCGGCCAGCCGGCTTTCACGACTGTCGGTCCAGGCCAGCAGGACCGGAGCCCCGACCACCGACCGCGCCGGATTCGGCGGCACGATCAGGATCGAGCGCCCCGCCCGCATGGCCAGATCAGCCGGATGCGGCGCCCGCCAGCCGCTGGCGTTGGCCGCGTCGCGCCCGACGATCAGCACGTCGGCGGCGCGGGCGTGCTTGATCAGCAGGCTTGTCGGATCGCCCACGTCAGCGCGCCATTCGCACGACACGCCCGCGCGGGTCGCGATCTCACGGAAACGAGCCTCGGCGCCCTTCAGCGCGTTTTCGGCGCGTTCGTGCTGCTCCATCAGCACCTCGCCCAAAAGGATACCTGCCCCATAGGCGTCGGCCACCGGCGTCTCGGGCGCACAGGCCGACACCCCGATCAGATGCGCCCCGTGCGCCCTGGCCAGGGCGGCGGCCTGCTCGATCCGTTGGGTGTTGTCGGCTTCGTCATCGACATAGACGATCAGGCTGGACCAGGTCATCGCGACTTCCTCTCGTTCCAGAACGATAGAACGCCGTGGGCCGGGTTTGGTCCTTGATCCCGATCAAATAACAGCGATCAGGTCAGGAAGACCTTGCCGTTCTCGACCCGGTGCGGAACGCCGGTTCTGCGGAACAGGCTGGCGATCTCGGCGGCGGGATCGGCCGCGCCCTGATCCAGCATCCGCTCGATGCTCTCCGCCAGCGACGGATCGCCCGAGACGCGGGTCAGGGCGTCCAGCCATTCAACACGGCTCAACACCCCGTCTTCACGGTTGGCGGCCAGAACCGGGCGCAGGAAATCGAACCAGTCGCCCCCGTCGCGCCGCTTCTGCGCCCCTTCCGCCGCCATGGCGAAGACAGCGCCGCAGGCGTAGTAGGCCCGGTGCTCGCCTCGGTCGCCTGCCTCAGCCACCGGCTTGCCCCGCGCAAGGTCGGTGCAGTCGTCCACCTCGGTCTGCAGTTCCGCACGGTCGTCATAGGCTGGGTCCAAGGCCTTCAACGCCCTCACCGCCATCAGATCGGCCCCGCCCTCGGTGATCCATGCGTCGCGCGCGAACTCATATCGCACCGCCTGCCCCAGCCAGAAGTGCGCGCTTTCGTGGCCGATGAACCAGCGCGAGCGTTCCAGCACCTGCTGAGTGGGATTCAACACGCCGACGCCCTCGAAATTCATGACGATCAGGCCCGGCAGGACGCTGCCGCCCATACTGGACAGACGCTCGGTCGGGCCGTTCCAGCTGACCATGACGGTCGAGGTCTCGCTGCCGACGCCGGGCGCCCCAAGGCGGCGCAGGTAGTAGTCCCCGACATGGGGGGCGAAGTTGCGGATCTCCTCGCCGATCCACGGCGGCAGGTTGGGGTCTATGACAGTAGTCAGACCCTCGCCCGGCGTCACCCGCGCCTGACCCAACAGGACGTAGGAGCGCTCGCCCGTCGTGATCAGCTCGGCCTGACGCCTGCCGTTGAACAGCACCGGCCCGGCCGTATCGCGCCAGGTGACGGTAGAGGCCCCGCCTTCCAGATCGATGCCGTTCAGTTCGGCGGGCATGGCCTCGGCCGCCTCGACCGATGACAGGGCGAAGACGTCGAACTGGCGGATCGGCAAGGCCACCGCACCGTCCGAGAAGGTCAGCGTGCCGTATTCCGCCTCCAGATAGACCGCCTTGGGCTTGATCGAAAAGCGGACGTGACGGGGCACAGGGCCGCCGTCCAGACTGCGGATCACGTCATAGTGGCCGCGCCGCTCCATGACGACGCCGGGCGTCTCGACCGTCCACTGGGTCGGACGCCAGGGCTGACGCACGTCGGTCATCAGGGCCGAATCCATGAAGGCCCAGACCTGTGCGTCGCGATTGAAGACATAGTCCGCGGTCCAGCGGTCGCCGTCGCGCACGACCTCGACCACCGGCGCAGCCCGCGCGTCCCAGGTGCCCGGCGGCAGGGGCGCGGCGGCGCAGGCGCCCAGCAAGGCCGTAGCCAGGACAGTCGAGGCGGCGAGGGCTTTCAGACGCAAGACGGGAAACTCCAGACTGTTCAGCTTGAGCATAGGCGACGCGGCGTCCGCGTCAGCTTACGGTTTGCTCACGATTGCGCCCGTGAAAGGGCGCGGCCCGCCGCAGCCAGTTCGCCGGCCATCACCGCCTTCAGCCGCTGCGGCGCTTCGATCGTCACCTGTTCGCCCCAGCTGAACAGGTGCCAGGCCAGTTCACGCATGCCCGAGGCGCGGAACCTCACCACGACCGACCCGTCAGGCTGATCCTGCAGCGTCTGTGTCGGGTGCCAGCGCCAGCCGCGCGCCTCGGTCGCGCCCTCCGGCGTGATCCGCAGCACGACGTCTTCGATCTCGTCCTGATAGATGCCGAAGGACTGGCTGGCGAAGGCGGCCAGGTCGAATTCGGCGGGCGGACGCGCCGTTCCCTCGCCCGCCTCGACCGAGGACATGCGGTCCAGGCGGAAGGTCTGGATGCGGCCGCTCTCACGGTCCGCCGCCACCAGATAGTTGGCCCGCCCGAACATCAGACCGCACGGCGCCACGCTACGGCTGCGCGCCTCGGCGCCGGGACGGGCATAGATGAAGCTGAGCGGACGCTCGGCCAGGACCGCACCGCGGATCTCGGCCAGCATGGTCTCGTCAGCGGTGGGCCTTGGCCCCGCCTGGACGGCGATGGTCTCGGCCCGGACCAGCGCCTCCAGATCGGGGGCCATGCGGTTCAGGATGGTCGAGCGCATCGCCGCCTTGACCTTGCGCTCCAGCCCCTCCAGCGCCCCCGCTCGCGCCGGTTCGCCTGCCGCGCGGAGTACCGCAGCCGCCTTGGTCAGCTCCAGCATCTCGGTCGCGGTCGGCGCCTGCTCGAACGCAGACAGGCCGCCGCGAATGCGCCAGCGCTTGGTCGGCGGGTCCGATACCTCCTCGACCTGCGGGAACAGCATCAGGACCGCGTCGCGCATACGCTCCGCCGTGCGCCGACCGACGCGCAACTGCCCCGCCATCTCGTTCAGCGTCAGCCCCTCGGCGCTGGCCGCCATGCCCCGCGCCAGATCGATGACCATGGCCGCCTTGTCGTGCCGCAAGAAACTTCTCCACAAGCCTACGTCCGAAACTGGCGTAATGCTGTCGCATCCTTTCAACATCAGCAAGAGGCAATCGCTTCAGGAGATCACGACATGGCCTTCGCCCGCACCCCGACGGTTCAAAAGCCCGCCCGCAAGACCTTCGCCGACCGCTACATGATCGTGCCGTGCGAAGCCGAAGGCGCCTCGGACCTCGCCGTCATCTGGGACCGTCAGGAAGAACAGGTCGTGGACGTCATCTCGGCCTCGGCCAGCAGCCGCTACTCCGACGAGGACGCCCTGTGGGACGAGTTCCACGCTGCGCCTGTCGCCGCCCATTCCGATTGGCGCTTGGCGGCCTGAGGGAACTCGCAGAGCCTAACGGCGTTCGGCCAAGCGCGACCTTTAAGGTCACGCCAGACGGGGAACTGTTGATGACGTCGTCCCACACCGTCGCGCCTTCGCTCGAAGGGATCGTGAAATCGGCCCTTCATCGTTCATGGTGGTTGTTGCTCCTGCGCGGGCTCATCGCCATCGCCTTCGGCGTCGCGACCTTCGTCTGGCCGCAGATCAGCCTGCTGAGCCTGATCCTTGTCTATGGAATCTACGCCGTGGCGGACGGCATTCTGGCTCTGGTCGCCGCGATCCGGGGCGGCGGGATCGCGCCGCGCTGGTGGCTGGCTCTGTCGGGCGTGGTCAGCCTCCTGGCCGGCGGCCTGGCCTTCGCCTGGCCCGGCCTGACCGCCCTGGTGCTGGTCTATCTGATCGGTTTCTGGTCGATCATGCGCGGCATCATCGAGATCATCGGCGCCATTCGCCTGCGCAAGGAAATCGAGAACGAATGGACTCTGATCGCGGCGGGTGCCCTGTCGCTGATCTTCGGCCTGATCCTGGTCTTTGCGCCGGGCAGCGGGGCCCTGGGCCTGCTGTGGCTGATCGCGGCCTGGGCCATCCTGTTCGGCGGCCTGCTGATCTTCCTCGCCTTCAGCGTCAGGAAGCTGGCGACGGCGTGACGGTCGATCTGGCCGAGTAAACCCAGCCCATCAGGGATAGAGCCGCTTCATCTCGGCCACCGACCATTGGCACAGCGCGCGCAAGGCCCCAATGTCGATCCGGTCCAGACGCTTGATGTAGAGGCAGGACACGCTGGTCGTGTGCGGCCCCAGCCGCTCCAGCAGATCCGCCTGAGCCTGGAAGCCGGGCATGATGTAGAGGGTCAGCGCGGCCTTGCGCGGCGAGAAGCCGATGATGGGCCAGTCAGCAGGCTTTTTCGTCGTGTTGACGTAGGTGTAGCGGCCAAAGCCGACGATGGACGGCCCCCACAGAACCGGCGCCTCGCCCGTCACCTCACGCATCAGGGCGCAGACGGCCAAGGCGTCCTCGCGCCGTTGCGCTGGTTCCACGGCGGCCAGGAAGGCCTCGACCGAAGCCTCGGTCGGCTGGGTCTTGAGGTCAGACACTCGGCGTCTCCACGGCATCCGCCGCCAGCCCCGGCGCCGTCGAACAACTGGCCAGGGTCCAGTCGCCCAGACTACGCAACCTGCGCCACGCGCCCTGCGACGCCGCCGCCTGTGGGCAGTCTGAACTCAAAACCAATGGGCGCAGCCCTTGATCGGCGACGATCTCGAGCTCCAGCGGAGCGCCCATGTAGAAGGCCCAGATTTCGGTCGTCTCGACCAAGCGCCAGTCGCCCGCCTCGCCAGTCAGCAGCCGATAGTCGGTAGAGGCTTCAGACCCGCAGGTCGCCAGTCCTGGGTCTCGGGCCATGGTGCGGAAATGCCCACCTTCGGGATGCGGCGCCAGCGACAGGTTGGCTATGACTTCGTCAGCGCTGAAATCCATCTCCCCCTCCTGCATCATAACGTCCGTGAGTGCTCTGACGCTTGATGGCGCTGTTCGCGGCCAGACTCAACGTCCCGGCATGAAGGGCGGCGCTGGGCGCCATTGGCCATCCTCAAAGACGAAGTCGCCGCCACCGCGCCACAGCGTTCGGGCCAGCGGCCCGCCGGTCAGGCCATAGCCCACCACCGTGTAGCGAACGCCCGACTTCAACACCGCCGCCGGAACGACCGTATCGAACCCGTCCGGCGCATGGCCATAGACCACCTGCTTCAGGGAATGGCACTCGCGGCCCCGCGCGCCGATAGTCCAGACGGGACGCCCCACGTCGTCCGACTTCTCATGCATCGTCAGACCGCCGACACAGACCTTCTCAGGCCGCGCCGGGTCGAGGCCGAAAATCGCCGTCGGCTGCTCCAGCCCGCCGCCGATGTGAACAGGGATCATGGCAGAACAGGACGTAAGCGACCCCGCCAGTAGGAAAACCGCCGCCCATGACCAAGGGCTAGATTTGAGACCGCCTCGGTCAAGTCCTGCACAGCCTCGGCTCGTCACGACGGAAACGCAAACAAGGCCGCCACACGCGCGCGATCGTCGGCAGAAAAGCGCTCGGAGAACCCCGTCACACAACCTCGATCAAAATGAAGCCATCCCTGTTCGGGATGGCGCGAGGCCTTTGCGATTCCTGCATGCCGCGCTGCCTGCACGACCCCCTCCACAGCATTGAGCCATGCCGCCGTTTCTGGCCCGTTTGGACCAAGCGAGAACATGTCAGTGAGGTCAATTTCACGCCCGTCCTTCATTTCAAGACGCAGGCTGGGCTCCGGCGAACTCCGCCGCCCGTTCAGGCAACTTACCTGAAGGGACACGATCTCCGCCGGGCGATAGACTTGAGCACCGCCGACGACGTTACGCACCCAGATCTCGTGCCCGCGCATCTCGACACGGCTTCTGGAATCCCAGACCACTGCCAGAACACAGGCTATACCCAATCCCCAAAGAACGCCCGCCACAACACGACCTGGAACTTTGAGGCGCTTCATCAAGGGAAGGAGGATGCACGGCCCTAGCATCGCCAGAAAAAAGGCGACGGCCGAAGCGGCCCCCAGCAAAGGCCACCATGCCGCAGGGCTCTGCCCCCATACCCAGAGGGATGCGATCAGCCTGTAGCCGCCAAAGAAGCAAAAGAGACAGAAGCCGATCCCCAGCAGCGTCGCGAGCGAGATCGGCCGACCCGGCTGCCCTTCGTCCTGCCAGCGAACGATGCTCACAGCGCCTTCACGATCCCCTCGACCATCTTCTTGGCGTCGGCGAACAGCATCATGGTGTTGTCGCGGAAGAAGAGCTCGTTCTCGACCCCGGCGTATCCCGCAGCCATGCCCCGCTTGATAAAGAGGACGGTTCCGGCCTTCTCCACGTCCAGCACCGGCATGCCGTAGATGGGCGACTGCGGGTCGGTCTTGGCGGCGGGGTTGGTGACGTCGTTGGCGCCGATGACGAAGGCCACGTCGGCGGAGGAGAACTCGGAATTGATGTCCTCCAGCTCGAACACCTCGTCGTACGGGACGTTAGCCTCGGCCAGCAGGACGTTCATGTGGCCTGGCATCCGGCCCGCGACGGGGTGGATAGCGTACTTCACCTCGACCCCCTCTTCCTTCAGCTTGTCGGCCATTTCGCGCAGGGCATGCTGTGCCTGAGCCACGGCCATGCCGTAGCCGGGGACGATGATGACCTTGGAAGCGTTCTTCATGATGAAGGCGGCGTCTTCGGCCGAGCCCTGCTTGACGGGGCGGGTCTCGACCGCGCCCGCGCCGCCGGCTGCGGCCGCGTCACCGCCGCCGAAGCCGCCCAGGATGACGCTGATGAAGCTGCGGTTCATGCCCTTGCACATGATGTAGCTGAGGATGGCGCCTGACGAGCCGACCAGGGCGCCGGTGATGATCAGGGCGATGTTCTCCAGCGTGAAGCCGAGCGCCGCCGCCGCCCAGCCGGAGTAGGAGTTCAGCATCGACACCACGACGGGCATGTCCGCGCCGCCGATGGGGATGATCAGGGTCGCGCCGAGAACGAGCGCAATGGCGAAGACGCCCCAGAAGGCCCAGATGGCCGTGCCGCCAGTGCCGATCAGCACGCCGATCAGGAAGACCAGGGCCAGGGCCAGGGCGATGTTGATCAGATGCCGCGCCGGCAGCAGGATCGGCGAACCGCTCATCCGTCCGTCCAGCTTGGCGAAGGCGATGACCGAGCCGGTGAAGGTGATGGCCCCGATGGCCACGCCGAGCGACAGTTCGACGATCGACAGGGTCTTGATGCCGCCCTCGGCGGTCATGATGCCGAAGGCGTCGGGCGCATAGACGGCGCCGACCGCCACCAGACAGGCGGCCAGACCCACCAGGGAGTGGAAGGCCGCGACCAGTTGCGGCATAGCCGTCATCGGCACCCGCTTGGCGATCAGCGCGCCTGCGCCACCGCCGACCACGACGCCGCCGCCGATCAGGGCTAGCGTCACCATATCCAGCGCGCCCGAGGTTCCCAGCGTCAGCAGGGTCACGCCGACGGCCAGACCCATGCCGATCATGCCCAGGCTATTGCCCCGGCGGCTGGTCTCGGGACTGGACAAGCCCCTGAGCGAGAGGATGAACAGGACCCCCGCGGCCAGATAGGCCAGCGCGGCTAAAGATGCGTTCATCAGATCCCCTCCCCCAGGGTCATGTCAGTCGGTCATTTCAGATCAGAAGACGTTGACGACGGCCGGTGCGGCCGGGTCGTTGGTGCCGGCGGCGGTGGCCACCCCGTTCTTGACGACGGCGACGCCGACGCCGCCCTGGCCGCCCGTCTTGGTCACGCGGCAGCTGCCGTTGTCGCTGGGCAGACGCCCGGCCATGCGGCCCGTGCCGGTGTGGTTGATGCGGTTCATGTGGATGCCGCGGATGGTCACCGGCGAAAACTGGCACTGCAGCGCCCAGGTCGCGCCCTGCGGCGCAGCCACGGACCAGTGCAGGCCGCCGTAAGGGTTCTGGCCGACCTCTTCGGTCTTCTGGGCCGAGGCGGCGCCCGAGGCGGCGACAGCGGCGGTCAGGACGGCGGCGAAAATCAGGGTGGTCTTCATCACGGTTACTCTCAGCGTTTGGTCAGGCTTTGGGTGCGGGACAGTCGCCACAGCGCGGCGGCGATGAACAGCGGCCCCAAGAATATCATGGCCCAGTCGAAGACGGTCATCTCGCGGTTCTGGATGACGATGCGTGTCAGCACGGCGGCGAAGACCAGCACCACGCCACAGTCCTGAAACCGCAGCTTGCCGATGGGGTCCTTGACCCGCACCCAGCTCCAGATCCACAGGGCCACGCCCAGGCCGGTGACGGCCCAAGAGACATAGAAGGCGAACAGAACCGGCGAAAAGATCACGAGGCCTTGGGCCTTTCTTTCTTCTTGTACATGGCCAGCATCCGCCGCGTGACCATGAAGCCGCCGAAGATGTTGACGCTGGCCAGCGTTACAGCCGCCACGCCCGCCCCCTTGGCGATCCAGGCGTTCGGACCCGCAGCCTCGGGGCTGAGCGCCGCCGCGGCGATCAGGCCGCCGACGATGATGACGCTGGAAATGGCGTTGGTTACGGCCATCAGCGGCGTGTGCAGCGCGGGCGTTACGCTCCACACCACGTAATAGCCGACGAAGATCGCCAGGACGAAGATGGCCAGGCGGAAGACGGTGGGATCGACGTGTTCCATCAATGCGCCCTTCTTGTATGCAGATTATCGCCCAGCAAGGCATCCACTCCGGCACCCAATTTCGCCAAGGAGTAGCTCGCTTCGGCACGATCTAAACCGAGTTCAACTAGGTCATCTGACGCGGCAAAATCGCTCACCATGTTGATAGCCCCTACAATCACCCTGCCTTTGTCACCCTTGCCCGGATTGGACGGGCTTTTTGCTTGATGCAGGAGAACACGCAGAACAGCATCTCCATCTCGGCTGGTAACTGACAACCCACCAGCCTCCATCACGCGCATTGCCCATCTTCGCTTTCCGAGGATCATTGGCCCTTCACGCCTTCATGCACGACGGCCCCGCCATGCGTCACGACGGCGGCCTTGAGGATTTCGTCTTCCAGATCCAGCGTCACGACGCCGTCCTTCAGCA
>RCUH01000450.1_pt1 | contig 42598 bp, 39 predicted proteins | sample 2166191 | NCBI WGS metagenome assembly RCUH01 (sample SAMN09932848, study PRJNA488358) | compost metagenome | feature: garden; material: soil; isolation source: compost soil in an enriched community after 214 h of incubation | place: Germany: Experimental Botanical Garden Goettingen | collected... | reverse complement strand
CCGTGTATCTTTCGATAACTTGTCTTGGACTTGTTTCTCAGGATTGGCAACAGATGATATCGATGCTCAGAAAGCTAAAATAGCGATCTATCCAAACCCAGTGAAGAACAACCAATTCTTCATCAGCGGTATCGAGAAAAACGAAACGGTGAAAATCTACAGCCTAAACGGACAGTTGGTTCAAACGATCAATAATGTTGACAACAAAGGCAAGGTGACGCTTAACAAACTTGCAAAAGGTGTTTACATCGTAGCGACTAAAAACCAGTCTTCTAAGATTGTTGTAGAATAGTCAGAACAACATTTTACAATATCAAAGCCGGGAGTTATCTTCCGGCTTTTTTTTTGCAAAGTGAATTTTCTTCTTTAAGGGATCGTAGATGAGAATTAATAAAAAAAAACTGCTCCAGATTGGAACAGCCTTATTGTGTTAAAATGAATGTTTCTAATTATGAGATAATTCTGATGGAATCTGGTTCGTTCATATCCAATTTATCCATCAGTTTTTGAAGGTTCTCAATGTCTTTTAATACTTTTTGGTAAGACGATCTGGCATAATCTGCAAAGGACGCCGTGGTATTCATATCATCCACACTTTTGAAAACATTGATCTCAGGATTCTTAACCGTGTCATCCTTGTAATTGTTAAGGCACTCATCAATTGCTTTTCTTTTTCTTTTGCAACTCACTTTGTTCCTCAATTTTCGAAGAGAGCTGATCAAGTAAGGACTATCGTTGTACGGATTTACAAAATCGCTGTGCGCAGATTCCTCCTGATACACGTGGTATGATGTTTCATTGCTGGGCTTGAGGTAGTTTTTGTCGAAGATCATAGCGGTAGAGAGTTAGAGTTTAACATCAATAAGAATCGGTTTTTAATAGAATTGACATATCAATTTTAAGACCATAACCAATTTTTGTTAACAATTAAAAAATAACTGTCCGTTGATCATCGTCATTCTGCAAAACCAAATGCTGATTTTTTATCAATCTAACTACTCAAAATAGTCAATTAAAGAATGTATTTTCTTCGAATAAAATTATTGAGGTAAAGCTGGAGGTGTGATTCTTACGGTTCTTGACCTTAATGTTCCCAAGAATGCTTCCAATTGCTGAATCTCCATTGCCGTCAAATCAAGCTTTTTGAGCAATGGTGATTTATTTGAATTTAACGTAACGCCTTCGTAAACTGTAGAAAGTCTTTTTTGAGCCTCAGGATTTCCAGCATTGTAGAACCGTATGACATCTGTCAGTGAGGTGAAAACGCCATGGTGCATCCAAGGTCCTGTACGGGAAACTTCTCTCAAAGTAGGAACTCGGAACTTTCCTACATCCTCCAATTTTTTTGTGACGAGATAACGTCCGAGATCTTGTTTTTTAGCACCTAATATAGCAGTGCCATCGTTTTCAAATTCATTATTAGAAAAATAACCCGAATTGTGGCAATTGATGCATTGTGCTTTGGTTCGGAAGAGATGCATGCCCATCACCTCATCATCTGTAAAAGCTTCGGTTTTGCCATCTATGAATCTGTCAAATTTGGTTGATCCGCTTTTGACCGTTCTTTCAAACGTAGCAATAGCCTTGTTGATTCTATCTGTGGTCACATTCTTATCACCAAATGCTTTTTCGAAAAGAATCTCATAACCTTTTATTTTTGCAATTTTTCCTGTTGCTAGATCTATGTGTTCATTCATTTCTTTTTTATCGATAATTGGCATAGAGGATTGCTCTTCCAAAGATTTGGCTCTGCCATCCCAAAATAGAGTGGTGGCGTGAGCGATATTGAGGATGGTCATCGCATTTCTTGTACCCAATTGTCTGTCGTGTCCAAACGATAGCATTTTATTGTCTGTCCAGGCTAGCTCTGGATCGTGACAGGATGCACACGCAATTTGATTGGAGCCAGATAATCTTGGATCATAAAAAAGAGTTTTTCCAAGAAGTACTTTTTCCTGAGAATGCGGATTGTCTGCTGGAAATGAGATTTCGGACAAATGTCCAATGTCCTTGAAGTTTTTTTTGACGCTTGGGTCAAGTTCTGCTTTTGGCCATTTGGATTGGTCTCCAGAAGAATATAGGCTTCTTAACTTATCTACAAACGATAGTTTTGCATCAGTTGATTTTTGTGGGGAATTACTGAGGCAGTTGTTCAAAACTATGTTTCCGAGAAAAACTAATAACAACCAGCTAAGGATATTCTTCATGTATCACATTTGATGCAAAAATAAAACTTTCTCATCGCTTCACTATGAACCAATAACTGATTTTGCTCATCTTATCCAAATCAAACTTAGATTTTGATTATTAATTTCACGGCAATTATTAATTTTGTTTATTCTAAATAAGCTATTTAAATGAAAAAGAATTATATTCTACTTTCCCTCCTGAGTTCTGTTTTTACTTTTGCTCAATATGAGGGTTTTGATTATGCTGGCGCACTATCTTCAAACGGTTGGTCTGCTCACAGCGGAACAGTGGGCGAATCTTTGCCAGTTGCTACAGCGTCCGATCTGGGAAGCAGTCTCAATTATCCTGGAATCGTGACACCAAAAGGAAATAGAGGATTGATAACCTCTGCTCAAACTGAAGATGTAAATTTGGCTTTTACGCAACCAGCAACAACTACAGCATACGCGTCTTTCCTAATGAAAGTGGTAGATAACTCCACAATGTCGGTGAATACTCTAAACACTACACCTGGATATATTATGCACTTTGCGCGTTATTCCGGGGAGGATATTGGTTCTACTGGCTGGGTCTCAAGGTTATGTGTGAGAAAAGGATCATCCGCTTCTACTTTTAACATTGGTATTCTGAATACCACCGGAGGAAGCGCTGGTCTAACTGATTTGTATGGTAGTGCAACACCCACAGAGTATCAAGTCGGAACTACTTACTTTGTTGTGTTGAAATATGATATGACAGGGACTACGGGACAGACCAGTATCTGGATGAACCCGACTGTTTCGTCAGAAGCTACGCCTAACCATAAAAGTGCTTTCGGAACATCTGCAAAACTTCCAGAGGTAGCTAGTTTAGCTTTCAGACAGTCAAATAATGCAGGAAGTGTAGAAGTGGATGAGATACGTCTTGGAAAAACTTGGGAAGAAGTGGTAGGTAACGCTTTTCTCGCAACTAGTGATGTTCCAACAAAAAACAAAGCTTTGATTTCTAATACGCTTGTGAAAGATGGTTTTACATTACTAACCAAAAATCCAGCGAACGTGGAGATCTATAACCTAATAGGTAATTTGGTGAAAAATGCTACTGTCGCACCGAACACAAAAGTTGATATTTCTAACCTGACAAAAGGAACTTACATCGTAAAGATTACTGAAGATAAACAAGTTTCAACTATAAAAATTATTAAGCAATAATTTTTTATACTTATCAAAATAAAACAAAACCTCTTGACATTTCAAGAGGTTTTGTTGTTTTTAGTATCCAGGATTCTGTTGCATAAAAGAATTTACATCAATTGTATTCTGTGGAATTGGCAGCACGAATTTATCATTTGGATATGTCGGACTGCAATTAGTAGAAATACAACCAATGTTTCTTACCACATTTTTATGATTTCTCATCAAATCAAAAAAAGATTTGTTTTCAAACGAAAATTCTCTTCTTTTCTCTTCCAAAAGTAAATCTATATTGGTGGTTGTTAATTCCGAGATTCCAGCTCTGGTTCTGATTGTATTAATGTCAGCTAAAGCTTTTGCAGTATTTCCAAGATGCAAAGCCGCTTCGGCACGGATGAAATATAGTTCTGTTAATCTGTAAACGGAATTGTTGACGCTGTTTTTAAACTTTGTAGTAAAAAAATAAGGAATCATTGTCATTGTTCCGTTGATTGATGTCCTGATGTTCCTGCTTTCATAAAATTGCCGTCTCTTGTCATTTGTAGGATAGAGATTCATTAGGTCAGTTGAAGCTACATAATTTGATCTGTCGGAAAGCGAGTTATAATTATAAATTGTCGAAACCAAAGAATTATCCTCTGCTGTGTTTGGTAATTCTAAAATCAACTCAGACAATGCCCAATCATTACTGCTCACGGTATTGGGATAAATTAAAAGACCAGAATTGTTGATAATATCTGTACTGTAATCATATGCCTTTTGCCAGTCATTCTTCCACAAAGCAATATCAGCTGCGATTGATTTAGCGGCGTTTGCCGAAATGAAATTTCTGTCTAAACCAGCAGGAATTGCCTTTTCATCTTGATATAAAGAAATGGCCGTGCTTATATCACTTTCTAAAAGTGAAAAAGTTTCAGCAACTGTTTTTCTTATCGGATAATCGATTCCAACTTTTAATGGTGAAGTATTGTAAACAATTCCCAAATGCGAAGCATCTGCAGTGTAGGTATAATTCTGACTGAACATTTTATATAGCTGAAAATGGATATAAGCTCTCAAGGCCAAAGCTTCAGCCTTGATTTGCTTCTTCTCTTCTTGTGTAGCATCTGGTGCCGCATCAATATACTGAAGAATTAGATTTACATTATTTATTAATCTATAAGAATTGGAGTAAAACCCATTAATTGTATTAGAAGTTTCATTTTTATTAAATTCAAAATTGTAAACATTAGCAATTGCTCCGGCGGAAGGTGCATTGATAAGAGAAGTATTTGAATTTGGTGAAAATCCAAGGTTGCCAGACAAAAGATCACCGTATATGTAGGGAGCCAAGCTAAGAATGGTTGATGATCTAAGATCGTAATACGCACCATTCAAAGCAATAAGAATTCCTTCTTTGTTCGATAATTGTTGGTTGATAGAAACTTGCTCAATTGGTTCCACAGTTAAAAAATCTCTACAAGAAATTACTGTTGAAAGAAGACCTAAAGTTAAAATAATTTTTTTCATAAACTTTTAAATTTTAGAAATTGGCTCTGAATCCAAAGCTTAATGTTCTCATCTCAGGATACATAAATCTGAATTCGCGAATGCCATTTTTGTCTTGTGGCGATTTTTCTTTATACCAGTATAAAACATTGGTACAATCCATAAAAATACTGGCATTTTTAACGAAATTATTTTGTTTTTTCTCCAACGGAATTCTGTAACTCAAATTAATATTCTGAAGTTTCAAAAACGTGTTGTCGTATAAAAACTTGGTGCTATTAGGAATAATCTGATTATTGTTCCTAGGAATATGATTTGTTGCGGAAACACCAGGAGTTGTCCAATAGTCCAACGCATTTACACTCATATTGAGAGTTCCAATTACCCTGTGTTGATCAATTATTTCGTCTTCAATAAGAATATCTCCTCCCAATTGATAATTAATTAAAAATGATAAGCTGAAGTTTTTGAACATAATCATATTGTTCAATCCTCCAATTGCATCTGGCTGAGAATCTCCAATAATAGAGTAGGTACTTTGATTGGCAGAAAACTGATTAGCATCTGTTGGAACGCCATTGTACAAGAAAATATCCTGACCGTTTTGTGCATTGATACCTAACCATTTATAACCCCAAATTGCTGAAGTTGCAACTCCAGTTTTCTGAGCTCTTGCATTGGCAGCGGTAGAATATTGATCGCCAAATCCAATCAATTCTGTGACTTTATTTTTAACGGTACTGATGTTAAAAGTGGTGGTCCAGCGAAAATCTTTTTTTGTAAACCAATAAGCTTTTCCAGATATCTCTATTCCTTGATTATACATCGCTGCACCATTAATCTCTGCAGAATTATAACCTGTTTCCAATGGTGTATTTCTGCTCACAATCATATCAGAAATATTGTTTCTGTAAAGTTCTATTGTTAAATCAAAACGCTGTTTAAAATTAAAATCGAAACCAAGATTTAATTTTTCATTTTTCTCCCAACCTAATTGTTTTACAGGTGGAGCTGATGGATTGGGGTATGCGTAATCATACTCATAAACAAAGCCATTAAAGAAAACATTGTATAGACCTGAAGAACGGTAGGATCCAATTCTAGAATTACCAGTCATTCCCCAAGAACCACGAATTCTAAAAAACTTTAAAAACTGATTGTTTTTAAGGAATTGTTCTTTCGAAACAAGCCAAGATGCACCAACTGCACCGTTGAAAGAGGCATTGCGGTCGGGACCAAATGTTGAACTCTCGTCTCGACGAATTGTACCTGACAAATAATACTTTTTAGCAAAATCATAATTTACCTGAGAGAAAAAACTTCTACCACTGTTTTCTGCAGTCAGATTTCTTAAATTATAATTATAGGTGGGAGTTCCTGTGTTAGAGATATAAGATGCGGCATTCCAAGGAAGTTGATAATCAGAATAATTTGTGAAAACACTTCCGATATGAGCCGTCTTGTAATCTTTCGTGGAGCGTATTTCTGCCCCTGCGATAGCGTCTATATGATGATTTTCTGTAATTTTCTTTTCGTAAAAAATCTGGGCGCTCCAGTTCCATTTTTTGGAGTCGGACAGATTGATTCTGCTCCTTCCATATCTGTTATAAGTGACTCCATCAAGAGTAAAACTGCCCGTCTGTCGTCCACTTTCATTAAGACCTGATCTCCACAGTATATCATTTTTATCAGAAGTATCTAATCCAAATACTGAACTTACTTTCAATGCTTTTGTTATTTGATAACTTGCATTAATGCTGGAGAGAAAAGATTTATTTTTCATTCTCGCAATATTTTGGTGTGCAGCTGCAAGTGGATTTGTAATTCCGGCTACTCCAGTTAAGGCATAATTGCCTTGTGCATCATAAATACTTATAGTAGGCGCAAGTATAGAATTGAAATAAGTATTGGGTTGGTTTTTATTGATATCATTGTAAGCAGCATAAATACTGATTTGTAACTTTTTAAAATCAAATCCAAGTGATGCATCAATACCGCTTTTTTCAAAGGTGTTCATTATTTTGGCTTCGTCATTCTTAGAATAATCGATTCCCAAACGATAAGTCAAATATTTATTGCCTCCACTTGCCGTAAAGTTGGTCTTGAAAAATTCCCCATTTTTGTTGAGTTCCTCAAACCAGTTAACATCATTGCCATTCCAGGGAGTTGGAGTAAAAGGTCCAGTGGTATTATTTCTCCTGTAAGTATTTATCAAATCTGTGAATTGCTGTCCATTCAGGTACTTTACTTTGTTGATACTTTGAGAAATTCCATATTGGGAAGTAAAAGAATATGTTGGTTTTCCTTTTCGTCCTTTTTTTGTAGTTATTAAAATGACCCCGTTCGCCGCTTCAGCACCATATATTGCAACAGCTGCGGCATCTTTTAAAATATTGATTGTCTCAATATTATCGGTACTAATTCTTGAAAGCGGATTGATATTCATCTCAGAATTTATACCTGCACCATCAAAAAAGCTTGCTTGAAATGCAGCATCTTCTCTCATTATAACGCCATCGATAATTATCAAAGGTTGTGTAGATGTTCCTTTTATATTATTGAGACTTACGATAGTTCCCAAACCTCTAATATTAATATCCACAGGTTTTCCAAGTTCACTGTTACTCCCAATTTGAACACCCGGAGCTAAACCCGTAATCATCTTATCAATACTTTCATAAGATTGATTAATATTGATTTCTTTAGAAGTTATCGTCGCAATTGAACCAACGACTTCTTCCTTCAGTTTCTTAGTGCCATATGACGATGTAATGATAACCTCTTCTATTAATTTTTCCGCGTTAAGTGTATCTGTAACAGGTTTTTTTGTCTTGGTCTGTGCATTTGCAAAGAACGTTCCGCCAATTACAAGAATGCTTACAATGGATCTTTTCATTAATTATTTTCTGATGATGATTTTCGTCGATTCTGTTTTGTTGTCTGAAACAGTTTTTAAAATATAATTTCCCGTTGCTGCTTTCAGTTGAGCCGATCCGGATTTTGTTTTTCCAGATTCTAATAATTTTCCGTCTGCGGAATATAATTGATAATCAACGTCTTTTGCAGATGCAATTTTGATATTTCCATTACTTGGATTTGGATATATTTTAAGAGAAGATTTTGCTGAAGTAGCAAGTGTTCCAAGTGTTGTAGGAAGTATCAGTTTGTAAAGTTCTTTTCCATACGTTGTATTTGCTGATGCTGCAAAATATAACTCATCATTATAAGTCACTAAATCCGAAACTGATGAACCTGTAACTCCCGGGAAAATATCCAAAGTCATTTTGGTATTTGCAGCAGTTCCGTCGGTTTGCCAAAGTTCTATACCATTTGTACCATCGTTTGCAGAGAAATAAAGGATATCTTTAAAAACATAAAAATTTGCTGGCCCCGCATTTCCATCTGGATTGATGTCTTTTAAAAGTGTTGTTCCAGAATCTGTTCCGTCAGTTACCCAAACTTCAGTACCATTTATTCCGTCATCTGCTGTAAAATATACTTTTCCTTTATATTCAGTAAAATTTGTTGGGTTGCTGTTTGCAGAAGGATTTATAGTTTTAATTTTGACAGTTCCATTTGCGGTTCCATCTGTTACCCAAAGCTGACGTGTAGATTCATTATCGATTGCGCTAAAGTAAACCTTGTTTCCAACTGTTATTAAGTTAGTCGGATTAGCTGCAGCTGTAGAGTTTATCGTTTTCAGAAGAGAAGTTGTTAAACCATCAGTAATATATAATTGGTAGATATTGTTTACTTCCCCTGCAGGAAAAATAACTTGATTTCCTAACGCTGCCGTACTCAGTCCAACAAAAATAGAATTATCAACAATTACTGGTGCATTCTCGCCATCTGTTCTATAAAGTCGTCCGTTTGTTGAATTAAGATCTTGTGCCCGAAAAAAAAGTGTATTTCCTGCAACAGCAAAATTTTGTGGAACAGATGAAGATGTACCAGGCTTAATATCTGCAAAAAGACTAACCGAACTGCCATCATAAACAAATAATTCTGACCCATTATTGGCATTACCATTATTCGCTTGGAAATATAATTTTCCCTTGTATTCTATCATATTCTGCGGGTTTCCACTACTAGTAGTACCACCAGTTTGAATATCGGCAACTAATTTTGTTCCTGCTTCCGTACCATTGCTTTCCCAAAGCTCCGAACCATTTGTTCCATCATTGGCATTGAATATAATTTTGTTATTGAAAACAAATGTGTTAGATGGGTTGGAATTATTATTAGGTCTAATGTCTTTGATTAATTTTACTGATTGTGCATATCCAAAAGCTGGGAGTAGAGCAACTAAAATGTATAGTTTTTTCATGTTTTGTTTATTTAGAATTAATAAAAATAAATTTCTTGTCATAAAAAAAACCATCGCGGTTAAAGATGGTTGTTTTTCCAAATGCAAAACTACAAACTACATAAGCTTCGAATGTAAGAATACGATATGATTTTTGTTAGTAAATTTCAGAATGAAGCAATGAGGATTTTTAATTGGTCATTAAATTAAATACAAACTAAAAAATATCAATTATCAATTAATCACAGGATGAAAGTCTATATCTTTGACGCTTAAAATTTGATTAAATGAAAATATTAGCATTTGGAGCGAGCAACTCCAGAGAATCCATCAATAAACAATTGGCAGAATACACGGCAAAACAGTTCAGTGGAGCAGAAGTAGAAGTTTTGGATCTTAATGATTACGAAATGCCCTTATTCAGCGTCGATAGAGAAAAGCACGACGGGATCCCAACTTTGGCACTTCAATTTGCTGAAAAGATAGATGCTTCAGATTTATTGATTATTTCTTTTTCTGAGCACAATAGTACTTACACCGTGGCTTTCAAAAACATATTTGATTGGGTATCAAGAATCAAAGACCGCAAACACTTCGGCGAAAAACCAGTTTTTGTTTTGGCCACAGCACCTGGTCCTGGTGGTGGAAAAAATGTAGTTGCCGCTTTCGAGGCAAGAGCGCCTTTCAGTGGAGCTAATGTTTTGAAAAGCTTTACATTGCCAAAATTCAAAGAGAGTTTCGATGCTGAAAAAGGGATTATTAATGAAGAGAAAAAAGCGGAGTTCGAAGAGAAATTGACTGCTGTTAAAAACTTTTTTGCCTAACGTCTTGGAATGTTATGTTAAGTTTGCGTAACTTTGCTATCAAATAATGAAAGTGAAAAACAAACAAGTTCATTTTGAGAAATATCCTAATTCTTGCCAAGAGAATTACATAAACACCTCCGAACTTGTGGACTAAAATAACGGCCGATAATCTAAAAGATTGTCGGCTTTTTTATTTTAAAAATTTGAAAAGTAAGTTTGAAATAAATCTAGTAAATTCTGATATTCTTTCAGGCCTCAAAAACCTGAAAGAGTGGATGAAGAAAGAAAGGTTTCATTTCTAAATAACACAAAAACATATTGTTAACAATAGCACAGCTTTTGTTAGATCATCAATAAAAATTAAAATGAGCAATACCTATAAATCTGCCGGAGTCGATAAAGAAGAAGGCTATAAAACTGTAGATAAAATAAAATCTGCCGTTGCTGAAACCCACAACAAAAATGTTCTCAACAATCTTGGAAGCTTTGGTGCTTTCTACGAGATTGCCGGTTACAAAAATCCAGTGTTGGTTTCCGGAACCGATGGCGTTGGAACCAAGCTGAAAATTGCTTTGGATACAAAACAATATGCCTCTATTGGAATCGACTGTTTCGCAATGTGTGCCAATGATATCGTTTGTCACGGTGCAAAACCATTGTTTTTCCTGGATTATTTAGCTTGCGGAAAACTTGATTCAGAGATTGCCGCAGAGATAGTTCTTGGAATGGTTAAAGCTTGTAAAGACAACAACTGCGCATTGATTGGTGGCGAAACTGCCGAGATGCCAGGAATGTACCAGCCAGGCGATTATGATGTTGCGGGATTCTGCGTCGGAATTGTAGAAAAAGACCAGATTATAGACGGTTCAAAAATCAGAGCAGGGAACAAAATCATTGTGATTCCAAGTTCAGGATTTCATTCCAACGGATTTTCATTGGTAAGAAAAATATTCCCTGATTTCGAAGAGCAATTTGAAGGAAAACCTTTGTACGAAACACTTTTGGTTCCTACAAGATTATATTATCAAGACATTCACAAAGTATTGGAAGAAGCACCACTTTACGGCATCGCACACATCACAGGAGGCGGATTGTACGAAAATGTACCAAGAATCATCCCAGAAGGACTTTGCGCAACCATTGATGCATCAAAAATCCAAATTCCAATTGTAATGCAGGAATTGGAAAAACGTGGCAATATCGCCAGAGAAGAGATGTTTGGAACGTTCAATATGGGCGTTGGAATGGTTCTCGTAACCGACGAAAATCACGTTGATAAAATCCTTGACCTATTGGAAGACGCTTATGTAGTGGGAGAAATCACGGAAGGAAGCGAGAAAATCGATTTAAAATTTTAGGAGCTTAATCCCGCTATCCGCTATATCTTTTTTGTTCTCGACGATTTGTCATCAATAGAAATTGAGAAGAAAAACAAAAAAGGATGCCGCTACTATCGGGGCTAGTGAGTAGAGGACAAAATAAATAATGAAGAACATCACTATCTTAATTTCAGGTTCAGGAACCAATCTTCAGCGGATTATCGATTGCATTGACAATGGAGAAATCCGAAATGCAAGAATCATCCAAGTTATTGCAGACAGAGAATGTTACGGACTGGAAAGAGCGCAGAAACATCAAATCCCTAATGAATTAATCAAACGCGGAAAAAACTTTGCCGAAAATCTTGAACAAGCCATTCCTGAGAATACAGACTTGATTGTTTTGGCAGGTTTTTTATCTATTTTGAAGCCGGAATTCTGTGAAAAATGGGAAGGGAAAATCATTAATATTCATCCGGCATTGTTGCCAAAATTCGGTGGAAAAGGAATGTGGGGACATCACGTTCATAATGCAGTCATTGAAGCAGGCGAGAAAGAAAGTGGTGCAAGCGTTCATTATGTCACTTCGGGAATCGATGAAGGCGAAGTGATTCTTCAAGGGAAATTTGAGATTGATGAAACTGATACAGCTGAAAAAGTAGCTGAAAAAGTTCATTTAGTTGAATACGATATTTTCCCAAAAGCCATTGATTTGGTTTTAAATAAATGAAAAATTTAGTTAAAGTAAAAATTATATTTTAAATTGTAAAGTATTATAATATATAACTTTATAGGTTTTAATTATAATTAACTTTAATTAATGACTTTAAATCTAATAGCTCCGTTGGAGCGATCTGTTAATAGAAAATCCGGAGGTGAAAGAACCGGTAAATCACAGTTTGGATAAAAACTGTAAAAAGTAAAATTTGAAAGAGAAGGTATGAGTAAAAAGAGAGCACTTATCAGCGTATCTGATAAAAGCGGTTTGGTAGATTTCGCAAGATTTCTGGAAGAACAGAACTACGAATTGATTTCCACCGGCGGAACATTCAAACATTTGAAAGACGCTGGTTTGAGCCCAATTCAAATTGATGAAGTCACAGATTTCCCGGAAATGCTGGACGGTAGAGTGAAAACCCTGCACCCGAAAGTTCACGGCGGATTGTTGGCGGTTCGTTCCAACGAGGAACATATGAAAACTGTTCAGGAGTACAAAATCGGACTGATTGATATGGTCATCGTGAATCTTTATCCGTTTTTCGAGAACGTGAACAAAGAAATTTCTCTTGACGAAAAAGTAGAATTCATCGACATTGGCGGACCTTCTATGTTGCGTTCAGCGGCTAAGAATTTTAATTCTGTTGTGGTTCTTACGGACGTGAACGATTACGAAATCATCAAAAATGAAATGTCAGAAAATGGCGATTCAAGCATCGAAACCAGAAAAAAATTGGCCGGAAAGGTGTTCAATCTGACTTCTGCTTACGACGCAGCGATTTCCAGAATGCTTTTGGATGAAGAATATCCGACTTATCTGAACGCTTCCTACAAAAAGGTTTCAGACTTGCGCTACGGCGAAAATCCGCATCAGTCAGCCGCTTATTACACTTCGACTTTTGAAAACGGTGCAATGAAAGATTTTGAAATTTTGGGAGGTAAGGAATTGTCTTTCAATAATTTGAGAGATATGGACTTGTGTTGGAAAGTGGTGAATGAGTTCAAGGATGAATTGGCTTGTTGTGCTGTAAAACATTCTACGCCTTGTGGTGTTGCGGTTGGAACTTCAGCTTTGGAGACTTACACCAAAACATTCGAATGCGACCCAGTTTCCATCTTCGGCGGCATCATCGGAATGAATTACAAAGTAGATGCGGCAACGGCTGAGGAACTCAACAAAACTTTCCTCGAAATCGTGATGGCAACGGACTTTGACGAAGATGCTTTGGAAATCCTTAGAAAAAAGAAAAACCTTAGAATCATCAAAATCAAAAACCAAGTGACAGACAAACAAGCTTGGGTGAAAATCGATGGCGGAATGTTGGTTCAAAGTGCCGATGACCAATTCTCAGAAGATATTAAATTAATGACAGAAACCGCTCCAACAGACGAACAAAGAAAAGCTTTGTTGTTCTCGCAAAGAGTGGTGAAATATGTGAAATCCAACGCAATCGTGGTTTCAAACGGTGTTCAAGCCATCGGAATCGGTGGTGGACAAGTGAACAGGATTTGGGCAACGCAACAAGCGATTAAAAGAGCCAAAGAGAAATTCGATGACGAGTTGGTTTTGGCTTCGGATGCGTTTTTCCCTTTCCGCGATGTGGTGGATTTCTGCGCGCAGGAAGGCATCAAGGCGATTATTCAGCCGGGTGGAAGTATGAGAGACAATGATTCTATCGAAGCAGCGAATGAGCATCATATCCCAATGTTGTTCACGGGAATGAGACATTTCTTGCATTGATTTTTAGATAAAACCACAAAAGGTACAAAAGCTTAAATTTGTTTTTAAGCTTTGCAAAAGTTCAATTAAGTAATTGATAACATTTCCTTTTTTGGACTTTCAACAGAACTATTGACTGCTTTCTTTTGTGACTTTTGTGGTTCAAAATAAATTACCCTTTCAAGTTTGACTTCGAAAGGGTTTTATTTTTAATAATTAACAAAAATTAGACTCAAAAATTATCGTTTGTTTGATGGATTTAGAATTTTATTGAGATATTGATTTTTTGTTCAATTAATTTTAAATTAATGATAAAATTTCGGCTAAAAATTCATTTTGAAATCGAAATAATATTTACTTTTGGGACAAATTCTGGATATGAGTATTTTCAATGATACAAAGCTCGCATTTGCCGATAAAACGGATGCTCAGCTGAGAAAAGCGTATTGGATGTTCAAGGCAATCGAACAGCCTGCATTGACGAATATTGGCGTTTCACTACTTAATTTCACTGTTAAGAACAATTTTCCGTTTGTGGGCGGCATCGTAAAGCAAACATTGTTTGAGCAGTTTTGCGGTGGCGAAACACGCGAAGAAAGTATGTCTGTCGTAAAACAGATGTTCAAACGTGGCGTTGGAAGTATTTTCGATTACTCGATTGAAGGAAAAGAAGAAGAAGAAGTTTTTGATGCGGTTTGCAAGGAAATCAAAGATATCATCAGATTTTCTGTTGGTAATCCGGCGATTCCATTTATCGTTTTCAAACCGACGGCTTTTGGAAGAATCGATATTTATGAAGAAGTTGGAAAAGGCAAAGAGTTGACAACCAGCCAAAAGGAGGAATGGAATAGAGTGGTGACGCGTTTCGACGAAGTTTGCAAACTCTGCTTCGAGAACAACAAAAAAGTAATGGTTGACGCCGAAGAATCTTGGATGCAAGACGCGGCCGACCATCTTTGTGAAGAGATGATGGAAAAGTACAATCAGGAAAAACCCATTGTTTGGAACACCATTCAAATGTACAGAACCGGCCGTTTGGAATATATGAACTCGCATCTTGAAAGAGCGAAAGAAAAAGGTTATTTCATTGGTTATAAGATAGTTCGTGGCGCATATATGGAGAAGGAAAGAAAACGTGCTGAGGAACAAAATTATCCAGACCCAATCCAGCCCAACAAACAAGCTTCCGACGATAATTACAATGCAGGAATTGATTTTGTGATGGCGAATCTCGATAAAGTTTCAGCGTTTTTCGGAACACACAACGAGAAATCCTCAGAATTGGTGATGGATAAAATGCAGGCCAACAATCTGGAGCACAACAATCCGCACATTTATTTTGGACAGCTTTACGGGATGAGTGATAACATTACTTATTATCTTGCCGACAAACATTACAACGTTGCCAAATATCTGCCTTACGGCCCTGTGAAAGACGTTGTTCCGTATCTTACGAGAAGAGCGCAGGAAAATACCTCAGTTGCCGGACAAACCGGACGGGAATTGGGGCTGATTGATAAAGAATTGAAAAGAAGAAAATCGAAATAGGAAAATCCGCTGTGAGGCGGATTTTTTACTTTGTTTTAATTACTAAAAAGTCTCCATCAATTCTGCGACAAAAAGTGAGATTATTTAATTTTTCCTCTGATATAATTTCAAAAGACTTTATAGCATTGGGGTCTAATTTTGTTTTGATTTTCAAACTGTCGGGAATAACTTTTCCATTAATTATTAATAAGACGATTTTCTTTTTATCCCAACCTCTTCGTCCTGAAGATAGACTGTCGAGATTTAGATTTTTCAAATCAAATAAATCAACCTTACTTATCTGATTAATCTTTAATTCTTTCTTTTTCTTGTCGATTAAGACAGTCTTTATGTTATTTTTATCTAAGTATACTGTAGACAAATCTAAGTTTTCATCATCAACAAAAATTTTATAATCAGTCGAATATTTTTTTAGTATTTTCTCACGGTCATAACTAATTGTCCGCGTCGAACATCCATTTATGAAAACTAAGAAAAATAAAAATGCAAATATTCTCATAAATTACAATTGTTAAAATCAGTAAGTGTTTTTTTAATTTTATTTCTTCTCCGCCTTCACAGCCTGTCTCGCCAACAATTTCCAGCCATTTTTAGTCTTAGACCAAACGTATAAAATATCAAGATTCACAACTGCAGGTGCTTTTCCAAGGTCTTCTGTATTCGCGAACAAATGATGACGAACGATTGCTGTTTTATCAACAATTTGGATGGATTGGTTTGTAATGTCAATATTGAGGAAATTGGATTTTTTGCTCGCTAATTTTTCTACAAATTCTTTCGCATCATCAATGTGACCTCCCGAATGTCCGTAGGTAAGTTCAGGCAGAATCAAAGACTCCAAGATGGTTTTGTCACCGCTGATCATTGCTAATCTTAATTTTTCTGAAGCGTCGGAAACAGCTTGTTGGTCGTTGTTTTTCTGTGCAAACATCATTGACACGGTGATAAAGCTTAATGCTACTAATAATTTCTTGATCATAATTATATTATATATTTCTAACCCAAAGATAATGAACTTTCTTTTGAAATCTTTATCAACTTATTTTCTATCTTTATTTAATAATTTTTCACCTTGGATCCAATTCTCGATATCGTTCTTCGTTCGCTTGCCGTGTATTTTTTTATGGTCATTGCTGTAAGGATTTTCGGGAAGAATCAGTTGTCTCAACTTAATGCCGGCGATGTAATTCTTCTGTTATTGATCAGTAATGCAGTTCAGAATGCGATGGTTGGCTCCAATAGCAGTTTGCAAGGTGGCATTGTTGCAGCTCTGGTTCTGTTTGTTGCGAATTTTATTGTTAAGAAATTCATCTTTAAAAGCAAGTTTGTCAAAGAATTGATAGAAGACCATCCATACATTTTGGTTAAGGACGGAAAGGTTTTCACTGATGTTTTGAAGAAAGTCCAAATCTCAGAAGATGAATTGGAAGAATCCATCCACGAACACGGCATCGAGACAGTTTCTGAAGTGAAGTTGGCAATTTTGGAAGTTGATGGTAATATCAGCGTGATGTCTATTGACAAAGACAGTCATCAAACGCATTATTCCAGACATAAGACCAGAATCAAAAGAAAGTTTAATCCATAAAAAAGACTGGAAATTTCCAGTCTTTTTAGAATATTTTTTTGAAAATACTTAAAATGATTTCTATTGTATCATTGAGAAAATTCCCATTACCAGACGCTTTCAAATCTTTGTAGCCTTCCTTGTTGTCTTCTAATCTTTTGCTTTTTAGTTTTTTATTAACTCTGACAAGGTCAAAAATAGTCCAGCTAATTAAAATTACAAAAGCTAAAATTATTAATATAATTTGTAGATTTTCACTCATTGTAATAAGATTGAGAATCAACTATTTGTAAACAAGAAAAAGATAAACCAGAAGACGGTAAAGATTAGACTTAAAACCAATATTCTTCGGCCGTGTTTTCTGTCTTTTTCATTGAAGTAATGAACTCTTTCTCCGTTCGGAAGTTGCTTTTTGAGTTTCAAAATGACAAGGCTCACACCGTAACTGATGAATAAACAAAAGGTCATCACAAACGAAGCGAAAAATCCAATAACCGAAAAAATATAACCTAAGATAATCAGATTTTTAACCTCATCTGGTTTCTCGTAATTGGTTTTCAGTTTTTCTAATCTTTCGGAATTGATTCTTTCAATATCATTTTCCGAAATGACAATTCCTCTGTCTTTTAAGATGCTTTTTGCAACTTCATAATCGAATTCATTCCACTCATCTTTTTTGTAGATGATTTCTGTCAATTCCTCATCACTGAATTCTTTCAGATAATAATCCTCAGGAATCACAAGATTTTCCGAGTAATATTTTGTGATTAATGTCTCTGCATTTTCAAAATCCTCTTTTTGAATGAGAAGTTGATATTCAATCTTACTGGGATCTGTAACAAAAGTGGCATCGAAGTATTTCTCATTGTCAATCAATTGAAAATCAATATTCTCTCTTTCTAATATTGATGCTACTTCTTCAATAATAGATTTGTTGATGCTTTTCCGAAAGATTACTTTTTCCATTAAGCTAAAATAGTAATTCCTTTCTCAACCAGTTCATAAATCGTATTCTTTGCGCTGTCTGGCTTTACATTCACAGCTTTTGTTCCGTTGAAATGAAGACAAGTGATAAATCCTGCATTGAAAGCATCAATCGCCGTAAACTTCACACAATAATCCAACGCCAAACCAACAATCTCAACCAACTGAATATCATGATATTTCAAATAATCTTCCAATCCAGTTTTCACAAAATGATTGTTATCTTGAAAACCGCTGTAACTATCGATTTCTACGTTTTTTCCCTTTTGAATGATGTGCGTCACTTTTTCTCGATTAAGATCTCTATGAAACTCTGCCCCGAAAGTTCCCTGAATACAATGGTCTGGCCACATAAATTGCGAACCGCCATTGAGGGTAATCGTTTCACCAACATTTTTTCCGTTGTTGGAGGCAAAACTTTTGTGATTTGACGGATGCCAATCTTGTGTCAGGATGATCTCATCGTATTGATTTTCTTCCAAAAGAAGGTTGATGTAAGGAATGATGCTGTTTGCTTCTGGAACCGCCAGTGCACCACCTTCGCAGAAATCATTTTGGACGTCAACTATTATTAAGGCTTTTTTCATCTGTTATTAATTTTGATAATAAGTTATAAAATATAAATTGCCATTCTGAAAGAATCTTGCCAATGATGATATCAGCGTTCAGATTCTTACGGAATGACAATTTGACTTATTTTTATTTAAAAATTACCCTAAATATGGATATTTGTAATCTTTTGGAGAGACAAAAGTTTCCTTGATACTGCGTACAGAAACCCAACGTGTCAAGTTCATTTTTGAACCTGCTTTGTCGTTTGTTCCAGATGCTCTAGAACCACCAAACGGTTGCTGACCAACAACTGCTCCCGTAGGTTTGTCGTTGATGTAGAAATTTCCGGAAGCGTTTTCTAAAGCTTTGTAAGCCTCGTCGATCGCGTATCTGTCTTGTGCGAAAATGGAACCTGTCAAAGAATATTGCGTCGAAGTGTCAACCAATTTCAACGTGTCTGCCCAGTTTTCATCTTCATATACAAAAACGGTAAGGATTGGTCCGAAGATTTCCTCAACAATACTTTCGTAATATGGATTAATCGTTTCAATAACGGTCGGATGTACGAACCAGCCTTTTTTGTCATCATATTTTCCACCAATAACGACTGTTGCGTCGTTTGCCGCTTCAGCTCTGTCGATGTAACCTTTGCATTTTTCGAAAGAATTCTTGTCGATCACGGCATTCACGAAGTTTGATGGATCTTCCGGAGAACCGATTTTGATAGATTTGATTTGAGCTTCCATCACCGCTTTCACTTCATTCCAAAGGGATTTTGGAACGTAAGCTCTGGATGCTGCAGAACATTTTTGACCTTGATATTCGAAAGAACCTCTTACCAAACCGGTTGCAACCGCATCGATGTTTGCAGATGGATGAACCATCACGAAGTCTTTTCCGCCAGTTTCTCCAACGATTCTTGGGTAAGATTTATAGTTGTGGATATTGTCGCCGATCATTTTCCACATGCCTTGGAAAACCTTTGTAGAACCTGTGAAATGCAAACCTGCAAATTCTGGATGCGCCAAAACTTTCTCAGCTGTTTCTTTTCCATCTGTGAAAATCATATTGATAACACCATCTGGAAGCCCAGCTTCTTTCAACACGTCCATAATTACTTTTGCAGAATAGATCTGTTTGTCAGAAGGTTTCCAAACGACAACATTTCCCATCATTGCCATACAAGCTGGCAGGTTTCCTGCAATTGCTGTAAAGTTGAAAGGCGTCACTGCGAAACAGAAACCTTCCAAAGGTCTGTACTCAACGCGGTTCCAAATTCCGGAGTCAGAAACTGGCTGCTCTGAATAAAGATCGGTCATAAACTCTACGTTGAAACGTAAGAAATCTATGAATTCGCAAGCCGCGTCGATCTCTGCTTGATGAACGTTTTTAGATTGCCCAATCATTGTTGCAGCGTTGATCACATCTCTGTAAGGTCCAGCCAAAAGGTCAGCTGCTTTCAAAAAGATAGCAGCTCTGTGCTCCCAACCTAGGGCGTTCCACTTGCTTTTTGCAGCCAATGCTGTTTCTATTGCACTGTCAACGTGTGACATATCGCCTTCGTAATAGAATCCGAAATCGTGCTGATGATCCTGAGGCGAGCTCAGTTTTATTTTTTTGTCTGTTTTGATATCTTTTCCACCGATCACCATTGGGATTTCGGTTTTTTCTTTCCACATTTTTTTATAAGTAGAAATAAGGCTTTTTACCTCGTCGGAACCTGGAACATAAGAATTTACGGTTTCGTTTTGTGCAAAAGGCACTTGAGAAATGGCTTTAGACATATATTTTAATTTTTGATTTTTACAAATTTACAATAAGGATTTCAGAACCGCAATTGATTCACTTTCTTTTATTGATGGAGATTTTGGATTGTCTTTAAGTTGTTGTAAATTAATGTTTTATTAATTTAACAATTGGATTGATTTTGTTAAAGTTTCAAAAAAATACAATTTATTATCGATAATTTAATGCGTTGATTTTTACAGATTTTACATTAATGTAAATCAATTAGGGAAGAATAAAAAAGAAAATAGCGCAAAAATGAAGAATACTTCCACCCAAAACGAAAAGATGCCAAATCGGATGGTAATATGGTTTTCTGTCTTTAGCATAAAAATAAATCCCAAAAGTATAGCACAATCCACCAAGAATAATCAATGATAAAGCACCAGTGGAAAGATTCTCAATCATCGGTTTGATTGCAATAATCGACGCCCAACCCATCAAAGCGTAAAGTGAAAGTGAAATCTTCTCATTGTTTCGTAGCGGTGAAAATTTAAAAATAAATCCGATCAAAGCCATTCCCCAGATCACACCAAACATACTCCAGCCCCAAGCGCCTTTCAATCCAAGCAATGCGACAGGCGTGTAAGTTCCGGCAATTAAAACGTAGATGCTGAGATGATCTATCTTTTGGCAGATTTTTTTCCATTTCAGTCTGTAAACGGCGTGGTAAACAGTTGATGCAGAATAGAGTAGTATCAAACTAATTCCGAAAATCAAGGAAGAAGCGACTGCAAGCATATTTTCGCTAATGACAGAATAATAAATCATCAGAATTAAAGCTACGACCGACAAAACAACGCCTAAACCGTGTGTGATGACATTGTAGAATTCTTCTTGCTTTCGGTTTTTCTTCGGCATAATTTTGATTTTTATCAAAGTTAATTATTAAAGTTTTTTTGATGAAAGATGTTTTGGTTTTTAACACGAATTTAAGTGTTGCTTGCATAGAAATATTTGAAGTTTTAAACCTTGACTATGAGTACAAAAATCATTAGTTTTGATAAAAAATCCGAATGAAAACTTTTCTGTTAATTCCATTATTTATTTCACAAACTTTTTTCTCACAATCGGTTTCTGCTGATTTGGAGAAATCTGTGAAAGAAATGATGTCTGCACCAAATGCTTTGTCATCGAATCTTTCGTTTTATGTTTCAGACGAAAATGGAAATTTGGTTTATGAATACAACGGGAACAAAGGACTTTCTACGGCAAGTACGCAAAAGATTTTCACGTCCATTGCGGCTTTGGAAACGCTTGGGAAAGATTTTCAGTTCAAAACAACGGCTTCCTATTCCGGGAAAATTTCGAATGGAAATCTTGACGGCGATTTTTACATTACCTCAAATGGCGACCCGACTTTGGGAAGTTGGCGATTTGACGGTTACAAACCTGAGAATTTCAAACAAAAATTAATTGAAGCTGTCAAGAAATCGGGCATAAAGAAAATCTCAGGAAAACTAATTGTGGACGATTCTTATTTCGATTTTCAAAGTACGCCTGGCGGTTGGCCTTGGAACGATCTGGGGAATTATTACGGAGCAGGAACTTTTGGCGTGAATTGGAGAGAGAATCAGTTTGATATTAATATTAATGGAAATCAAATTAAAAGTTATTCCTACGATTTGGAAAATGTCAATTGGATTAATGAATTGAAAACCGGCGGAAGCTCAGACCAAAGTTTGATTTTCACTGCGCCACATTCCAAAACAGCAATGATAAATGGAATGCTCCCAGTTGGAAAAGTAAGTACGGTTTCTGGCGCAACACCCAATCCACCAATGCAGTTAGCAGTTGAAATCAAAAAAACACTTGAGGATAATGGAATCTCGGTTTCGGGAAAAGTAACTTCTTATTATAATGATAAATTGGAAGGGAAATCCATTGCAAAAGCGCCAAATTTAAATGTGATTTTTGAATACAAATCGCCAACGCTTGACAAAATCGTTTATTGGTTTTTGAAAAAAAGTATTAATCTTTACGGCGAAACGCTCATCAAAACAATGGCAAAGGAAAAGGGAAACAATCCTAATTTCGAAACTGGAATTGACTTTTTGAAAGACTTCTGGAAATCAAAAGGCATCAATCCAATGATGATCAACTTTGCTGATGGAAGTGGACTTTCGCCACAGAATTATGTTTCGGCAAAAGCACAAGTTCAAGCTTTGCTGTATGCTAATAAACAGAATTACTTCGATGTTTTCTATGAAGGTTTCCCGACGCAGAATGGTATAAAAATGAAAAGTGGAACGATAAAAGACAGCAAATCTTTCGCTGGTTATCACACGTCAAAAAGTGGTAAGAATTATATTTTTTCTGTGATTTTGAATAATTATCAAGGTGGAAGTATTAGTAATGCTTTGTTTAAGGTTTTGGATAATTTGAAGTAATTTTAATTTTTTTTTTAAAAATTTTAATGATGAAATTAAATCTATTGTTTGTATTGGTAACGGTTTTTGCTCAGGCTCAAACCTATAAGTTTGATTATTTTTTGAAATACGTTCAATCCAATAGTGGAACCAAGACTGAAAATACCTTGCAGTTTTTTGTTAATTCTGAAGATAATAGAACAAACTTATTAATAGTAAGAAGTGAAAAAGAAACTTTAGCAATTCTCAATTTTTTGGACGAAAATGTAATTCACAACTTTAAACTTACTGACACAACTTTTCCAATTAAGAGTGCGTCTTTTGTATATATTGATTCTGAAAAGTTATCGGGTAAAAGTACAGATAACAGACGGTTTTTCAAATCAGAAGTTTTAGAAGAAAATCAGAATGAAGTGATTTTGAAAATCAAAGAATATAAAACTAATCAATATAAAAAAGTAAACACGGAAGCCATGGTTGAAATGATTCCTTATGACAAACATCTATCAAATTTTATGTTAAGCTATTTGTTTGATTATCGCGAGATTAATGATAAGTTTAAATTTGATAAAAATTATATTATGAAGTCAGGTGAGCGGAAGTTTCGTCATCCGAGTTACGGTAAAGTGACATCAAAAATTAAACTTGTCAACTTTGAGAAGCAATCTACTGAAATAGTATTGGACAATTCTATAATTAAATACAAATAGTATTTTGCGTATTAATTCTTTTCCACCAATCGTAGATGAAAATTCGAGAATATTAATTCTTGGGTCGATGCCTGGTGCAAAGTCTTTGGAGATGAATCAATATTATGCGTTTCCGCAGAATCAGTTTTGGCGAATTATGTTTCATCTTTTTGATGCGGAATTTTCGGAAGATTATGAAATCAGAATCAATCTCATCAAGCAAAATAAAATTGCACTTTGGGATGTCATAGAAAGTTGCGAAAGAAAGGGTAGTCTTGATATCGAAATCAAATCGGAAATTGATAATGATATTTCGCAATTGATTGAAAATCAACCGAATATTAAAATAATATTCTGTAATGGGCAAAAATCTTACAAAAACCTTTTGAAAATATTAGGTAAGAATTTTAAAATTCCGATTGTTGTTTTGCCTTCTACAAGTCCGCTTCATACGGTGAAGTTTGAGGAGAAATTGGAGAGTTGGAAAGTGATTATAGATTATTTATTAAAATAATTTACACCAAATAATCCTTTTTGCATTTCTATACTTAATGTATCTCCAACTGTTAAATTCTCAATTTTATCCTTGCCAGAATATTTTACATAATCATTTTGATCAATGATATCTTTGTCATTATTGATGTTGAAAGCTGATGAAAATTTGTCATTAGTAATGTAAATAATTTTATAGTGCTTTATTTCAGTTCCTTTATTGTTAATTCTGTTTGCTAAAAGTAATAAGGATAATATAGTTGTGTGGCAAAAAATAAAAAGTAGGCAGGCAAGAATAAATGTTCTAAAAAGATGGAATAGTATATTTTTCATCGCAATTTTTTTTATACTACTTACGATTAAAACAATCATTAATATAAATAGAATCGAATAAACTGAAAAGCTCAAGTAAAAACTATCGTCAAAACGATTAATGTCATTTTCAAAATAATATCTTTTTTGTGCAGGACTTATGAAAAAAAATAAAATACCAAAAATTGTATATATGATAATTAGGTTTTTATTTTCTTTAAAAAATTTAATAAGTTTAACATTCATCTTTTTACGATTTTGATTCAACTCTTCCATATCTCCCAAGCCTTCTCAGCCTGTTGTTCCAGCATATAAAAACCATTCAAAGTAGTGGCACCTTTTTCTGCAGATTTTCTGAGGAAAGCCGTTTCGGATGGATTGTAAATCAAATCGATGACGTAATGTTTGTCCGTAATCGCTTCAAATGGAAACAAAACAGAATCATCCACATTCGGGAAAGTGCCGACTGGCGTAGTTTGAATTATTAAAAGTGAATCTCTAACCAAATCTTCGGAAAGGTTTTCAAAATTGATTTCAGATTTTCTGGAAACGGTCTGGTGCTCGATGTTGTGTTTTTCCAAAATGTATCTTACGGCTTTCGCTGCGCCACCATCGCCAAGAATCAAAGCTTTTTTATGGTGTTCTTTTTTGTTAATGAGCAAGGTTTTTTCGAAACCGAAAGCATCTGTGTTGTAGCCGATTTTCTTACCGTTTAGAAAACGAATACAATTCACAGCACCAATTTGTAAGGCTTCATCACTTAGTTCGTCCAGGAAAGGAATTACGGCTTGTTTGTAAGGAATCGTGACATTGATTCCAACTAAATCTGGATTTTCTATAACTGATTGGAAAAGGTCGATTTCGGGAATATCAATGAAATTATAACTGTAATTTTTCAAGAACAGTTTTTTGAATTTTTCCTCAAAATATTTTTTAGAAAACGAATAAGAAATATTCTTTCCCAACAATCCAAATGCTTTATTTTCCATAAATCAAATTTAGGAATTATATGAAATTAAAGTGTAATTTTTGCTGAATTTATTCTATTCGCACAAAAAAAAAGCAACCTGAAAATTTTCAAGTTGATAATATTTATTTATAAAAAATTAAGCTTGTCTGTCAGAATAATATCTCATCTTTTCTACAATCTCACCAAGGTCAAAGGGTTTTGGAATGAAATCTACCGCGCCACTTTCGATGGCAGTATCTCCTAATCCACGGCTTGCAGACATAATTACAACAGGGATATCTTTGAAATCTTCATTGGCTTTGATTTGTTTGCAAATATCTCTACCGTCTTCGCCAGAGAGCCACATATCCATCAATATCACATCTGGTTTTGATGATGCTGTAAGAGAGTTGAACATTTCAGAACCTCTCTCATAATTATCTACTTCGTAGCCTTCCATATTTAGCATAAGTTTAACAGAATCTAAGATGGCTGGACTATCGTCTACGACTATTATTTTTTTTGAATTTGACATTTTAAGTGTTTATTAAAAAGGTGGTTGTAGTTTTTTGGGAATCTCGAAACAAAAATCAGACCCTTTTCCTTCAACTGAATTTACAAAAATCTTGCCACCGCTTCGTTTTATGATTTCAGATGAAATATAAAGTCCCAATCCGAGACCAGGAAAAGTATGTTCCTTGCTTCCGCTTACTCTGTAGTATTGTTCGAAGACTTTATCTTTCTTGTTATCCGGAATACCTATTCCATAATCTCTTACAGAGAATTGAACGGTGTCTTCGTCTGTTATTTTGCTTATAATCAATATTTTATCAGCATTTGGGGAGTATTTGATAGCGTTGTTGATTAGATTGCTCATTACCTGAGAAATCCTGTGTCTATCGCCTGTGACAATTCCAATCGGTTCTAAATCGATTTCAATCTTATGCTTCGTATTCATCTGCTGTTCCTCGACGGTTTCAGAAATTAAATCATCAAAATTAAAATCAGAATTGTTGAGGATAATTTTTCCGTTCTGTATTTTAGTCACATCGAGCAGGTCATCCACCAGATTTGTCAATTTGTTGATTTGCTCATCCATCTTTTTTGCGACATCTGCATTATTCAAATCCTCTTGTTTTCTAAGATTTTTTTCAAGAAATTGAGAGTAGAGTTTGAGACTCGTGAGTGGTGTTTTCAGTTCATGGCTGGCAATGCCAAGGAAGTTGTCTTTCTGTTGTTGAAATTGTTTGAATTCATCAATGTCGGTGCAAGTTCCGATCCATTGCAGAACTTCATTGTTTTGATCTTTGATAGGAATCGCTTTTCCGAGAAACCAGCGGTAGGAATTTTCCTTAGTTTTATCTTTAAATTGATATTCGATCTCGTAACCGGTTTTATTTTTTTGACTGGTTTGCCAAATTGTACTTGCTCTTGGAAAATCATCGGGATGAAGGATTTTCGAAGAGGCATCTCTGCGACTGTCCACACCATCAAATCCTGTATAATCATACCAACGCTTGTTGTAATAATCGATGTTACCATCTTTGTCAGCGGTCCAAACGATGATCGGAAGACTGTCTGCCAGATTTCTATATTTTTCCTCATTTTCCTGAATTTGCTTTTTCGCAAGCACAAGATCTGTAACATTTACTGCAAAATTTAGGATCGCATAGACTTCACCATCCTGGTTTTTCAGAGGTTTATAAGAAAAATTATAATAGAATGGTTTCAGCACGCCATTTTCTTCAAGATAGATATGATCTTCTGTGGCAGTGTAAGTTTTTCCAGTTTCAAAGACGTTTTTCAAGATGTCCAAAAATGGTTGACCTTTGAGTTCAGGCATTGCATCTTCCAATTTTTTTCCGATCACAGACCTGTCTTTGTCCCACGTTTTTAGCATCGCGTCATTCACCATATCAACGATGAGATCTTTGCCACTGTACAATCCTATTGAAAAATCGGATTCATTGATGAGCGTTTCAAATTTGTTTTCCGTTTCGGCAAGGCTTTTTTCTGCCATCACTTTTTCCGTTGCGTCAGTCGCTACAATGCTAATTCCGATGATTTCGGTTTCATTGTCATTATAGATTGGAGCGTAGATAAAATCAAAATAACAAGCTTGTTTCTCGCCATTCTTAACGAGATAAGCCACTTGTTTGTAACCTTTGTAAGGAACTCCAGTTTTCTTGACCTCTCTAAGAATATCAATGAAAGGCTGATCCTTGATTTCTGGAAGTGCTTCTATCAGCTTCATTCCAATTACTTCCTTCTCACGTCCCCAAAGTTCCAAAATCTGAGGATTTGCGACTTTGATGACAAAATCATCGCCCATCAACATTGATAATGCAATAGGAGCCTGAGTCAACAAAAGCGCCAAGGAGTCCTGTGAGATATTACTTTTAATAAAGTTTTTCATTGATATTAATTCGAAAACTAATAAGTTATTTTAAGCATTTAAACTTTGATGATCTTTGTTCAGCTTACTGTTTTTGTAGCCGTAAATAAAATAGATCACCAAACCAATAGCAAACCAAAGTCCGAACCAAAACCAATTGTCGTGGCTCATTCCTGTCAAAAGATAAAGACAAGAACTAAGACCAATCAATGGAATTAATGATAAATTTTTGATGAATGTCAACACGCAAAGTGCAATATTGAAAATGATGTAGACCATAATTGCCAATCGGAATTCGCCTTCTTTTTCGTCACTAATATTTGTTAATTGCTGAAAAAAATCTGGTTCATAAAAATAGAAAAATACCAATCCGCCAAAGAAAATCAACGGGAAAATAAACTTACCATTGATGTAAGGCAAATGGAATCTGCCTTTTATTTTCTCTTTATTCGGAAGAAGCAAAACGCCACCACAGACCAAAACAAATGCGAAGATGGTTCCGATACTTGTAAAATCTAGGATGAAAGATTTGTCTGTAAATAGGATAGGAACGCCAACTAAGATTCCTGTAACAATCGTTGCGAAAGAAGGGATTTTGTTTTTTGGATGAACTTCCTGAAATTTCTTTGGTAAAAGTCCGTCTCTCGACATTGCCATCCAGATTCTCGGTTGTCCCATTTGGAAAACCAAAAGCACGGTTGTGATTGCCACAATTGCTATTAATGAAACAATAAATTCCATCCAAGGCAAATTAAGATTGGCAGAATTGAAAACGAATGAAAGTGGATCACCAATGCCATCGAAGTTTTTGTAGTCTACCAAACCAGTTAAAACTAAGGTTAAAATAATATAAATAACGGTGCAAAGCCCAAGAGAAATTAGCATTCCTGTAGGCAAATCACGTTGCGGATTTTTAGTTTCTTCAGATAAAACCGAGATCGCATCAAAACCAATATAGGCAAAGAAAACGCCCGAAACAGCCGACATCACGCCAGTGAATCCATTCGGCATAAAGGAAGGTTCTGAAGTCACTGAACTCGTAGGAAACCAATTTCCAGTGTTCACAAATCCAATTCCGACCACGATAACCAGTACAATTACAAATAGTTTTAAAATCACAAAAAAGTTGTTAAAATTTTTGCTCTCCTTGATTCCTTGATAACAAAGCCAAGTAATTAATCCGTTGATAACCAATGCTGGAATATCAAGAATAATTTTCAAACCTCCGATGATTGGAGCCGATTTCCAGGCGTTGATCAATTCTCCGTTGGTAGAATTATTGAAAAACGCTTTCTTAGCTTCAGAATAACTACAAGTAAAATAATCCGGAATATGAATTCCGATTCTTTCCATAAAGCTGGTGAAATAATCTGACCAAGAAAATGCAACATAGATATTTCCGAAAGAATATTCCATAATCAAAGCCCAACCGATGACCCACGCAATCATTTCTCCAAAACTGGCATAAGCATAAGTGTAAGCGCTCCCTGCGGTGGGAATCCTGCTCGCAAATTCTGCATAACAAAGCGCAGTGAAAGCACAGGCAAAACCACAAATCAAATATAAGATAATAACACCCGGACCGCCACGGAAAATGGCTTCTCCCAAACTACTGAAACTCCCAGCCCCAATGATGGCCGCAATCCCAAAAAATACGATGTCCCAAGTTCCAAGAACTCTGTTTAGTTGTCCTGTTTCGGATTTTCCTGTGTAGTGTTTTCTTCTGAAAAGTGAGTTTATCAAAGCTTAAAATTTTAGTGCAAGAAACAAATATAATGAAATTTTGATGTTTCTGTTAAAAATTTGTTAAACAGTATTTGCTTTTTTTTAAACGGACGTGGTTTGACGGTTTGGTAATTTAGGTTTGTAGGAAAATTATATGAGTGAATTAATTACATCTGTCAACACTAGATTAGAATTTTCCAAATATGTTAATCAGCTAATTTGTGATTTCAAAGCTAAAGAATGTGATGCTCTTAATCGTGATTATGAGCCAGATGGATTTAGTTTAATTTTTCCAGTCAAAAAGTTTAGTTGTGATTATGTTTTAATTTTCGAAAAAGATTGTTTTTTCTTGAAATTAAATTTTGAAATTGATGATGAAAAATATACAGAATTGAGAAATAAATTTTATGAAAAATTAGATTTTCTATTTACAAATGAAAAATTCTACAGCCAAAATGAAAACTCAATTGTTTTAAAATCTCAGATTGATGAGAAATTAATTGAAAGAGCACAGATTATTTTCGCGACAGAAAGATGGATGAAATCTTATTTTTTTTCTAGAAACCAAAATTGCGTTAGATGACATAGTTTCTATGGTTTTTGAAGAATTTAAAGAAATAATACATCAAATTTGGAAAACGATTTTTGATAATTTTGAAACATTCGATTTTACAAAATTGTTTGAATCTTCCGAAAATGTTTCAGACAGTTTTTCGAGTAAAATGAAGAAGAAAACCTTTATAATCTTCCGCCAATCATTAGGATTTATTTTGATTCTTATAATCAACAGAAATTGGAAAAAGTGAATGAGCAGAAATGCCTTCCTAAAAAGAAGAAAAATCTGGTTCAGAGAATTTATATTTTAATTAAATAAACTTTTAGATGATATTTCAATTATTGCGATTTTACTTGGATAGAAATCAAAGTCACGGACAGAACGATAGATTCCTAAGAGCGTTTCTGCTACAACTCAAACTTTGTCGTCCGCAAGAAGATTTGAAGTTTTGGCAATTCAGCTATTATTCTCAAAAATCTGCGATTGTTCTTTCTCAAGAAGTGAAAAATTTAAAAATCATTATTCTCGACAAAACTGATGATGAATTGATAAAAAGTCAAAAGGAATATGTAGATGAAACAATTAAAAGTTATAAACAGAATTTAGATATTAGAGAACAATTAATATTCATTTACTTGACGAATGATTTGGATGAGGAAAATGTTTTGGCACATTTACTTATCGAAAATAAAAAGATGATAGAATTCCTGCAATGGCGTCCAGCAATAGAAATCAAAGAATGGGTGGAAAGCTGTGTGGAGGATTTGGAGATTGAGAATTGGTTTGGGATTGAATTAAATAATTATCTTCGGGAATTGAAAAACGTATAACAAAACTAATTTAATAACCTATGGAAATGTTAAATATTAATAATATTCTGGTAGAATATGAAAAGATTACTGCGGAATATGAGAAAAAGAAAATAGAAGGCGAAGAGTTTAATGTCTTTCATCTTATTAATGATATTTACGGAATAGGGGAAACAAAGCATAGCAGATTTTTAGCTTTTCTTCTCAATCCAAGAGGAGAACACGGTCAAGGTAAACTCTTTTTAAATTTATTTCTTAACGAATTGAAAATTGATTTTGACCATAAAAATAGTGAATGGATTGTTACTGCTGAAAAAGATAATGCGGATATCTTAATCCAATCCAATTTTCCAACAAAAATAAGTGTTGTCATAGAAAATAAATCGAATGATGCAGTAGACCAACGGAACCAACTTTATAGATATTGGTATCGTCATATTTATAAATTTTACGATGACGGAAGCTCTCATTTTGATGACATCAAACACTGTAGAATTGTTTATTTAACAGAAGGTAATTGGAAAACTTATATAGATGATTCAATTACGAAACCTAAAAAATCTAACGACGAAGAAATTGATGAATATTTCATAAAATATCAAGAATGCCCAGTAGAAGAATTGGATAAAAACTTTATAACTTGTTGGACCTATTTGGAACATATTGATAAATGGCTGAATGAATGCATAAGTGATGAAAAAAATATTCCTTCAAGAATTAGATGTTTTATTGAAGATTATATCAAATTTTGGCAGGATACTAAATTAAAAGATGAATTTTATATGGATAGATACAATGACTATTTTAAAGGAAAAGAGCAGGATTGGATTAATTTTTTTGAGACAAAACAACATTTAGAAAACTTGAAAAATCGCTGGACAAAGAATTTCATTTCTAAACTGAATGATTTAAGATTAAATTGGATTTTTAATTATTATCTTGAAAAAGATGGTGGTAATGAGTTTTTGAATTATGACGATTTCAGATGGTCTCCAGATGAAAAAAGTGAAATAAGTTTTGTTTACGAGTTTCAAGAAGGACTAACAATTTGGAAAGATAATTTTAAGACAAATAAAATCAATTACAAAGATGAGTTAGAAGAGTTGTTTAAAGATTATTTTGAATTTGTTCCAGAGAATTCTAATTATGCAATGAGGCTTAAAGATGAATGGAATAGTAAAATAATATTTAGAGAAAATGAATCATCGAAAATTGCTTGGAATTTAGGCAATAATTCAAGTGAAATTACGAGAATATTAAACCTTGTTTTAAAAAGATACATCCCAGATAATAATGTCAACACATTATTTGCTAAAATAAACAATTCACAATAAATTAATCAAAAAAGATTCTCCCACCCGAGAATCTTTTTTTTATTCCCAAAAAACAAACAGACATAGATTGGCGGTTTGCTGTTTTAGATTTGCAGGAGATAATAAAAGTTTCATCATCACAAAAACAGTAGAAAATAGATTATTGAATTTATAATCCATTTTACGGAAAACCGTAAGGAAATGAAAATTGAAATTTAGAATTTTGATAACTATAAAAATAACCAATTTAAAACTTAAAATTATGGCAAATTATTATTGCAAATGGTGCGGACAAAAATATTCGAGCGTATCAAGTTTAACATCAGGTCATTGTTCCAAAAATCCTGAAGTTAAAAAACACGCACTTTATGAAGGCTCCGAAAAGTCACAATATGTTTGTAAATGTTGTGGTCAAAAATATTCGAGTCTTAGTAGTTTGTGCTCAGGACATTGCTCAAAAAGTTCTACAAAAAAACATCAGCCAGCTTTGTAGATGAAAAATTTTACAGCTATCGATTTTGAAACCGCTCAGGGTTACCGCCACAGCATTTGCCAAGTTGGTCTTGTAAGAGTAGAAAATGAAATCATTGTGAACGAAATTAACCTTTTGGTGCAACCTCCCGATAATTATTACTGGAAAAACCTCATTGAAGTTCACGGAATCACGCCTCAAAAAACAATCAGTTCGCCAACGTTTGATAAAGTTTGGAATACTATAGAGCCATTTATAAAAGGACAAACTGTAGTTGCGCATAACGGTTTTGGATTTGATTTTTCGGTTTTGCAAAAGACTTTAGAATTCTATGGGATGAATGCGCCGGAATATGAAAAACATTGCACCTACCGAATTTACAAACAGAATCTGGCTTCGCTTTGTCATCAATACAAAATCACACTGAATCACCACGACGCATTGAGTGATGCGAGAGCTTGTGCTGAGTTGTTTTTGAGGCATTTGAAAACTGAGAGAATAATGTAATAAATTTGAGAAAAATTAATAAACTATGAGTGAAAAAGTAGAACAATTACTTCATCAAGTCAAAATAATTGATGATGCATATAGAATTGTAAAAAAGAATACAGGGGAAGATTTTAATCTTTTTCAGATTTTAGGAATGGAAACAGCTGAAGTTAAAACACATTCCAAATTTTTAGCAGAACTTTTAAATCCGAAAGGTTCTCATTTACAAGGAGATGTTTTTTTGAAATTATTTATTGAATATTTGAATAAGATTACTGGAGAAGATGAAAATGTCTTTTTGCTCAACGAAAATAGAATTAATTTGAATCCTGAAAAAGCAAATGTCAGAATTGAAAATTATATTGGAAAAAAGAATGAGTATGAAGGAGGTAGAATTGATATTACAATAAATGATTCATCAAATATAATCTGCATAGAAAATAAAATTTATGCTGTTGAGCAAGATAGACAAATGGAACGTTACGGTAACTATGCTTGTAGTTTTACCACAAATCATTTGTTTTTTTTAACATTATGGGGAAACAAAACAACTACAAATGGAAATTTCACAGTTTATCCTATTTCTTATAAAAAACACATTGTAGAATGGTTGGAATTGTGTAAAAAAGAAACTGTTAATCTTCCAATTCTACGTGAAAGCATAGGTCAATACATCAACTTAATAAAAAAACTAACCAATCAAACAACTAATGTGAAAATGGCAAAAGATATTGTAGAAATAATCGCAGATAACTCCAGAAATTTTGAATCTTCAAAACTTATTAAAGAAAATTTTGATAGAGCAATGCAACTTTTAATTGATGAACAAAAAAATATACTAATAGAATTATTTATTAAAAAGGGATTTGATAAAGCAGATTTAAGTATTGAGAAATCTTTAGTAAATGATGGTTTTTTCCTTAAGTTAAGAGATTTTGAATTCGAAAAGGGTAATTATGAATTAGGTATTACTTTTGAATTAAAGAATAATTATTACTTTTTCTGTATGGTAAAACAAAATGAAAAAAGAAATCCAAAACATAATAATGATGAGATTTTTTTGGATATTATAAATACTTTACACAGTAAATTTGAAAATTATAATCTTATTAGCAATGCGTGGACTATAGGAAAGTCTGAAGATTTTAAAATTGGAATAGATCCCAATAATTATTATTATCCTGGGATAGATAATACTAAAATTTATGGAGAATTAATCGATCAAATTATGAAAATTAAAAAGGATGTTGATAGTATTTTTAATTCATAAATCTATTTTACTATTATGACAAATGTTCAAAAAGAAATTCTATCTATTATCTCAGGTTATGCTTCAAAAAATCCAAGTCAAAGATTTGGACAGATACTTTTTAATCTTGATGTTAATAGTTTTAAAAATGAAAAAAATGAATTAAAAGATATTTATAGTGATTCTGACGAAGAAATTTTAAAAAGAATAAAAGAACGATTGAAAAAGCTCAATGCGCAATAACCGAATTTTAAAAAAGCCATAATTTGTCCATTTGCCAACATTATCTGTACACTACTAACTTTGAATACTGAATCTTTAAACCTTAAATTTCTAAAATGGCCATCCAAGACAAAAACTTCCGCCTAATGAGCATCGCACAATTTCTGAGAAGCAAACCAAAAGGCGCTAACTTCAAAGAGATTCTGAAACATCTGGAGGAATTGTACCACAAAGAAAGTTTTTCTAGTGATTTGGCAAGCAGTCAAAAAACTTTTAAGAGAGATATAGAATTGCTTTTGGAACTAGGAATTGAAATAAAATTCAAGCGTTCTTCGATGACTTACCAGATTATCAATGACAGTTTTTCCGAGAATTCACAAACTATCTTCGATAATCTTCTTTTGATAAATGCTTATAAGCAATCGGAGAATAACTCCCAGATTATGATTTTTGAGAAACGTCAAGCTTCCGGTCTTCATAACTTGGAAGGCTTGGTTTTCGCAATCAAAAATTCCAAAATCATCACCTTCAATTATACCAAAAACTGGGAGGGTATTCCGCATAAAAGGGTAGTAGAAGCTTATGCTCTCAAAGAATTCAAAAACCGATGGTATTTGCTTGCCAATGAGATAGATGGGAAAAACTTCTTTATCAAAACATTCGGTCTGGATAGGATTTCCGATTTGGAGATTTCCACCAAGCTATTTTCAAAACAAGAGATTGATGTCAATGAGATGTTTATCAATTCTTTCGGCATTATTTCAACTTTGGGACAAGAGCCGGAAATTATTGTTTTGTCTTTTGATTATGAGCAAGGCAAATTCGTAAAATCCCTGCCAATCCATCATTCTCAAAAAGTTCTCATTGACAATGATTCAGAATACAGAATTGAATTGACACTCGCTCCAACCTACGATTTCTACCAAGAGCTTCTCACACACGCTGGAAGAATGAAAATCCTTGCTCCAGATAGCGTGAAAAAAGAATACATCAATTATATCGATTCTGCTAAGTAAGGTTGTACTTTTAATCTAATCTAATTGAATTTGAATATTCCTTTAATATTGGATTCAATTGTTTATAATTTTCTTTTTCAAAATTAAAAAAAGTTACGTAAAAATAATCTTTTTGTGGAATTATGTAATTGTCAGAAATATATTTTGTGAGTTTACCAGTACTTGGTTTTATTAGTTCATATTCTGTTTGATAATAGATAATATTTACCTTGTTTGTGTTTTGAATTACCATTGGTGAAATGCTAATCGAGGCCTTCGTATTAATCTCATTAAGTTTTTTTACATTATCTTTTGTTGATTCTTCGTATAAAAAAATTAAATTGTCTGCAGCTTTTGAGTTGGGTGAAAAATCTGCATTATTGTTACTGAAATTATAATCTGCAAGCATTATTTGGAAGGTATTCATGCAATTGCATTGCTTATTTTTATAAAAATATGTCTTGGGAGATAAAAATTCTGATACATCAAAGTTTTCAATTAAGTTAGAATATTTTTTGTCTTTAACAACTGAAGTTTTTGCATCAGCTAATAATTTTTGATCAGCAATGATAAAATTTGGAGGTATTGATAATTTTAAATTAGATATTTTAATCTGTTGAGATTGAAATAAAGAAAGATTGAATAATGCGAAAAAAATTAAATAATTTTTCATGTTTGTAAAGGTTCAAATTGTTTCTGTACTTAATTAGTATTTATATTACAGCAAACACCCAAATATACGAAAGTAATCGAATTCAAATTGAAAAAAATTGACTTAAGCCCTTTATTTTAATTAGTTTTATATATCGCATTTTAAAATAGACATCTTATTTCATCACAACAAAATTGTTTTTTTTCTCTATTGAAAAGTAATGTTTTCTATATCCCTTCTGTATCCAAGTAGTATTTTATGTATTGGTTCTGTATCCAAATTACCGATTTCCGTATGCGTTCCGTATCCAAAAATACATTTTCTGTATCCGTTTCGTAGTCATCCTGTTTCCACCATATATGAATTGTGTAACATTTCTGTATCGCTCGTGCATCGTTCCCATATTCATTAGCCGAAAATCAATACCTTCCAATTCTCTCCACAAACAAAATTCAATTAATCTTCCCTTAAATAATATCTTTTCCCTATTTTCGTTGAAAAGGAATAAACTTTGTTGAAGCCGTTCTTCGACAAACTCAGAATGACATTAATTTTGAAAATCTATATGAATTCAAAAAAAATAATAATCGCTTCGATGTTATCTCTTTACGGGATTTCCGAGGCGCAACAATCTCAATATTTTACAAAGAACGAAGATTATCATTTCGGTTTGGCAGATAATCTCTACCAAACCAAGATCTACAACGCTTCGCAATACGAATATTCCAAACAATATTTCTACAACAAGAATCTCAGCAATTCCAGAAAGGAAGCTTCGTCGTTTTTCAGCAATGTGATCGGCGTGATCCTTCAGCAACAATACGCGGAAGAAGGCCTGAACGCTTTTATGAAAGAATATCCGAATTCGGCTTATTTTGCGCAAGCAAATGGACCTTTGGCGGATTATTATCTGGCTAAAAAGGATTTCGAGAAAGCGTTGGAAACTTTGCAGAAAGTCAATCAATACCAATTGAGCAAAGAGGAAAACACGCAACATATTATGAAGTTGGGTTACGCCAAGTTTATGACCGGCGATTCTGCTGGTGCAATCGAGGCTTTGGAAGAATCTTTCAAATCTGCGGACGAAACCAGCAAACCAGCAATATCTTATATGTTGGGACATTTGTATTACGCTGACAAACAGAATGATAATGCGTTCATCTATTTTGACCAAATCAAAAATAATGAGGAATATGCACATCTTGTGAAGCCTTATTATGTTCAGATGTACTACAATCAGAAGAATTATGACTTGGCGATTTCTGAGGGAAATGAACTTCTTAATAATGGAAAATCAACAAGTTACGATACGGAAATCCATAAGATAGTTGGTGAAAGTTATTTTATGAAAGGTGATTATCAATCGGCTTATCCGCATTTGAAATTGTTTTTGGATAAGGAACAAACGCCATCAGAATCTGACCTTTATGAGATGGGATTTGTGTCCGCTCAACTGAAGAAAAATGACGAAGCGGTTGGCTATTATAACCAATTGATCAACAGCAATTCTCCGTTAGCGCAAAATGCTTATTACCAGTTGGGAAATGCGTATTTGGAAACCGGAAAAAAACAGGAAGCTTTGTCGGCTTATCGGAATTCTTCACAAATGAATTATGACCCGAAAGTTCAACAATTGGCTTTGGAACAATATGCGAAATTGAGTTACGAACTGGGAAATCCATTTGAGAATTCATCAAAAGTAATTCAGAGATATATTGATAAGTATCCAAAAAGTGCAAAGACTCAGGAAATGAGATCACTTTTGGTTAAATCTTACCTGTATTCCGGAGACTACAAAGCGACTTTAGAAGCACTTGGAAAGCTTGACCAGAAAACTAATGAGACCAAGAAAATAGAGCAGGAGGTTTCCTATCTTTTGGGTTCTGAGGAATTCAATAAAGGGAATTTTGATGTGGCAGAAAAATATTTCAAACAAAGTCTTCAATCTAATTTAAATAAAGAATTTTACAAAAAAGCGCAATATTGGTTGGGTCAAACCTATTATCAAAAAGGAGATTATAAATCAGCGATTGTGACTTACACCAAACTTGAAAACGAAACAGCAGAAGGTTTCCCAGAGCGTGAGCAATTGGATTACGATCTAGGTTATGCTTATTTTAAGGCTAAGGATTTTGCGTCGGCGCAGGAATATTTTAAGGAATATCTGAGGTTCCCGAAACAGGAATTCAAGGCCGATGCAGAATTGCGTTTGGCTGATACTTATTATGCTAACAATCAGTTGAATGAAGCTTTAGAGATCTATAATAAAACCGAAAACGCAAGCGATTATACATTATATCAAAAATCTTTAGCTCTTGGTTTCAAAGGTGATACGGTTGCGAAAATTACGGAGCTGAAAACCTTGATCTCAAAGTATCCAAACTCTGAATATGTTGATGATGCGAACTACGAAATCGGAACGGCCTATGCGCAGAATGATGATTTCAATAATTCAAATTCATACTTCGATAAAGTTATCAAATCTAGTCCAGACAAAGACTTAGTTGCGAATTCCCAGATCTACCGAGCGCAGAATTACATCGACCAAGACCAAACGGACAAAGCGATTGCTGAGTTCCAGCTTTTGGCCAATCAATATAAAAATACAGCGTTTGCAGAGAAAATCGTTTTGGCTTCCAAACCTGCTTTTGTGAAAAAAGGCGACGTTGTAGGTTACGAACAATTTGCTAAAACTTTGAATGTGAAAGTTGACACGTCAGAGATCAATGAAATTAATTTCAATCTGGCGCAGGAGAGTTTTGCTAAGAAAGATTATACGAAAGCTGTTTCTTATTACGAGAAATATCTGGATCAAAGTCCGAGTGGCGACAATCTTTTCAAATCTCAATACGAGTTGGGCGAAAGTTATTATCAATTAAAACAAATTGACAAAGCGATGTTGCCATTGCAGAATGTTGCCGATTTCCAAAATGATTATCAGCAAGATGCGCAGGTTCGATTGGCTCAAATCTACATTTCGCAGGACAAAATCGCGGATGCTAAAAAATATCTGGAACAAGTTGCCAATTCGACGAATGTGAATATCAAGAATTTTGCTTCGATTGAATTAATGAAAATCTACGCGGACGAAAAGAACTTTGCCGAAGCTGAAAAATTCGCCAATGCCGTGATTTCAAACTCGAAAAATTCTGTAGCAACATTGGAGCAGGCGAAAGTCATCAAAGCGAGAAGTCTGATGCAACAATCGAAAGATAAAGAGGCGCAAACAGCTTACACAGCTTTAGAAAAATCGTCCAACACAGAAGTTGCGGCGGAAGCGCTTTACGCAAAAGCTTTCTATCAAAATAAGGGAAAAGCCTTCAAATCGTCCAATGAAACGATTTTCAAATTGGCCAATAATTATGCTTCTGAAGAATATTGGGGCGCAAAAGCTTTGGTCATTATGGCGAAAAATTATTTGGCTTTGAAAGATAATTATCAGGCGAGTTACACTTTGGACGAGATCATCAACAATTATGGTGATTTCCCAGAAGTTGTGGCGGAAGCGAAAGAGGTGAAAGCGCAGATCAAGAAGTAAATATAAAGATTACAAATTTTTAAATCAATTTTTACCCCGACCCTAAAGGGAGAATTGTTTTAAAAATTTCATTAAAATTACTCCCTTTAGGATTGGGAAAATAATTTTGATGAAATTTTAAAAAATAAAAGTAAATGAACAAACTGAAATATATCGCCGTTCTGGCATTTTTAGGAACTTTTGGAATTTCGGAAATCGGAGCTCAAATTAAAGAAGAGCAATTGATCCTGAACAGAAAACGTGAACCTGAAGTTAAGAAGATCGAGAAGAAAAAAACGTCTGTGATTCAGGAGAAAAATTATCCGCCGGAAAACAAAAAGAAGGAGGATTCTCTCAATCTGAAATATGACATCGTGAATGTTCCGCCGGTTTCTGACTTCAAAACGACCAAAATCCAAAGCGAAGATATTTCTCCGAAATTCAATAATGATTTTCAGTCCAATTATTTCAGATTGGGTTACGGAAATTATGGAAAGTTCTTGGCAGATGCGAATATCTCGGGAAAAGTTCAGGACAATGTGGAAGTAGGAGCAGATGTTCATTATCTATCGACGACTGGACTGAAGAAAGATTACGATTGGGATTCCAAAAGCAGTCAGGCAAATATTGGCGCTTATGCGAACATCTATGCAGAAAAAGGCAAGTTCAATCTGGATGCGAATTATGGTTTTAACAACTATAATTACTACGGAATTTATGCTTTTACGCCTGAAAATTCTGATTTGGATCTACAACAGAAAGTTAATAAATTCAGTGTGAATGCTTCTTATGATCATTATTCCAATGAGATTTTGAATAATGTAAAAGTGAAATCTTATTTCCTGAGTGACCATTTTGGAGCTAAGGAAACTTTTGCAGATTTGGAAGCTAATTTATCAAAACACGATTTTGCAATCACCGATGGAATCACTGCAAATGGTGATTTGGGAATCAATTTGGAAACTGTCAATTCGAAGTTTGATATTTTGAATCAGAATACGAATAATCAATTTAATTTTACATTGTCACCGAAAGCAACTTTCTACAAAGGTGAATCTTACTTGATGATCGGTTCAAATTTTAGTTTTCTTAATTCTAAAAACTCAAGTAATATTATTGATGAATCAAAGAATAATAAATTCTATTGGTTTCCAAAAGCAGAAGTTTTGGTTGCTGCTGCAGATGAATTCAAATTCTATGGAGGAATCGATGGTGGTTTGAAGTTGAACACTTATGGAAATCTTCTTGAGGAAAATCCATTTTTGATTTCTGATTTGATATTGACACCAACTGAAACCAAATATCATTTCTATTTCGGTTTGAAAGGTGATATCGACCAAATGTTCAAATATGACGTGAATGCAGGTTTCAGCAAAGTGAACAATGCACAGTTTTTTGTGAATAACGGTTTGTTCAACAATTCAATTGCCGTGGACAGACCAGGATTTGATTTTGCAAACACGTTCAGTTCAGTTTATGATAATGGAACTTTGATGGAAATCAAAGGCGATCTGCAAGCGTTTCCCATGGAAAATCTGACAGTGGATGCAGGTTTGCATTTTATGAAATATAAATTGGACAATCTGGAAGAAGTTTATTACAAGCCTTTGGTTCAATTGAATGTTGGTGCAAAATATACAATGTTGGAGAAAAAGTTAGCGCTTGGTTTCAAAGGATATTTCGTAACCGATAGAACATCAAATGCTTTCAGTCTTTATCTAGACCCACTTACATCCAATGGTTACAACTCAATGGAGTTAGTGAATGAGAAAGTTGGCGGTTACGCAGATTTAAATTTATCCGCAGAGTACAAACTTCACAAAAATTTCAGTATTTTCGCACTCGGAAATAATCTTCTTGGCGCCAAATATCAGAATTACGTGGGCTACAAAGTTTTGGGCGCACAATTTTTGGGAGGCGTGAAGATTACTTTCTAATTAAAAATGAATAATTAATTTTTCATTCTTAATTCTTAATTCTTAATTAGAAAATCGGCTTCGTAGTTCAACTGGATAGAATATCGGATTTCGGCTCCGAGGGTTGGGGGTTCGAATCCCTTCGAAGTCACACATTTCATTTAAATCTAAACAACGCCAATAAAATTTATTGGCGTTGTTATTTAGTAAGTTTTCAATCAATTCAAACTCCGATACTCCACCGGACTCACTCCCGTTTTCTGCTTAAACAACCGCGTAAAATGCTGCGGATATTTAAATCCCAATTCGTACGCAATCTCGCTAATCGATTTGTCAACATCAAAAATCCTTTCCTGCGCCAAATCAATAATCTTCGCCTGAATGTATTCCTGAGCCGATTTTCCCGTTTCCTTTTTCACCAAATCTCCAAAATAATTGGCCGACAAATGCAAAGCATCCGCACAATAAGCAACCGATGGCAAACCAATTTCACTCGGCTTGTTCGATGAAAAATACGCCTCCATAATTCCTTCAAATTTCTCCAAAATACCTTTATTTACACTATCTCGCGTGATAAACTGTCGGTCGTAAAACCGGTCGCAATAATTACGAAACAACTCAATATTTGCCGTAATCAACTTCTTGCTGTGCTTGTCGATGGTCTGGTTCAATTCAGTTTGAATCTTCGCAAAACAATCCAAAATCACCTGCCTTTCCTTTTCCGACAAATGCAACGCCTCGTTCATTTTATACGAAAAAAATTGATAATCCTGAATCACTTTTCCCAAAGCCGTCCCGTGCACCAAATCCGGATGAAAAATCAAAACATGACCCTGCGGCTGATAGTTCGACGTCTCATATTCCACCTCCCAAACCTGCCCTGGTCCTACAAAAACCAAGGTCCCTTCCTGATAATCATAATAATCCCGCCCATAGCGAATATCGCCACAAACCACATCCTTCAGAAACACCGCATAAATCCCGAAATTCATTTTCACGCTTGTTCCCGCCTCCCATTTTCGGGGTGGACATTTCGACAAATCCAAAATACTCACCAACGGATGCAAAGTCTCTACACGACAAGAATTATTGTAATCCGTCACGCTATCAAAATACACGATTTCATTCATAATTGGCCATTTTCTCCACACAAAATTACGCAATCCCGCACACCGCACAACACACTGACATCCAAATCAGTAATAATGGTAAGAAAAACCGTAATCCGTATCATTATTTGGGCGTATCCCAATGCATTTTTGCCCATCAAGTTTTGTCAATAAAAAGAAAATTTCCAGCAAGGCAAAAAAATGCAAAGGGTCG
>RCUH01000446.1_pt1 | contig 42916 bp, 48 predicted proteins | sample 2166191 | NCBI WGS metagenome assembly RCUH01 (sample SAMN09932848, study PRJNA488358) | compost metagenome | feature: garden; material: soil; isolation source: compost soil in an enriched community after 214 h of incubation | place: Germany: Experimental Botanical Garden Goettingen | collected... | reverse complement strand
GTGTGGGAGAGCCCCGCGCTGAAGTGGCGCAGCACCTGGAACAGCACGAAGGCGGGCAGGCCCCACAGGATGGCGTGCAGGTAACCGGCGGTCTTCTCCGCCATCACGGGATCCACGTCCATGAACTGCAGCGCCAGCGGGCTGAAGTAGAGCGCCACCATGGCGATGGGGGTCACCATCAGCGCCAGCCAGAAGCCCTGGTGCACGGCCGGGCGGATCTCGTCCCGCTTGCGGGCCCCGTTGAGCTGGGAAACGATGGGGGTGAGCGCCATGATGATGCCCTGCACCAGCAAGATGATCGGCAGCCAGAAGCTGGAGGCGACCGACACGGCGGCGAGATCCACGGCGCTGACCTGTCCCGCCATCACGGTATCGACGAAGTTCATGGCGATCTGGGCCACCTGGGCCACCAGTATGGGGCTGGCTAGACGAACGAGCTGCTTCGCCTCGGTCCAATAACGTTGCACTGACACCTCCGAGTGGATCAGATAAAAGAGAAAAGAACGGGTAAATGAGAGGGGCTTTTATCTCCTGCCGGGAGGAGACAAAACGCGGGGGTGTCATTCTAGCCTGAAAATCCGCCAACGGGGAAGGTTGGCGGCGCATTTCTACCCTGGATCAGGCGTCCTCGTGATCGCTGATCAGCAGGTTGGCGGCGGCGTAGGCGGCCTGCTCGCGCAGATCCGCGGGCACCCTATCGTCGCTCGCCACGGCGTTGAGCGCCCGTATGCTGGCGGCGATGGCCTGGGGCACATAGCCCTGCTCACCTGAGCCTATCTGGTTGTAGGCGATGCGAATGGCTTCACAGCATTGATATACCTGCATTTTTGTTTCCTCGTTAAGCCAGGATTGAATGGGGTCACTATAACGATCGGGGCCCCCCTTGTCAGCCGGCATGCTTGTCTTGCTCTGTGGCCGGGGGTAACCTGCCGACAATTTTGTTACAGCGTGGAGACGAGACATGTTCACCGGCATAGTACAGGGGACCGCCGAACTGGTGGCCATCGAAGAGCTGCCCAACTTTCGCACCCATGTGATCCGCATGCCGAGCCCGGCCTGGGGCGAGGGGCTGGCACTCGGCGCCTCCGTGGCCCACAACGGCTGCTGCCTGACGGTCACCCGCATCGAGGGGGAGCTGGTCAGCTTCGATCTGATGCAGGAGACCCTGCGACTGACCAACCTCGGCGCGCTGGCTGTCGGGGACAAGGTCAATGTGGAGCGGGCTGCCCGCTTTGGGGACGAGATTGGCGGCCATGCCATGTCCGGCCACATCATGGGCACGGCCGAGGTGAGCGCCGTCATCGACAGCCCCAACAATCGCCAGCTGTGGTACCGCCTTGCCCCCACGCTCATGAAATACGTGCTGACCAAGGGCTACATCGGCATTGACGGCATCAGCCTGACCGTGGGCGAGGTGCGTGGCAATGAGTTCTGCGTCAACCTGATTCCCGAGACCCTGGCCCGTACCAACCTGGGCTGGGTCAAGGCGGGCTGGCAGACCAACATAGAAATCGATCCCCAGACCCAGGCCATAGTCGACACCGTGGAGCGGGTGCTGGCGGCGCGCCAGCCGGTCTGATCCGCCATCTCAAGCAGGGCCCGCAGCAGGGGGCCCTGTTCTCTCCCGTGAATATGAGGCGAGGCTTTCGTCAGGGCAGAACCCATGCCGTCATGGGCCAGTGCCCCGCATCTTCCTGCGGCTGAGTCAAAAAGAAGCCCGTCAAGATGACGGGCTCAAAGGCATGAACAGAAGAACCATGTGGCGGGGATAAACGCCATCCCCAGTGTGGCAGCCAAATTCTTGGTCTGCCGTGGCTGACGGAGCCTGAGCGTCACAGGTTGGCCGAAGGATGAAACCGGGCCTACACTTCTTGTGTCTGGCACATCCATGAGCCGACAACCATCACATAAGCGACAAGGCCCCTTGGCGAACTTCAGGATGATTTGAGGTTCTCCGAGGGGCTTTTCTTTATGAGGGAATGTGCCGCGAAGGGGAGGGACTCAGGCATCTGGGGAGAAGCAAGCAGGGGATGGGCGGCATGGCGTCGCCCCAGTCCCCCTCGCTTGCCTGGTCAGCGAAAGGCAATCAGAACATCTGCTCGTCGTCCGCATCCACAAACAGCTGCAAACAGTCGCGGGCTTCGTCCCGGTGCAACCGCAGGTGGATCGGATTGCAACAGGCCATGCAGTCCTCGTAGAACTCCTGATCCCCCTGGCTGGCATCCAGCTCGACCCGGGTGTGGTGGCCGCAGTGGGGGCAGACGATGCGCTTGCTGGTGTACTCGATCATGGTGACCTCCTGGGGCCGACTGGCCGCCTCTTTCCCCTGATTCTAGTCGGCAAGAGGCGGCGCAACCGCGAGCAGGCGCACGTTTATGACAGGGATCAGGGGATGCGCCTAGCCCCTAAGCTCTGACCCGGCGCACCAATGGCTCCGTGCGGATTCACCCCACCCAGCGGGCCAGCCTGTCTGCATCCAGTTCGGCCAGCGAACGCAGCTGGTGATCGGCGATGGCCAGACGGGGGTCGCCCACCAGCGCCGGGTCCGGCACTATCAGCGCCTGCATGGACGCCGCCTTGGCCGCCAGCAGGCCGGTGAAGCTGTCCTCGATGGCCAGACAGTGCACAGGTTCGACGCCCAGCTTCTCGGCGGCGTGGATATAGACGTCCGGGTGGGGCTTGCCAAAGCGCTCCACCTCGGCGGAGTGCACCGCCATGAAGCGATCCTGGATGCCGAGCTTGCCGAGCACCGCCTCCACCATGGTGAAGGGGGAAGAAGTGGCCAGGCCAATCTTGAGGCCACGGGCCTCGATGAGGGAGAGGGCCTCCAGCACGCCCTCCTTGGCCTGACCTTCCTGCAGGATGAGTGCTATCACCTGATCCAGGATGCGCTGCACCACCTCTTCCTGGGTCGGGCCGCTCCAGGGACGCAGGCGATACCAGTGGGCCACCAGCTGATCGATGCGCACCCCTATGGTGGAGTTGCAGTCTTCCTCGGTGTGGAAGTGGCCCAGCTCGGAGAAGACGGCCATCTGGGCCCGTTGCCAAAAGGGTTCCGAGTCGATCAGAACACCATCCATATCGAAGATCACGGCAGTTAACATCTTGTACTCCTGACATAGGTGAAGGGGGGATTATAAGCCCGGCGACTCAATGGAAAAGGGGCAGAAGCCCGCCCCTTGCGCCGGATCACGCAGATAAACGTTTGTTTTTACGCGGCAAAGAATGCGCTCTAGAGGAGCACCTCGATCCGGGCGGCGACCGCCTTGGCCTTTTCCACCGCCTCTTCGCACCCTTGCCCACGGGCCAGCGTCACCCCAAGACGACGGCGACCGGCGATCTCGGGCTTGCCAAAGAGACGCAGCTGGGCACCCGGCACCAGGGCCAGCGCCTCGGCAACCCCCTGATAGCGGATATCCTGGCTGTGGCCATCGCGCAGTACCACGGCGGAGGCACTCGGCCCGAACTGGGTGATGGTGCCGACCGGCAGCCCCAGGATGGCGCGCACGTGCAGGGCGAACTCGGAGAGATCCTGAGAGATCAGGGTCACCATGCCGGTGTCGTGGGGGCGGGGGGAGACCTCGCTGAACCAGACGTCGTCGCCCCTGATGAAGAGCTCCACCCCGAACAGACCATGGCCACCCAGGGCCTCGACCACCTTGGCGGCGACCTCCTTGGCGCGGGTCAGCGCCAGCTCGCTCATCGCCTGGGGCTGCCAGGATTCGCGGTAGTCACCGTCTTCCTGACGATGGCCTATGGGATCGCAGAAGTGGATGCCGTCCACGGCGCGCACGGTGAGCAAGGTTATCTCGTACTCGAAGGGGACGAAACCTTCGACTATCACCTTGCCACGGCCGGCGCGGCCACCCTCCTGGGCATAGGTCCAGCTCTCGTCCAGCTTGGCGAGATCCCGCAGCAGGCTCTGGCCCTTGCCGGACGAGCTCATCACGGGTTTCACCACGCAGGGCAGGCCTATGGCCTCGATGGCGGCGATGAACTCCTCCTTGCTCTGGGCGAAGCGGTAGGAGGAGGTGGGGAGGCCGAGCTCTTCGGCGGCGAGCCGGCGGATCCCCTCCCGGTTCATGGTGAGCTGGGTGGCGCGGGCGTTGGGCACGACTCGGACCCCTTCCTGCTCAAGCTCTGCCAGGGTATCGGTGGCGATGGCTTCAATCTCGGGGATGATGAGGTCGGGCTTGACCTCGGCCACCAGGGCGCGCAGGGCGGCGCCATCGAGCATGTCCAGCACCTGGGCGGCGTGGGCGACCTGCATGGCGGGAGCATTGGCGTAGCGGTCGGCGGCGATCACTTCTATGCCAAGGCGTTGCAGCTCGATGGCGACTTCCTTGCCGAGTTCGCCTGAGCCGAGCAGCAGGGCACGGGTGGCGCCGGGGCGGGTGGCGGTTCCAAACATCTGATCTCTCCTGATGTCCATGGTCAGGGTTGCTGACCCGAGTGAGTAAAAAAAGAGGCACGCATGGCGTACCTCAGGAAACGGATTTGTGGGCGCGCTGCTCCAGATGGGTCAGCAGCGTGATGGCGCCTATGATGATGGCGGCGCCGAGCCACAATCGGCCGGGAGGCGCCCAGCCAAACACCAGCCAGCCCGCCAGTACGTTCATGGGCAGCTTGGCAAAGTCAAAGGGCTGCACGAAGGAGGCCTCGGCCACGCTGTAGGCGCGAGCGATGGACATCTGGGCCAGGGCCGACAGCACGCCAGAGACCGCCACCAGCAGCCACTGGATCTCGCTCGGCCACTGCCACTCCGGCAGGGCCAGCATGGCGTTGAAGGGGGTGCTGAAGATGAGCAGGTAGACCACTATGGTGTGGGACGATTCGCACGCCGCCTGATAGCGCACCAGCAGGGAGTAGCCGGCCCAGAACAGGGCGGCCGCCACTGGCAGCAGGGAGGCCCAGCTGAAGTCATCGGTCCAGGGGGCCAGGATCAGCATGGCCCCGACAAAGCCCGCCAGGGTGGCCAGAATGCGCGCCCGGCTCACCTGCTCCTTGAGCAGCAAGGCCGACCCTAAGGTGGCAAACAGGGGGGAGGTCATCAAGAGCGCTATGCCCTGCCAGATGGGCACGGGCACCGCCAGGGCCCAGAGCCAGAACTGGATGCCGATGACCGCCAGGGCGACCCGCAGCAGGTGCAGCCGCAGTTGGTTGGTCATCAGGGATTGGCGCAGGCCGTGGCGGATGAGCCAGGGCAGCAGGCAGATCAGGGCGACCAGATACTGGTGAAAGGCGACCTGGGTCGAGGGGAGGCCGAGCTTGAAGCTGACATACTGGCTCAGGCTGTTGACGGCGGCAAAGCAGAGGCCTGCCACCATCATCCAGACTGCACCGGCAAAGGGGGAGTGCCTGCGGGAGGGTGCCATGGGATCCGGGTCACTGAAAAAAGTGCGGCGGATCATAACGGCAATCGTTTGTTCTGCCAAGGCCGGGGTGCTTGCTGAGTACCTCGCTGGCGACTAAGCGTACAAGCATCAAATTATTTGAATAACTTAAGCATCTATTTTCGCTATCCGCCTTGAACCTCAATCTTTATAGTGACCTCCATCGACAGCACAACTGTTCAACCGACAACCAAATGGAGTTTCACCATGGCCAATATCCTCGTTCTCAAGTCCAGCATCCTGGGCCAGTATTCCCAATCCAACGCCCTGATCGACGGCTACTTGGCCGAGCGCCAGGGTGACAGCGTCACCGTGCGTGATCTGGCGACCCTGAACCTGCCGGTGCTCGACGGCGAGCTGGCCATGGGCCTGCGCGGTGGTGAAAACCTGAACGAGCGTCAGCTGGCCGTGCTGGCCCAGTCCGACGAGCTGGTGGCCGAGCTCAAGGCGAGCGATCTGGTGATCATCGCGGCCCCCATGTACAACTTCAACATCCCGACCCAGCTGAAGAACTGGATCGATCTGGTTGCCCGTGCTGGCGTGACCTTCCGCTACACCGAGACCGGCCCGGTCGGCCTGGTGGAGAACACCCGCGCCCTGGTGGTCAGCCCCCGCGGCGGCCTGCACCTGGGTAACCCCACCGATCTGGTGACCCCCTACATGCGCACCGTGCTGGGCTTTATCGGCATCAATGAGGTGGACTTCATCTACGCCGAGGGCATGGGCATGGGTCCCGAGGCACAGGCCAAGGGCATAGAGCAGGCCAAGGAGCAGCTGGAAACCCTGGCATACTGATGCCGTGACGCTTGCCTGCTCACCCAGGTCCAGAAACAACAACGCAGCCATCAGGCTGCGTTGTTGTTTTCAGACGGCGGGGGCGCCAGTCTTCAATCCCAGATGAAGCGACGGCAGCCGCTGCCGACCAGCAGGCAGACCGCCACCAGGGATCCCAGCAGCAGGCTGCTGAGCCACTGCTCCGTACTCTGGGGCAGATGAGGGGAGAAGAGGCCGATCGTGAAGAGGGCGCTGATGATGATCAGGCTGGTCTGTCGGGTCAGGATCATGGTGTCGTCCTTGGCTGATGGTGAGCAAATTAAGGCTAACCGCCGTCTGTGACAGCCTGATGTATCCATACCTCAGGCCCAGGGTCCAGCGGGGTTGCCTCTCACCTTAGCAGTTTTTGCCGCCACGGCCAGCGCCACGAGACAGCTTGTGATCCGGATCCCTATCTGAACTGCTTTTGATCAGGCTGGTAGTGGAAATCGCCGCCGGCCAGCCGCGCAGTCAGGGCCTCCTTGTCGAGATCCTGCGCCCGGCAGAGATCGTCCAGATCGGCGTAATGATCACGAAGCTGCATGTTGACCAGGCTCAGCAGCATGTTGATGTCCATGGTGGCAAAGCGGGTCAGTGTCATGATTGTTGCTCGCTGTCCAGCAGGTGGAGTTGTTCTATGGCGTCGCTCACGCTTTGCAGATGCAGCCGTATGCTCTGGCGCGCCTCGGCAGGCAGATAGTCGGTGAGGGTGTGCTGCCAGCTGCCCGCTTCGGTCTTGAGCTGCTGGAACAGGGTGAGCCCCGCCGGGGTGAAGGAGACCAGACTGATGCGCTTGTCCTGGGCGCTGCTTTCGGTGAACAGGATGCCCTTCTCCACCAGACGGTGGATCTCGCGGGAGATCCGCACCTTGTCCATCCCGCTCGCCTCCACCAGCTCTTTCTGGCTGATGGGGTAGTGGGGGCCAAGCACCATCATCAGGCGCCATTGGGGCACCGTCAGCTGGTACCGCTGCTGGTAAAACTGTTCAAAGGTATCGCGCACCATTTCAGCGGCATGGACCAGCTGATAGGGGGGATAGTGCGCGAGCAGCTCTATGATCTTCGACATATGACATCCTGCTGTGGCGGCTGCATCGGGTGCAGTTTCTCTTGATACTTTGACCTTGATGATACGTAACACAAGGGCATTTGTCTGAACGGGCACCAGAAAAATGTGCGTTTGCGCACGTGTTGCGTCACGGATCCGGCAACCAGGGGCTCAACTGGCCTTGCTGTTTACACTTTTACGCAGCCAGATCAAGGCATTATGAGCAAGCCAGGCCTCGCGGCTCTGGAGCGCATAGAGCGCGGCCTCGTCGCGGCTCCCCCCCTGCCAGTGGCGGGGCTCCTGCTTTGGCAGCCTGCGCTGGCCCAGCAGGGTGGCGGGCACATGGGGGTTGGCGCCAAGGGCGGCGGCCAGATGGGGCTGCGCCGCCAGCTCGCCTTCGGTGGCAAACACCATCAGCGCCTTGTTGTAGCGCAGCCAGCAGGAGGCTTCATTGAAGCGCACCAGCAGGCCCTGCAGGGCGGCCCAATCCCCTTGCCAGGCATAGAGGCTGGAAAGGGGATGGCGACAGCCGGGTTCGTCGGCCTGACAAAGGTCGAGCAGGGCCAGGTATGCCTGGCGGGCCTGCTCCTGCTGCCCCAGTCGCAGCAGGCAATCGGCCCGGCCCGCCTGGGCCGCGATCAGTGGGCGGGCCTCGGGGGCGCTCCAGCCGCGGCCTGCGTGTTGTTGCCAGAAGGCCTCGTCGAACAGGGGGCTGGCATCGGCGATGATGCGCTCAAACCAGGAGAGGTGGGCGAGGGGATCGCGGCACTGCGCCGCCTGCTCGAACCACTGCTGCCACTGGCGGGTCTGTTCGTTGTCGGGAAGCGGTTCTTCTTGATGCCGTGCCCCATCCTGATCCAGTGTCAGCAGAAGGTTGAGGGCCGTCTTCATCTGCTGGCGCTGCCGCTTGCAAAAATCCAGGAAGGGCAGCTCGCTGGCCGCGGCTTGATGCAGCATCTGGGCCATGGGCCTGTCACGGAACAGGCAGAGCTCGGCCACCAGGCTGAAGCGGTGCCGGGTGGCGGTATCGTTCAGATCCGTCGGCGTGGGCCAGCGGGCCACCCCCTGACTGAAGCCGTAGCTCCACTGGCCGAGGGGATGGCTCTGCTCGAATACCTGCTCCGGGGTCTCGCTAGAGAGCCGGCACTGGCTCGGCAGGACCAGCTGGGCGTCGTCGGCCTGGGCCTCCAGCTCGGCGATCAGGTGATGCAGCGCCTCGGCACTCTTCTCGTCAAGCTCGGCGCCACGGGGCAGCAACCCGGCGAGGGGATCTTGCCAGTCAGGGGCGGTCGGCCCCGTCAGGCGGGCGCAGAGAAAGCCGTGCAGGGCCGGGTAACTCATGTCCTGCTGGCTGTGGCTCTGGATCCATTGATTGAGATGACGGGTACGAGTGGCTGGGTTCATCGACGCTTCCTCTGGATTTGACGGCCGCGAAGTCTACCTAAAAGTGGGGTTATTTGCAGCCAAGGGGCGACCGAGTGCTGCTAATATCGCCAATGCCGGGTCGCCCCGAGGTGAAAATCCTGTGGGGGGACGGGCAAGGGGCTAGGTCCTGTCACGGCTCTGGGGTAACATGCGCGCCTGCATGAAAAAACCTGAGCCCTTGTCCTCCCTCAGCCGACGACAGGGGCGATGCGCATTATTACGGGCCATGAACTGCAGGCCCATCCAGATATTGAAAGAAGAGATCACCATGTTACAGATTGGCAAGATGAACACCCTCACCGTAGTCGAGCTCGAAGATCGTGGCGCCTGGCTGGCCGCGGGGGAATATGGCGAGCTGCTGTTGCCCAAGCGTCAGCTGCCGGAAGGCGTCGCCGAAGATGGTGAGGTGTCCGTCTTTCTCTATCTGGACGCAGATTGCGAGCCGGTGATCACCACCGACAAGCCCTTTGCCATGGTGGGTGACATCGTCGGCCTCAAGGTGGTCAACGCCAACAAGATCGGCGCCTTCCTCGACTGGGGAATGAAAAAGGATCTGTTCGTGCCAAGCCGCGAGCAGAACAAGCCGATGCAGGTGGGCCACGTCTACCTGGTGCACCTGATGCTGGACAACGAGGGGCGCATGGTGGGCACCAGCCGCCTCGAGCGCTTCCTGCGCGTCGATCCCCCCTTCAAGGCCGGTGACGAGGTGACTGCGCTGCCGGGGGAACACACTCCCCTCGGCATCAAGGCCGTGGTCAACGGCCAGTACTCCGGCATGCTGTTCAAGAACGAGGTGTTCGGCCGCTTGATGACGGGCCGACCGCTGACCGCCTGGGTCAAGCAGGTCCGTGAGGATGGCAAGCTGGATCTGACCCTGCAAAAACCGGGGCAGGATCGGATGGATGATGCCGGCGGCCGTATTCTCACCCGCTTGCAGAAGCAGGGCGGCAGCCTGGCGGTGGGGGACAAGAGCGAACCCGAACTCATCTACAAGATGTTCAATATGAGCAAGGGTACCTTCAAGAAGGCCATCGGCGGGCTCTACAAGCAGGGCAAGATCGTCATCGAAGACAACTGCATCACGCTGGTTGCAGCAGAGACCAGCACGGCCCAGGACGGCGAATAAGGTGCCGAGTCCCTGCATCGGCGACTGCCGGGCCAAGGATGGGCTCTGCCTCGGTTGCGGCCGCACCCTGACCGAGATAGGTCAGTGGTCCGCCATGGACAGCGAGGCCCAGCTGGCCCGCATGGCCGAGCTGGATGGCAGGCGTCGCACTCATCAGTGCCCGGGATGCGGCGAGCCGGCGTTTTGCGCCGTCTCCGCCGGTGAACCCATAGAGCGCTGCTGGTGTAGCCAGCTGCCTCCCTTGCCCATGAGCGAGGCGAGCGCCTGCTGGTGCCGCCGCTGTCTGGCCAAGGCCATAGCGGCTCGCCCCTGAAGGGGTAAACCGCAGAGACGAAAAAGGCGCCAGGGGCGCCTTTTCTTATGCCTGCTGCTGGCGGTGCCAGCGAACATGGACCTCGTGTTCGCTCTGATCCCGGGGCAGCAGGAAGGTGGCGTAGATCACCTCGAACTCCTCCTGATGATCCAGCAAGCCGACCCACACCTCGGCCCAACGCTCCATGTCGACCGGCACGCCGAGCTCGGTCGACCAGTCGGCGTTGGGCAGGGTCGCCTCGACGGCGCCACGCTGCTCGAATTCGAGGGTGATGTCGACGATTTGTTCGGGGGCCAGCATGTCGGCGGCCTGCTCCAGAAACTGATCATAGGCCCACTCGACCAGCTGATCCGGGCTACGTTGTTCCATGAAATCACTCCAGATACGTCCAGGTTCGCCACTTTAACAATTATTGGGGATGGCGGCCAGCGCGTGAGGCTGGCAACCCCGTGCTGTCAAATGGCCGAAACAGGGGATAAGGTTAACAGAGCCGCCGCCATCGGGCGGCATGATGAGGCATCTGGGCAGCATGAAGCGACGACAGTACAGGCGGCAGATCAAGCGGCGACGGGAGACCTGGTGGTGGCACTATTTGCCGTTGCACCGGGAGGTCATCGGCGGCCATCTGGGGCCGGCCTCCGACCCCGTCGACGAACCTAGCCGGCCTCGTGCACCCGGTTCAGGGTGACCTGGCCGAGCTGACTCATCTGGCGGCGGATCCAGGCCGAGCGCTGCTGCACATAGGGCGAGGGGGGCTTGACCCGGTAGCGCCAGGGATTGGGCAGGGCAGCGGCCAGCAAGGAGGCCTCGTAGCGGGTCAGGCGCGACGCCGGTTTGCCGAAGTAGTGCCTGGCGGCCGCCTCGGCGCCATAGATGCCGGGCCCGAACTCCACGATATTCAGATACACCTCGAGGATACGGGACTTGTCCCAGCCCAGCTCCATCAGCAGGGTGAACCAGGCCTCTATCCCCTTGCGCAACAAGCTGCGATCGCTCCACATGAAGAGGTTCTTCGCCGTCTGCTGGCTCAGGGTACTGGCCCCGCGCACCCGCCGGCTTTGCTGGTTGTGTTTGAGGGCCGAGCTGATGGCATCCATGTCGAAGCCGTTGTGATCGGCGAAGCGCTGATCCTCGGCGGCGATCACCGCCAGTTGCAACTCCCGCGAGATACGCTCGAGGGGCACCCAGTCGTGCTTGACCTCGGCCACCTTGGCGGGCGGAAACAGCGCCCGCTCGAGGCGCCAGGTCCACATGGGGGGATCGATGAAGCGCAGCAGCGCCACCGAGACGATGGAGCTGACCAGCGCCGCCAGCAGCAGCTTGCCGAGCCAGCCCAGCAGGCGCCGCCAGCGCGTCGGTCTCACGGGCTCAGGCTCTGAGTCCCACTCATAGTGACCGGGATCGTCGGGATCCGGAATTATTGGGGCAGCCATTCGATGTGGCAGAACTTCTCGTCGACACGGCGGGAGAGCAGCATGCGGGCAAACAGGTGCTCATACTCTTGCTCGGCATTGCCAAGGCCAACCCAGATTTCGGCGTACTCGGCATCGCTCACGGCAAACCCCACGTCCGCTTCCCAGTCATCGGCGGGGTCGGTCTCCGCCAGCAGACCCCGATCGTTGAAGGCCTGGTTGAACAGGGCTATCTCCTGCTCGGGCAGGTTGTCCGAGGCCAGCTCCATGAAGAGTTCGAGGGCGGTATCGAGCAGTTCCTCGACGCTGTGCATTTCGTCATTCAAAGACATAAGACCTGTATTCCAGATGAGGGGGAGAGGGCCCGTCGGCAGGGCCGAGGGGGCGGGCAGTATTCTAGCTGGCCCCGCACGCCTTGGCGAGATGCCTCTGCGCCAGGCAATAAAAAACCGGATCCTGCTACAGGATCCGGTCTTCATTGAGGGAAGGGGTCACGCATGGGGCGTCAGCTCATCCCTTCTTGTCATCGGCGAAGGTGATGTTGAGCTCCAGTACCGACAGCTCGTCACTCTTCTTATCGAGCTGGACGGTGATCTTGTCCGGATCGATCTGCACATACTTGCGGATCACGTCGAGGAGATCCTGCTTGAGCTGGGGCAGGTAATCCGGCCCCCCTCTTGAAGAACGCTCGTGCGCGACTATGATCTGCAACCGCTCTTTGGCCAGTTGTGCGGTGTTTTGTTTCTTGTTGGAACGAAAATAATCCAATAATGACATGTTTAACTCCCGAACAGTCGGCTAAAGAAGCCCTTCTTTTCTTCTTCCAGAAAACGAAAATCCTTGGTGTCACCCAGCAGGCGGGCAACGGCGTCCTCATAGGCCTGACCGGCATCGGACTCCTTGTCCAGAATGACCGGCTCCCCCGAGTTGGAGGCGCGCAGCACCGCCTGGGACTCCGGGATCACCCCGAGCAGTTTGATGGCCAGGATCTCCTGCACATCCTGCACGCTCAGCATGTCGCCACGGCTGACGCGAGTCGGGCAGTAGCGGGTCAGCAACAGGTGCTCCTTGATGGGGTCTTCCCCGCGCTCGGCGCGGCGGGACTTGGAGGCCAGGATGCCGAGGATGCGATCCGAGTCACGCACGGAAGAGACTTCCGGGTTGGTGGTGACGATGGCCTCGTCGGCGAAGTAGAGCGCCATCAGGGCCCCCGCCTCGATGCCGGCCGGGGAGTCGCAGACGATGTAATCGAACTTCATCTCCGCCAGCTGATCCAGGATCTTCTCGACTCCTTCGCGGGTCAGGGCGTCCTTGTCCCGGGTCTGGGAGGCAGGCAGGATGAACAGATTCTCGGAACGCTTGTCCTTGATGAGGGCCTGGTTGAGGTTGGCCTCACCGTTGATCACGTTGACAAAGTCATACACCACGCGCCGCTCGCAGCCCATGATGAGATCCAGGTTTCGCAGGCCAATGTCAAAATCGATGACCACTGTCTTGTGGCCACGCTGGGCCAAGCCGGTGCTCAGGGCCGCGCTGGTTGTGGTCTTGCCAACGCCACCTTTGCCCGATGTAACGACTATGATTCGCGCCATTCTCGCTTCCTTGTAACTCTATTTGATGCGGTCTATTCGGAGTTGTTCGTTGTCCAGCCGGATATGGACTGGCTCTTGTATCAGGCCTGCCGGCAGTGCGTCGCTGAGCTGGAAGGTGCCCGCGATGGAGAGCAGCTCGGCCTGCAATTGCTGGCAATAAATGCGGGCAAGGGGATTGCCCTTGGCCCCCGCGATGGCACGGCCACGCAGGGCGCCATAAATATGGATGCTGTCGTCGGCGATGACTTCGGCCCCCGGACTGACCGAGCCCAGCACCACCAGCGAGGTGCCGGCAGCATAGAGCTGCTGGCCGGAGCGCACCGGCCCGACGTGGACCTTGGTCGGCTCCAGGGCATGAACCGGGGCGACCTGGGCCACCTCCACGGGTTCAGGTGCTGGCGCCGGTGCCACAGGCTCGGCCTTGCGGCTCTTGCCCGACACCATGACGGCCAGCCCGGCCGCCTTGGCCGCCGTCTTCATCGCCTCATCCCGCGCCCCCGTGATGCCGACCAGCACGAAATCTTCTGACTCGACCAGCTCCCTGAGCTGCTCGAAATCGGGGATATCGCTGAGGCGTTCCACATTGAGGACGAGGGGGGCACAATTAAAAAACTGGGGAGCCTGCGCGACCTTGGCCTCCAGCAGTTGTCGGATCCGGTCCGGATTGCCATCGCTGAGATGCAACACAGAAATAGTGAAGGTGGTCCCTTTCAATTCGTTATCGCGTTCAACCATGAATCTTCCCCGAACCGAGACGGTAATACGTTATTGTTATTCAATTCCTGATGTTATAGTTTGCCACCACCAGAGGCAATGAACCCGTCGGATTATATCAATTTCCATGTTGTGTGCAGTCTATAAAAGTCGCAAAAAAGCCGAGACCTATCTCTTTATTGAAAGAAGAGAGGACTTTTCCCGTGTGCCAGAGGCACTGATGAGTACCTTCGGACGCCCCGAGCTGGTCTTGATGACCAAGCTGGACCCGGCCAAGCCCCTGGGGATCGCCTCCACCGAGCGGGTGATGGCGGCCTTGCAGAGCCAGGGTTTCTATCTGCAGGTGCCCCCTCCACCGGAAAATTTGCTGGAGCAGCACAAGGCACAATTAAAGGGCTCCCGCTGATGCAGGGGCGGCTGGCACTGTTATTGTTGAGCGCACTATTAAGTGCGCCCCTGAAGGCCAGCGTCGATTTTGACCATTATGTGACGAGTCTCAAACAGCAAGCCCTGGCGGCCGGCATCCAGCCTGCGACGGTAACGGCCGCTTTTGCCGATATTCGCCTCATAGAGGCGGCCATCAAGCACGACAAAAATCAGCCGGAATTCAAACTGACCCTGGATTCCTATATTCCCCGTGCCGTGCCCCAATGGAAAGTCAAGCAAGCCCAAGCCTTATATCGCCAGCATCTGCCGCTGCTCACGAAAATAGGCGATGAATATGGGGTGCAGCCCCGTTTTATTGTCGCCTTGTGGGGCATAGAAACCAATTTCGGCAAACTCACCGGTAATTTCCCACTGGTCTCCTCCCTGGCGACCCTGGCCTGGGAAGGGCGACGGGAAACCTTCTTCAAGGATCAGCTGTTCGATGCCCTGCGCATCATAGAGCAGGGGCACGTGAGCCCCGCCGCCTTCAAGGGCTCCTGGGCGGGGGCCATGGGGCAGGTGCAGTTCATGCCCTCCTCCTTCCTCAAATACGCAGTCGATCAGGACGGGGATGGCAGGAAGGATCTGTGGGGGAATCTGGCGGATGTGTTTGGATCGGCAGCCAATTATCTGCACCAGAACGGCTGGCGCGAGGATGAAACCTGGGGACGGCGGGTGAGGGTGCCCGACTCCCTCAAGCCCGCCCTGTTTGGCCTGGAGCAGCGCAAGCCGCTCCAGGCCTGGCAGGCACTGGGGGTGCGACAACTGGATGGCTCACCCCTGCCCAACGTCGACATGCAGGCCTCCCTCATCCGGCCCGATGACGTCCATGGCCGCAGTTATCTTGCCTATGACAATTACCGGGTGCTGCGCCACTGGAACCGCTCCCCCTATTTTGTGGTGGCGGTCGGCACCCTGGCGGATCGGATAGTGGAATAAAAGTGGAGTAGAAGAGCGGAGTAAGTGCGGGATAAGAGCGGAATAAGATGGTGGGGTCAGCCGCCAAATAAGATAGCAAACTCATCCCTCCCCACTTTGACCCCTGACGGATGAATTGCCCCCTTTCCTCTTTATTCTTCATGTCAGTGCGTCTGCCCCTGAGAAAATGGCAGAAAAAAGGCGGGAATATCTCCCGCCTTTTTTGCATCTGTTGTTTGCCGCTTATTCGCAGGCAACCTGCATCACCTTGATGGCCAGGCCACCGCGGGAGGTCTCACGGTACTTGGAGTCCATGTCCTTGCCGGTGATGTACATGGTCTCGATGACCTTGTCCAGGGAGACACGGGGCTTGGAGGTGCGACGCAGGGCCATGCGCGAGGAGTTGACCGCCTTCATGGCGGCGATGGCGTTGCGCTCGATGCAGGGGACCTGTACCTGGCCGGCGACCGGATCGCAGGTCAGACCCAGGTTGTGCTCCATGCCGATCTCGGCCGCTTCACACACCTGCTCCGGGCTGCCGCCCATGAGTTCAGTCAGGCCGGCGGCGGCCATGGAGCAGGAGACGCCCACCTCACCCTGGCAACCCACTTCGGCACCTGAGATGGAGGCGTTCATCTTGTAGAGCATGCCGACGGCGGCGGCGGCCAGGTAGAAGCGGGTGTATTCGTCGCGGCCGACCGGCTGGATGAACTTGTCGTAGTAGGCCAGCACGGCCGGGATGATGCCCGCGGCGCCGTTGGTCGGGGCGGTGACGACGCGGCCACCGGCGGCGTTCTCTTCACTCACCGCGAGAGCGAACATGTTGACCCAGTCAACGATGCTCATGGGGTCGTTGGAGAGATGCTCGTTGGTGGTCAGCTGACGGTAGAGGGGAGCGGCACGGCGCGGCACCCGCAGCGGGCCGGCCAGGACACCCTCGGTGCGGCAGCCGCGCTCTATCCCTTCACGCATGGTGGTCCAGATCTTGCCGAGCTTCTTGTAGATCTCTTCCGGGGTGTTGAAGCACTTCTCGTTCTCCAGCATCAGGGCGGAGATGGAGAGACCGGTCTGGCCGCAGTGGGCGAGCAGCTCGGCGGCGCTCTTGAAGGGGTAGTTGACGGTCATGTCGCCGCTGTCGGCCTTGCCGAAGCTCTCTTCATCGACGATGAAGCCACCGCCGATGGAGTAATAGGTCTTGCTGTAGATGGCCTCGTCTTCGATGAAGGCGGTCAGCTTCATGCCGTTCTCGTGCAGGGGCAGGGCCTCGTCATGGAACACCATGGCGCCTTTCGGGAAGCTGACGGTGTGACAGTGCAGGCCTATGGGCAGACGACCGGTCTGCTCGACCCGGGAGATGAATTCAGGAATGCCGTCGATGTCGACATTTTCCGGCAGGTTGCCGGCCAGCCCCATGATGATGGCGGTGTCTGTGTGGTGGCCTTTGCCGGTCCAGGAGAGGGAGCCATAGACGTCAACCTGGATCCGGGTGATGTCACGGATCTTGCCGCTAGCACGCAGATCATCCACGAACTGTTTGGCTGCTTTCATCGGGCCGACAGTGTGGGAAGAGGAGGGGCCAACACCGATTTTGAAGATATCAAAAACGCTGATCATGTAACAATTACCTCAGGGTAGAAGGGGGCGCCATGCCCGCTCGCAGAAAGGGTGATCCATGGGACGGGTCTGTCGTCACAAAGGCCAGGGAACCAGATAACCGCAGTGTAACGGCTTCCTGCCTAAAAAAAGTTGAAATAGATCTATTTTTGTTGAATTCACGGCGCGAGTATAAAATTTATTTTGATGGTTATCCATTTTGTTAAGCGCAAGGCAAACGTTTTGCGAAAAAATACCCGGCCAGGCCGGGTATCTGAGGGTCATCTGAGGTCGTTTTACCCAGGCTTAACATTCGGTGATGTTGACGGCGAGGCCGCCGCGGGCTGTCTCCTTGTACTTGGTCTTCATGTCGTTGCCGGTTTCCCACATGGTCCTGATCACCTTGTCCAGGGAGACCTTGTGCTCGCCTGTGCCACGCAGGGCCAGGCGGGCGGCGTTGATCGCCTTGACCGCCCCCATGGCGTTGCGCTCTATGCAGGGCACCTGCACCAGGCCGCCGATGGGATCGCAGGTCAAACCCAGGTTGTGTTCCATGCCGATCTCGGCGGCATTCTCGACCACGGCCGGGCTGCCGCCCTGCAGCTCGGCCAGGGCGCCGGCGGCCATGGAGCAGGCGACCCCCACTTCTCCCTGACAGCCCACCTCGGCCCCCGACAGGGAGGCGTTCTTCTTATATAAGATGCCGATGGCGGCGGCGGTGAGGAAGTACTGCATCAGCAGCTCGTCATCCACCTTGCGCACGAAGCGATCGTAATAGTGCAGCACGGCGGGGATGATGCCGGCGGCGCCGTTGGTGGGGGCTGTCACCACCCGGCCACCGGCGGCATTCTCCTCGTTGACGGCCAGGGCAAACAGGTCCACCCACTCCATCACCATCAGGGGATCCTTGTTGAAGTTGGTCTCGCCACAGAGCTGGCGATAGAGGGCAGGGGCGCGGCGCTTCACCTTGAGCCCCCCCGGCAACACCCCCTCGCTCCTGCAACCGCGCTCGACACAGCCCTGCATCGCTTGCCAGATCTTGCGCAGGCCCGCCTTTATCTCGGCTTCGCTGCGAAACACCTTCTCATTGGCCAGCATCAATCCCGAGATGGAGAGGCCGCTCTCCTGGCAGTGGGCCAGCAGCTGGGCCCCGCTCTCGAAGGGGTAGGGAACGGGGTGGGCGGCATCGAAGCGGGCGGCCTCTTCCCGGGCGTTGGCGAAGTGGCTCTCCTCTATGATGAAGCCGCCACCGATGGAGTAGTAGGTCTGCTCAAACAGCAGGCTGTCGCCCGCGAAGGCACGCAGTGTCATGCCGTTGGAGTGGGCGGGCAGGGTCTTGCGCCGATTGAAGAGGATGGCACCGACGCGGGGGAACTGGCTCGGTTGCTCCCCTCCCAGCCGCAGGGTCTGGCTGTGCTCTACCTGATCGAGGAAGGCGGGGATGGCCTCGATGTCCACGGATTCGGGTTCAAAGCCGGCCAGCCCCAGGATGATGGCCTTGCCGGTACCATGACCCTTGCCGGTCTGGCCGAGGGAGCCGTAGCACTCGACCACGACGCGCTCGGTGCGGGAGAGGAGTGCACTCTGCTTGAGGGTGTGCACGAAGGCGCAGGCTGCCCGCATCGGCCCCACAGTGTGGGAGGAGGAGGGACCAATCCCGATGGAAAACAGGTCGAAGACACTGATCATGACGTACTCCGATTATGGATTTCGTCTAAACATTGTAAATTTTTTGTAGTCGATGAAAAGGGGGGAAGCAACAGCCTGTGATGGCGGTGTGGAAATGGGGCAAAACAGGGGGATCAGGGGCGCCAGGAGGAGCGGTTCTGCATCTCATGGCCCCCCTGAGGGGCTATCAGTCGAGGAACTCGCACAGGTAGGCGGTGGCTGTCTTCACTTCCAGCTTGAAGGAGGAGTGACCGGCCACGTCGAAGGATTCGCCCTGATGGTAGCTGTGCCACTCGTCTTCATCGGCCAGCTGGATGCGAAGGACACCCTTGACCACCGTCATCCGCTCCGGGGCGGCGGTGTTGAACTGGTAATCACCCGCTTCCATCACGCCGACCGTGGCTTTCTCGCCTTTTTGCTCGAAACCGATAGATTTAACATTTCCGTCAAAATATTCGTTAACTTTCAGCATCTTTTCTTCCCTGTATGCACGTTTGCAAAGCCAAAGTAGCACATTATTTTGGCGATTGTCATGGTGAAATAGGGGAAAAACGGTGAGTTTCTTGTGGGTCTCAACTTTGTGAAAAATCATAAAAATTCGTTTCGTTCAGGGATCACGATGTTAAACGGGTAATAAATATGAGATAAAGCGCGCCGCCAGAGCAATGGAGAGGATTTGACGCTCTGGGTGGTCATTTACGCTGCAACAGTGTGAGTAATTGCTTAATAAAGGAACATTCTGTGTTGACAAAAGGATTAATTAAAAATATCGGCTTCCAGGTCGTGGTTGCCATGATCCTGGGGGCGCTGGTGGGTGCCCTCATGGGTGAGCAGGCGACCGTCTTCGCCCCCTTGGGTACGCTCTTCATCCAGCTGATCAAGATGCTGGTGATCCCGCTGGTGGCGGTCGCCATCCTGTCCGGGGCCGCCAATCTGGGCGCCAGCCCGGCCGCGGGCAAGATAGGGGTGACCACGCTCGCCTTCTTCCTCGGTACCTCCGCCCTGGCGGTGCTGCTGGCGCTGGTGATGGGTCAAATCTTCAAGCCAGGTGTCGGGGTCGATTTCGGCTCCACCGCCGCCATGTTTGCCGGTGACTACGCCGACAAGGGCGCCCTGCCAGACGCCGTGGCTACCCTGCTTGGGATGATCCCGACCAATGTGTTCAGCGCCCTGAACGAGGCGAACATACTGCAGATCCTGGTGTTCTGCATGTTCCTCGGCATAGCGCTGGCCAAGCAGCCCCGCGAGCGCGCCAAGCCGCTGGTGGATGGCCTCAACACCCTGGTGGACGCCTTCGTCTGGATGATCAACAAGGTGATGCTGATTGCCCCCATCGGGGTCTTCGGCCTGATGGCAGATGCCATCGGCACCTATGGCTTCGACGTGCTGACCCTGGTGCTCAAGCTGTTCGTGGTCTATGTCGCCGCCATCCTCATCTTCGGCTTCGTGGTCTACCCGCTGCTGATCGCCTTCTTCTCCAACACGCCGGTACGCAAGTACTTCTCGGCGATGAAGAAGCCGCAGATCGTGGCCTTCTCCACCGCCTCGTCCATGGCGACCCTGCCGGTCAACATGGAGACCTGCGAGCACGATCTGAAGGTGACCAACGCCACAGCCTCCTTCGTGCTGCCGCTGGGTGCCACCATCAACATGAGCGGCAACGCCATCTATTACGGTCTGGTGGCCATCTTCTTCGCCCAGGTCTACAACATCGATCTCAGCATGGGCGCCTGGGCGGCCATCATAGTCACCTCGACCCTGGGTGCCATCGGCCAGGCCGGCGTGCCGGGCCCGAGCTTCCTGGTGGTGGCCGTGCTGCTGGCGGCTGGCATCCCCATCGAGGGGCTGCCGCTGCTGTTCGCACTGGATCGCCTCTTCGACATGATACGTACCGCCCTCAACATCACCGGCGATGCGGCTTGCGCCATCATAGTCGATCGCTACAGCCCGGATTACGATCCGAACCGCTGGAACAAGGAAGCCTGAGACCAGGTTCACTGCCATGAATGAGAAGAGGGAGGCGCAAGCCTCCCTCTTTCTATTTTCCTCGGGCCGCGATGGCTGCCCCTCCCTTGCCCATTCAGGGGGTCAGCTGGCCCAGCGCCTGCCGGCAGCGCTGCTCGGCGGCCTCCAGCTCCAGCAAGACCATCTGGATGTCTTCCAGTTGCTGCTGCAGGGTCTCCCGCTTGTCGGCCACCAGCCCCAGCATGGTCTGCAACTGGGAGCGGCTGCTCTTGTCTGCGTCATAGAGATCGAACAGCTCCCGGATGTCCGCGAGGCTGAAGCCCAGCCGTTTGCCACGCAGGGTCAGCTTGAGGCGCACCCTGTCCTGACGGCTGTAGATCCGGGTCTGCCCCTGGCGCGTCGGGTTCAGCAGGCCCTGATCCTCGTAGAAGCGGATACTGCGGGTGGTCACATCGAATTCACGGGCCAGCTCGCTGATGCTGAAGGTCCGGGCGTCATCCTTGGATTTGGTCATAGGGCTGTCTTGGCTGTCATCTGGTTGTCAATGCAGGCTGGCACCTTACCCAAACGTCAACTTCCCCGCAAGTCTTGTTCCGGGGACGGCGGCGGCATATGTTATCCCAATGTAACAAGGAGAGTGCGATTGATGGATATAGTGATTGTGGCGGCCAAACGTACCCCCATGGGGGCCTTTCAAGGGGCCCTGAGTGCCCTGAGTGCGCCCGAGCTTGGCGCCTGCGCCATCCGCGCCGCCCTGGCGGCAGCCGGGATAGACGCAACTCGGGTCGATGAGGTCTATCTGGGCAATGTGCTGAGCGCCGGGGTCGGGCAGGCACCGGCCCGTCAGGCGGCGCTCAAGGCCGGGCTGCCGGACAGCGTGCCCTGCACCACCATCAACAAGGTGTGCGGCTCCGGCATGAAGGCGGTGATGCTGGCGGCAGACGGGTTGCGGCTGGGGGAGGTGGATGTGGTGGTGGCGGGGGGCATGGAGAGCATGAGCCGGGCCCCCTATCTGCTGGACAAGGCGCGCAGCGGTTTTCGCATGGGCCACCAGAGCGTGCTGGATCACATGTTCCTCGACGGCTTGCAGGATGCCTACGAGGGACACCTGATGGGCCACTACGCCCAGCTGAGCGCGGACAGGGCCGGGCTGACCCGGGCCGACATGGATGCCTTCGCCATCGCTTCCCTGGAGCGGGCCCTGGCGGCGCAGCGAAGCGGTGCCTTCCAGGCAGAGCTGGCACCCGTGATGGTGGCAGACAACCTGCTGCTGGCCGACGACGAGCAACCGGGCAAGGCCAGGCCCGACAAGATACCGACCCTGAAACCGGCCTTCAGCAAGACGGGCACCATCACGGCGGCCAATGCCAGCTCCATCTCGGACGGGGCGGCGGCACTGGTGCTGATGCGGGCCGAGACCGCCGAACGCCTGGGCTTGCCCGTGCTGGCCAGGGTGGTGGGATACCAGAGCCATGCCGCCCTGCCGGCGGAGTTTACCAGTGCCCCCGTGGGGGCCATCGACAAGCTGCTGGCCCGGGTGGGCTGGTCGGTGGAGGAGGTGGATCTGTTCGAGGTGAACGAGGCCTTCGCCATGGTGAGCATGCTGGCCATGGCGGGGTGCCAGATCCCCCATCACAAGCTGAACGTGAACGGGGGGGCCTGCGCCCTGGGTCATCCCCTGGGGGCCAGCGGTGCCCGCATCCTGGTCACTCTGATCCATGCCCTGCACACGCGGGGGCTCAAGCGAGGGGTGGCGAGCCTCTGCATCGGCGGCGGGGAGGCGACCGCCATGGCCATCGAACTGGGCTGAGGTGTCGCACCCAAGGCGCTGGCCGGTAAATGCACAACGTCCCTCACGCAGGGACGTTGTCATTTTCGGGGGGGATAGGTGAACGCGGGGAGTGGGTTCAGTCCGTCCCTTCCATGGCCTGGAGCTGCTGATTGACCCAGGTGGTGGCGGCCAGATAGAGGTGGCTGACCTTCTCTTCATTGAGCCCCAGGCGGGCAGTGCTGGCGGCGATCCGCTGCCAGTTGGCCTTCTCGTAGTCTTCACAAAACGCCAGGTAGAACCCCAGATTGCCCTTGCGCTCCAGCAGGGCGGCGCGGATCTCGGCGGTCAGGGGTATGGTGCCGAGCAGCTGATCCAGCGGTTGCCCCATCAGCACGTCCAGCAGGGAGAAGAGCCCGGTGATGAAGGCTTGCTGCGCCTGCTGGGTGGGGGCATGGGTCTGTGCCAGCAGCTCGCAGAAGCGGGCCCGGATGAGGGACATCTGGTAGAGCTCGGCACTCTTGTCGTGACCGGCGCTGGTGGCGGCGATCAGGGCCACGAAGCGCTTGAGCTGGGCGTGCCCCAGGGAGCTGGCGGCCTGGCGAAACGAGGCGATGGGCTGGGGAAAGCGCTTGAGGTGGTTGACGTAGCGCAGCAGCTTGAGGGAGAGGGAGAGATCCTGGTTGAGCAGCTGCTCTATCTTGTCCAGATCCGGCTCGGCCTGATTGACCACCTTGAGCAACTGCATCACCACCAGCTGGGTCGGGGGCATGGTGGTTTGCTGCACCATCTGGGGCCGGCTGAAGAAGAAGCCCTGGAACAACTCGACCCCGAGCCCCTTCATCCGTTCAAACTCGTCCTTGTCCTCCACCTTTTCGGCGAGGTAGGTGAGCGGCAGATGGCTATGGGTCAGCATGAACTTCTCTATGCTGGCGAGCGGTGTGGCCCGCAGATCGAACTTGATGATGTGGATATAGGGCAGGAACCTGTCCCAGGCCGGGACCAGGGTGAAATCATCCAGCGCCAGCCGATAGCCCAGCCCGTGGAGCTGGATCACCTTGTCCAGCAGGGCATCGTCGGGCTCGGCATCTTCCAGTATCTCGATCACCACCTTGTCCTGGGGCAGGCATTCGGCCAGACCGTCCAGCAGCAGGGAGTGAGGAAAGTTGATGAAACAGGGGTGGCCGCCAAGCAGCTGATCGATGTTCTGTTGCAGGAATTGCTCCGTCACCAGTCGCGAGGTGGCCAGTTGGGCGGAGATGGGGGGAAACACATTATCCAGGCTGTCGCGAAACAGCAGCTCATAGGCATGGGTCTTCAATTCCCGATCCAGGATGGGCTGCCTTGCTACATAGGAATACATGCATTTCTCCAGCATGGGTGAAGGCTTGATTCTATGGTGAAGCGGATCACTATGCCAGTGCCGACCGGGTCGAAAGGGTCAGCAACTGGCATAGTATTGCCAGGGGTGGCGGGATCAGAAGAGGTAGTTGAGCTGCAGGCCGGCCAGCCAGGCATCCCCTTCCGAGGTGCCCTGGAAGGCAGAGGTGGTTTGCGCTACCCCGGGTCTGAGCTGCATGGTTTCGCTCACCTCGACCTTCTTGCCGTCGATCAGGGTCAGCCCCAGATCCAGCGACAGGTTGCGGTCTATCTGGTAACCCACACCGGCGCTGTACCAGATCCGATCCGAATCCGGGATGGAGATGGTGCGGCGATCGGCGGGGACAGGGCTGCGATCATAGGCCAGGCCGGAGCGAAGCTGCCACTTCGGAGCCAGCTGATAGGTCAGGCCGAGGGCGTAGCGCCAGCTGTCTTCCCAGTGCTCGTCCTTGATGTGCATGGTGCCATGGTGATCGAGCTCGGATTCGAGCTGCACGAATTTGCTCCAGTTGGTCCAGTTGATGCTCGAATGCAGCGCCAGGGCCGGGGTCAGCTGATGGAACAGGGCCAGCTCCGCGGTGGCGGGCAAGGGCAGATCCAGGGTGCCGGTGTCGGTGAAGGTGCGGCCCAGCAGATCGGTGCCGACGGCATCCCCGGAGAGGGTCAGGTTGACGTCATGGCGATAGGAGAGGCCGATGCGGGTGGCAGGGGACAACTCCAGCAGGGTGCCGAGATGCCAGCCAAGGGCCCAGCCATCCCCCTTGAGGTGCTTGGCAATCTTGTTGTTGGAGGGGAAGGTGCCGCCCACTTCCCCTTCGCCATGGATGGCGGAGAGGCCAGCGCCGATCGACCAGTTCCGGTTGATGCGATAGGCCAGGGAGGCGCCGAGATCCACCGTCTTGATGTCGGAGACGTTGCCGAAGTGACCGGCGTTGTAGTTGTCCGGCATCTGGACGCCGAGGCCATAGTAGGAGGTGGCTGCCAGCCCCAGCCACCACTGATCATTCAGGGGCAGGATGAGATAGGCGTTGGGCACCCAGGCACCGTCCGCGATGTCATTGGCGCTCGCATCCAGGGTCACCGGGCCCTGGGTGGTGGGGACCCGGGTCACCCCCTCGATGTTGACGTCAGGCTGGATATGAATGACGCCGCCGGAGAAGGCGGTGCGCTCGAAACGGGTCATGGCGGCGGCGTTACGGGCGAGCACGCTGGCGTTGTCGGCGATGGCTGCCTCCCCGGCGAAGGCGCGGCCCATGCCGGTGGCCGATTGTTCCGCCAGCTGGAAACCGGCCGCCAGGACCTGACCAGGCAGCAAGATCAGGGCGATAAGGGAGGGTTTGATGGTCGACTGCATTGCTTTTCCTCGGGATGAACTGAGGGTTCATTCTGTGATTCGGTTGGGGGCGGGATTTTATATGGTATGACCAGTAAGGCAACGGGGGCGGGGGCCGAGAGGGCAAAACGGGATTAAATGCTGGAGGTATCGCCTCTAACAGTTTGATAAAAAACAAAAAGAGTACAGCTGTTTGCTACAGCTGTGCGCTGAGATGGGGATGTCGCATAAAAAAAGAGCGCCCGGAGGCGCTCTGTTTGATCGCGATGAAATCAGAATTTCATGTTGAACTGGGCGGATGCCAGCAAGGCGTTGCCGTGGGAGGTGCCCTTCCAGCGTACCGGATCGGTATGGCTGGTCAGACCTTCGTTCACGTCCACTTCCTTGCCGTCCAGGTAGGCCATGCCGAAATCGACGCTCATGTCCTGATCGATGTGGTAGGTGGCGCCGGCGCTGTACCAGACACGGTCGGAGTCAGGAATGCTCAGGCTGCGGTATTCCGGCTCGATCGGGCTGTTGTCGTAGGCGAAGCCGATGCGGGCTTCCCAGGACGGGTTGACGTACCAGGTACCACCGATGGCGTAGCGGGCGGAATCCTTGAACTTCTCGTCTTTTTGCAGGCAGATCCCACCGGCGCAGGAGTTGCTGGTGGCCTTGAGCTCCTGGAAGGCGCTCCAGTCGGTCCAGTTGACGGAGTAGTGCACCGCGAACTGCTGGTTCAGACGGTGGTAACCGGCGAACTCGGCCTGGGCAGGCAGATCCAGCTTCAGGTTGCCATCGACGGTCTTGTAACCTGAGGTCAGCCCCTTGAAGTCGCCGTCAAAGCTCAGGTCTACCTGGGAGCGGTAGGTCAGGGCCAGGCGGTTGTTGTCGTTGATCTCGTACAGGGCGCCGACGTTCCAGCCAAAGCCCCAGGTGTCACCCTTGAGGTGAGCGATGGCGGTGTCGCTGTTGTGCGGTACGCCGGTTTTGGCGGTCAGGCCAGGTGCCAGGGCACCGGCATAGCGGTTCAGCTCGGCCTGGGCATAGACGGCATTGACACCGGCACCCACGCTGAAGTTGGAGTTGATGCGGTAGGCGATGTTGGGGTTGATGTTGAAGGTCAACAGCTCGGTATCACCGGCACCGGCACCGGCCGGGAAGGTCTTGGAGTACTCGGTAGCGAGGCCGTAGTTGGAGAAGAGGCCAATCCCCCAGGCCCACTGATCATTCAGGGGCTGGATGAAGTAGGTGGCCGGCACGAAGGCATCGGGGGCGATGTCGCTCTCGCTGGAAGAGGCCAGCTTGGCCGGACCGGCATAGATGTCACCCGCGACATCCACGTCGGGCTTGATATAGGTACCGGAAACAGACAGTGCCATCTTGTCGAAGGTGGTCATGGCGGCCGGGTTGCGGGACAGCACGGACGCGTTGTCGGCGATGGCGGCTTCACCGGCATAGGCGCGGCCCAGACCGGAGGCCGAGTGTTCGTTCAGCTGGAACGCGGCGGCGAAGGTCTGAGTGCTGGCCAGGGTGACGGCCGCGGCGATCAGGCTTTTCTTGAAAAAGGCAGTTGTCATAGTGTTCTCTCTTTGTAAGCAGATTTTCTGTCGATATCAGGGCTCTTTGGCCGCTATAGACGACAAGATCTGTTGTTATGTCAGCTTCTTCCCATTCACTTCTGGCGTGATTCTATGGATCTGGTAGGAGGTAAGAAATCAGACCAGTGACAGCAGAATACATAAAAGTTTCCATTGTGTTAATCATTTGTTTTAACTTGCCGTTTAAATAGTCTGTTTTATCCATTATTGGATAAATAACACACAATGAGTTCCTTTTGAATCGTTCAAAAAAAAGTATAAAAATGTGACTTCAGGTGGGTATCAGGCGGGAAGTTGTCGGGATTCTGAGATGAACAGGCAGACAACGACCGTGTCTGCCTGTCATATGGAAGTGACCGGGGCCCGGTCAGCCCCAGTCAAGATCTGTTAAATGGACCAGTGCAAACGGGACTCAAGCTGCTGGGCAACCGGGGCCAGTGACTCCTGCATGTCTCCAATCAGCACCATATTTGCCCCCTTGAGCGGGAGTATCTCCCCCTTGAGGGTGCCGTCTGCAAAATCGGGCTGGATAGTGAGTGGCACATGCTTGGGCACCAGGAACAGGGTGACCGGGCCCATCTTGCCCTGGATCACCATGTGCAGGGCCGGCCCCTGATAAAAGGCACAGTGATTGACATAGGTGATCTTCATGCCGGGCATGTCCATCAGGGTGGCGCCATATTTTTCCATCTTGGCGTTGATGGTCTGCAGGCTCACCTTCTCATCCACCCCCTGGATGAAGGGCTCCTCCCCATAGACGTGGGCCATGGCTACCTGGGCCAGCGACAGCGGCTCCGATGCCGGTGGCCAGCTTAACCAGCGGGTACTCATGCCGAGCAGGAAGGCGACCGATGCAGCCATGGCGAGGGGGCGCCAGCCGGTGCCTTTGGCCGGGGAGGGCAGTGGCACCACCACATCGTCACTCGCTTCCATCGCCTGGCGGAGCAAGATCCGCTCGGCGAGACCGGCGGGCACCTCGACCTCCATCGCCCGTTGCAGGCTGCGATCGAGCTGCTTCATCTCGTCCAGGTGCTTGCGATTGGCGACAGACGCCTCTGCCGCGGCGAGGAAGGCAGGATCCCTGTCCGAGGGATGGGTGATGGCCCGGCGGCGAAATTCAAGCTCATCCATTGGTGTGACCTCTCTGTTGTACCGCAGCCTCCATGGCCTCTTTGATCTGGTTGCGAGCCCGGAACAGCCGCGTCATGACGGTGTTCTTGTTCAGGCCGAGCTGGGCGGCGATCTCCTCGCCGCTGAACCCCCCCAGCACCTGCAACAGCAGGGGCTCCTGATACTCGGCGGGCAGGCGGGCTATGTGGCGCCTAAGCCACTCGTGCTCCATCTCCTGCTCGCTGTGCAGCGCATCCTGATCGCTTTGGGGATGCTCGTCGAGATCGATGAGATCGAACTGCTTGCGCTCGAAGCGCCGGGCATTTTCCCGCCGCAATATGGTGATGAGCCAGGCCTTGGCGGCCTTGTCATCGATCAGGGAGTCGATCGCCTTCCAGGCCCGCAGGAAGGTCTCCTGCACCAGATCCTCGGCGACTTGCGGATCCCGGCACAGCCAGTAGGCGTAGCGGTAGATGTCCCCGTGCAGGGCGTGCACCAGGGCCTCGTATTTCGTTTGTTTGTCTGCCATATCCCCATAGACCGGGGTAGCAGAGGGATCCTTTCCCGTTCCCGCCTTTTTTTTTCTAAAAAAACCTAACGTCATGAATGCGATTCCTTTTTCATGAGTGGTTTGGCGCAGGCGTCAAGGACGTGCCCACGCCAGTTTTCTGAGGATATAGGCTATCGCAAAAGTCTCCCTGGCGCACAGCGCCAGGGCCAGCCCCTGCCAGTCGACCCCTTGGCCGGCAGCCTCGGGGGCGGCAAAACAGGCCCTGTCCAGATCATCGAGTCGCGTGCCCATGGCGGTATCGCCATGGCAGGGCAGGCTGGCCAGGTGCTGGCAAGGCTGCCCCCAGCGAAGCCCAGCCCAGGCCAGCAAGGCCCACCTGGCCAGATCAGGCTCCCGGGCCGCCAGGGCCCGTTGCAGCCGATAGAAGGCGAGCCAGCGCGGCCCGCCTTGCAACAGGGTGCGCAGCAGCAGCGCCAACAGCACCCAGATGAGGCTCTCTGTGCCGGGCGCCCTGGCGGGATCGGAAGGGGCGGCGTCGCCCTCGATGTGCAGGGTCTGCGCCGGCAGTTGGGCCTGCTCGATGCGCCCAGTACTGGTGTTGAACCAGGAGAGGGTCAAGGCGGGCAGGGTATAGCTGCCCGCGGTTTCAGCGGTCAGGGCCTGGCGCCACTGGCGTTCGACCCGCAGCGCCCCCTTGGCCACGAAACGCTCCTGCTGCTGCTCGCCGTCCGGCTTCATCGAAAGGCCCTGCGGCAATGCCGGGGCCGGGATCTGTGGCAGGCGGTTGCCATCCCCCCCCTCCATCACCAGGGTGAGGGTGCGGATCACCGGCTCCCCGACTCTGGCCCCCCTGGCCGGACTGAACTGCTGGCGCAGGACCAGGCTGCTCGCCACCGGCTCCACCGGTGCCTTGTCCACCTTGACGAAGAGGGTGGCCGCCCTGGCGGAGAGCAGATCCCCCGCGTCGTTTTGCGTGGCGGTGTCCGGGTCCTGGGGCAATCGACCCTGGAAGCGGGGGGACTCCAGGGGATGCAGCCCGGGCTCCCTGGCCTGCAGCAGCCATTTGCGGATCAAACGCCCTGGCATGCCGGGGCTGGCGGGGGACTCCCAGCGATCGTCGCCGAGGCGGCGTATGGTGAAGCCTTGACCGAGGGGCTCGCTGAGGTTGGGGGCCTCCATGTTGGCGGGCAGCCAGAGGCTCAGCTCATAGATGAAGGGTTGCCCCGGGTAGAGGGGGCCCTGATGCAGAACCTTGGCCTGCAGCTCCACGGGGGAGAGGCGCGTCTCGGGTTGCGGCGTCAGTGTGCCCGTCTGGGGACGCGTTGGAATAGGCAGCGCGGGCGTCTGCTCGGCGCCTAGGGTCAGGGGCGGTACCTGGCGGGGGCTGGTCTCCAGCAGGTGAAGCGGGATCTGCCAGCGGATCAGGCTGCTCACCTGGGTGTTGACGCGACTGATGCTGACCCGGCCCACCGCAAACTGGCGCAGCAGGGGGAGCAGGCTGAGCTCGTCCCCCTTGAGCTCCCCGTCGGCTTCGATGACGAGCAGCCAGTCGCGATCGCTCTCCCCCGCCAGCAGCTCGGCGCGAGGGGGGGCGGCCTGCACCTGGGTGCCCAGCAGCATGGCGAGCAGCCACCAGCCGCTTGGCCCTTTCATCAACCGGATGAGTGAACGCAACCAGGGGATCACCAGGGCTCCTCCACCTTGAGAAGGGGACGGCGCTCGGCCTCCTTGCGCAGCCGCTGCTCCAGCAAGAGCACGGGGGGCGCCGGGGGGCGGGGGTTGTCCGAGGCGGCAGAGGGCTCGGGTGGCTCGCCGGTTTCGGGCGGCTGGGGAGCAGGGGTCGCCTGTGGGGGGCTGGCCCGCAGCAGTGCCAGGTTATGGAGGGCATCCTGATGCCTAGGCTCCCGCTTGAGGGCGGCCAGGTAGGCCTGCTCGGCCCCCTTGAGATCCCCGAGCCACACCAGCGCATTGCCCCTGTTGTAGTGGGCGGTGGACGTGTCGGCGCGGCCATAGGCGGCGACGGCCCTGGCATAGTCACCGGCCCTGTACCAGGCATTACCCTGCCAGACGGGATCCTGGAAGGCGCGGGCCGCCTCCTGATAGCGCCCCTGGGAGAAGGCTTGCCAACTCGGCGCCGCCTCGGCGGGCCACCAGGGGGCGGGCGCCGCCTGCAGGGGGAGCGGGGGGTGTATCACCACCATGAGCAGCAGCAACCAGTGCGCCCCTATGCGGGCCAGCAGCGCCAGGGGCAGCAGAGGGAGCAGCAACCAGGGGCCGAGATCGAGGGACTGGGCCCCGGTCTGGGTCTGGCTCATGGGCAGGGGGGCAAAGGAGGGGAGCCCGGCCTGCAGCCATTGCAGCCTTCCCCCTGTGCTGGCCGCGAGATCCGCCATGGCGGCGCCGTCCGGTGCCGGCAGAGTCTGCCCCAGGGTGCTGCCAAGTTGCCAGCTCTCGGCGGGGGCCGGGGGCAGCACAGCGCGCTCGCCGGCATTGGCCAGCAGGATGTCGAGTCGGGGGGGCGACGCCTGCGGGCAGAAGAGGCTATCCAGGCAGGGCCAGAGGGCGGCGATGTGCTCCATCTGACTGTCAGATAGGCCGTCTGTGATGAGCAGCAGGCGCGCCTGCTGGCCCGGGGGGATCTGCGTCAAGGCCAGCGCCACGGCCCGCTCCGGCGCGCTGCCCTGAAGCGGCATGATGGCCGGGCGCAAGTCCGGCAACAGCAGCGAGATGGCCTGATGATCCCGGGTGGGGGGCATGGCGAGGTAGGCATCCCCGGCAAACAGGATGAGTCCGAGGGGATGGGGCTCCTGCCGGGCCGCCGCTTCGGCCAGCATGTCCTGAAGCAGCAGGCGCACCCGGGTCGCCCGATCCGGGGGCAGATCCTTGGCCTGCATGGAGCTTGAGAGATCCAGCAACCAGATGTCGAGGGCCGGGCTGCTGACGGTCTGGCTCTGCTGGCGCAGGGCGGGGCCCGCGAGAGCCAGGATCACCGGCAGTGTGGCCAGCCAGAGCCAGGGAATGGCTCGGCCCCGGGCCGGCAACAGATAGGCCTGCATGGCGGGGGCCAGCAAGGGGCGCTGCCGACGGCGGCGCCACCCCTGCCACAGCCAGGGCAACAGGGCCAGCAGCCAGAGCGGGCGCAGCAGCATCAGCTCCATGATGACGCTCCCTTCAGACACTTATTCATGGGGCGACTCCGGATCTTCTCTGCCCGTTCGCCGCACCGGCCAGCGCAGTCGGGCCGGCCACACCAGCAGCAGCCAGGCCAGCGCCAGGGGCCAGGGGTAGAGCTCATGGTGGGGGCGATAGAGGGTCTGTGGGCGGGCGGCAGGCTCCAGGGTGTCTATGGCCTGATTGATGGCCGAGAGATCGGCCTGGCTGCGGGCACGAAAATAGCGGCCATGGCCCAGCTCGGCCAGTTGCTGCAACAAGGGCTCATCCAGCTCGGCGCTGGGATCTGCCCCTCCTAGGGGGGAGGCAAAGGTGTCGGGATCGGCTCCCACCCCCAGGGTATAGAGGCGGATGCCTGCGGCGGCGGCCCGCCTGGCCTCGGTCAGGGGCTCTGCATTGCCCGCGGTGTTGCGTCCATCGGTGATCAGCAGCAGGGCGGTGGGGCGTGCGGGGTCGGCGTGCTGGCGGGCCAGCAGTATGGCCTCGCCGAGCGCCGTGGTGCGCCCCACCAGATCGAAATCGAGCTCGCGGGTCAGTGCCAGCAGGGCCCGGGTCTCCTGGGTCAGGGGGGAGAGCAGGTAGGCGTGATCCGCAAAGACGATGAGGGCGATGCGATCGCCTGGGCGCTCGCCGATGAGGTGCGTTATCTGCTGGCGCACCGCAGAGAGGCGATCGCGCTGCTCCCCCTCATCCAGCATGTCCTGAGTGCGCATGCTGTCGGAGAGATCCACCGCCAGGATGATGTCCCGGCTGGCCTGGTAGTGAATGAGGGGAGCCTCCTGCCACTGGGGGCGGCACAGGGCCAGCACCAGGGCGCACCAGCACAGGGCCATGCGCCACAAAGGCTGCCCGGCCTGGGGCAGCAGCAGGGGGAAGCCGGCATGGGCCAGCCTGGCGCGGCCCGCGCGGGAGAGCGGGGGCAGGCCGAAGCGCACTAGCAGCGGCAATGCCAGGGCGAGGGCAAACCAGGGCCAGGCGAGGATCATCTGGCCCCTCCGCCGCGCGGGCGGCGCCACAGCACAGGGCGCGCCATCCAGCGCGGTGCACTGACGCAGCGGCGCCCCCAGTTGAGGTAGGCAAGGCGCAGCCGCGCCCGCTGCGCCCCATCTGGCGTGTCTGAGCCATAGAGCCAGCCCGGCCACTGGCGGGCGAACTCGCCAAAATGGCAGCCCCCCCGGCGGTCGAGCCAGGCGAGCCACTCATCCCCTTGCAGGGAACGGGCCTCTGGCCAGCGGGCGATGGCCGCCTCTCTCAGGGCGGCGTGCAGGCCAGGCACCAGATCGGCGGCCTGCCAGTCTATCTGACGTGCCCAGCGGCGCTGACGCCATAGGGTGTTTATCGTGGCCCCGATCAGCAAGGCGGCGAGCAGGGCGATCAGCAGCCAGCCCCAGGCCAGCAGACGGGGATCGCTCGCGCTCTCCAGGGGAGGGCCCGGATGGATGTCGCGAAGCTGTCCCTGGATCTCCTGAAGCCGCGTCAGCGAGGAGATCTCCCCAGGCGGGTGCTGGAGAGGGGCGCTTTGGGCTGCGCTTAGAACAGACGGCATCCAGCCTCCTGCCACTGGCGTTGCAGGGGCAAGCCGTTGTCGAGGCGGTAGAGGCGCTGTACCAGGGGCAACAGCTGCTGTTGGCAGGCGTCGGCCTGCTGCCTTGCCGCCTCCTGGTAGCGCCAGCGAAAGAGGGTCTGTCCGGCATCGAGCCAGCCGCTGCGCTTGCCCGATTGCACCGCCAGTTGCCCCTGCTCGGGCAGGGCCGCTTCCAGGGGATCCCGGATCTGCCAATAGTGGATGTCGTGGCGCTGGCCGAGGCGTTGCAACTGCTGGCTGAGCCCCTGATCAAGGGGCTGATGGTGGCTGATCAGTGTCAGTCTGGCGCCATGGGGCAGGCTGAGGCGCGCCAGGGTCTGAGCCAGGGAGTTGGCCAAGGGGGCCCGATCCAGCCCCGCCTCATAGTGGTGACAGAGTGCCTCCAGCAGGGGGATCAGGGAGTCACGCTGAGATTCGTGTCGGGTCTCGATCCCGTGGCAGACCAGGGTGTTTGCCTGCTTCTCCCCCTGCCAGAGCAGGGCGGCGGCGAGCTCGCAGCCGAGGCGGGCCTTGAGCTGGGGACCCGAGCCGAAATACATGGCGGGGGAGAGGTCCAGCAGCAGCCAGTGAGCCTGCTCCTGCTCCTCGCCATACAGCCGGGTGTGGGGGCGCCCGAGGCGGGCGGTGACCCGCCAGTCGATGTGGCGCACTTCGTCCCCGGCCTGATAGAGGCGCAGCTCACGAAAATTCAGGCCAGGCTGTCGCCCGAGCCGTCCTTGACGTGCCTGATGAATGCGCGCCCGCTGGCCTTGTCTTGCCCACAGCCGGATGGCCAGCAACTGGGCCAGGGGCAGGGCGATATCGGGATGGGCGCGGGGATCAGCGGATCTGGTCATGGGGGCCGATCATCAGGGGCATGGCACAGGGCAGGAGCGCTGTCAGGGACATGGAATGGCATCCAGCAGACGGGCGATCAGGGTGTCGTTGTCGAGATTGTCCGCCAGGGCCTGGTAGCTGGGGATTAAACGGTGGCGATGAACGGCGGGCTGTCAGGGACATGGAATGGCATCCAGCAGGCGGGCGATCAGGGTATCGTTGTCGAGGTTGTCCGCCAGGGCCTGATAACTGGGAATGAGGCGATGACGCAGCACGGCCGGGGCCAGTTGCTGGATATCCTCCGGCAGCACGAAATCCCGCCCGGCAAGCCAGGCCCGGGCGCGGGCGGCGCGGGCAAGCCCTATGCTGGCCCTGGGGCTGGCGCCCACCGCAATGAGGGATTCGAGCTCGGGGCAGAGGCCGCTGCCGGGGCGGGTGGCACAGATAAGTTGCACCAGATAGTGCTCGAGCCGGCTCTGCATCTGCACGGCCTGCACCGCGCTGCGGGCCGAGAGCAGGGCGGCCTGGCTCAGGGTTAGGGGGGGCGGCGGCAGTTGCTCGCCTCCGGCGTTGAGCTGCAAGATGGCGAACTCCATGGCGGGGCTGGGGTAATCCACCATGAGTTTCAGCAGGAAGCGGTCGAGCTGGGCCTCCGGCAGGGGATAGGTCCCCTCTTGTTCTATCGGGTTTTGCGTGGCCGCCACCATAAAGAGCGGCGGCAGGCGCCAGCTCTTCTTGCCCACGGTGATCTGCTGCTCGGCCATGGCCTCCAGCAGGGCGGACTGCACCTTGGCCGGGGCCCGGTTTATCTCGTCCGCCAGCACCAGGTGGTTGAACAATGGGCCGGGCTGGAACACGAAGCTGGCATCCTGAGGGTGAAACACTTCGCTGCCGGTGAGATCGGCAGGGAGCAGGTCCGGGGTGAACTGGATGCGGGCGAAGCGCCCCTCGACGGCGCCGGCCAGCGCCTTGACGGCCCGGGTCTTGGCAAGGCCGGGGGCCCCCTCGATCAACACATGTCCTTCACATAGCAGGGCGATCAGCAGCCCCTCGATGAGAGGACCCTGTCCCAGGATCTGACTGCCAAGATAGTCCCCAAGCGCTCTGAATTCGGCCGCTGCCATGTAATGAACCCGTTGTTTTCATAGAAGTTGATCTTTTTATACTCCAGTTGGCCCCCAAGGGCGAGGGAGGGTGGCAAGATGGCGGCAATTTAGTTTCAATCAGCTGTATGAAAGTTGTGAGTGGATTGTTAAGATGTGGCGCAATGAGGTCAGACCTCTTCCTTTTAATCTTCTCGTTTAACCAAGGAGCCAGGATGAAACAGCCATTGAAACTGACGACTCGCCAGGGCGAACGGATTGCCGTCGTGGCGGGTCTGCGAACCCCCTTTGCCAAGCAGGCCACGGCCTTCCACGGCGTGCCAGCGGTGGATCTCGGCAAACTGGTGGTGAGCGAGATGCTCGCCCGCACCGATCTCGATCCCAAGCTCATCGACCAGCTGGTGTTCGGCCAGGTGGTCCAGATGCCGGAAGCGCCCAACATAGCCCGCGAAATCGTGCTCGGCACCGGCATGAGCGTCAGCACCGATGCCTATAGCGTGTCGCGCGCCTGCGCCACCAGTTTCCAGGCGGTGGCCAATGTCACCGAATCCATCATGGCCGGCACTGTCGACATCGCCATCGCAGGCGGTGCCGACTCCTCCTCCGTGCTCCCCATAGGGGTGAGCAAGACCCTGGCCCGCGCCCTGGTGGATCTCAACAAGGCGCGCAATCTGCAGCAGCGTTTCAATATTCTGCGGCGTCTGCGCTTGAAAGACTTGATGCCGGTGCCGCCCGCGGTGGCCGAGTACTCCACCGGCCTCTCCATGGGACAGACCGCCGAGCAGATGGCCAAGAGCCACCAGATCAGCCGCGAGGCGCAAGATGCCCTGGCCCACCGCTCCCACACCCTGGCAGCGCAAGCCTGGGCCGAGGGCAAGCTCAGTGGCGAGGTGTTCACCGCCCACGTGCCCCCCTACAAGTCGCCGCTGGAGCGGGACAACAACATCCGTGAAAGCTCCGATCTGGCGAGCTACGCCAAGCTCAAGCCGGTGTTTGACCGGCTGCATGGCTCGGTCACCGCCGCCAACGCCACCCCGCTCACCGACGGCGCCGCCGCCGTGCTGCTGATGCGCGAAGGGCGGGCGAAAGAGTTGGGGTTGGAGCCGCTGGGTTACATCCGCAGCTTCGCGTTTTCCGCCATCGACGTCTGGCAGGACATGCTGATGGGCCCCTCCTATGCCACGCCGCTGGCGCTGGACCGCGCCGGCATCACGCTGGCCGATCTGACCCTCATCGACATGCACGAAGCCTTTGCCGCCCAGACCCTGGCCAACCTCAAGATGTTTGCCAGTGCCGAATTTGCCCGCAACAAACTGGGTCGGGATCAGGCCATCGGCGAGGTGGACATGGAGAAGTTCAACGTCCTCGGCGGCTCCCTGGCCTATGGCCACCCCTTTGCCGCCACAGGGGCGCGCATGATCACCCAGACCCTGCACGAGCTGCGGCGTCGGGGTGGGGGACTGGGGCTCAACACCGCCTGTGCGGCGGGTGGGCTGGGTGTGGCCATGGTGCTGGAGGTTGAATGATGAGCGCTAAGACTTTTTCACTGGATATTCGCAAAGACGGCATCGGCATCCTCACCATGGATGTGCCCGGTGAGAGCATGAACACCCTCAAGGCCGCCTTCGCAGACGAGATCCGCTCCGTGCTGGCCGAGATAAAAGGGAACCGCGATCTGATCGGTCTGGTGATCGCCTCCGGCAAGAAGGACTCCTTCATCGCCGGGGCCGACATCAGCATGCTGGCTGCCTGTACCAGCGCCCGTGACGCCGAGACCCTGTCGCGAGAGGGGCAGGTGGTCTTCGCCGAGATCGAGGCGCTGACCATACCCGTGATCGCCGCCATTCACGGCCCCTGCCTCGGCGGCGGGCTGGAGCTGGCGCTCGCCTGCCATGGCCGGGTGGTGACCGAACACGGCAAGACGGTGCTGGGCTTGCCGGAAGTGCAGCTCGGCCTGCTGCCGGGCTCCGGCGGTACCCAACGCCTGCCGCGCCTCATCGGGGTGGCCAAGGCGCTGGATCTGATGCTGACCGGCAAGCAGGTCAGGGCCAGGCAGGCCAAGAAACTGGGGCTGGTGGACGATGTGGTGCCCCCCTCCATACTGCTGGATGCCGCCATCAAGCTGGCAAAGAAGGGCAAGCCCCGCCATACCCTGAAGCGGGATCTGCAGGGCAAGGTGCTGGAGACCAATGCCCTGGGTCGCAAGGTGCTGTTCGATCAGGCCCGCAAGGGGGTCAAGGCCAAGACCCGTGGCAACTACCCGGCCCCTGAGCGGATCCTCGAGGTGGTGCGCATCGGCGTGGAGGAGGGGATGCAGGCCGGCCTCGCCGCCGAGTCCCGCCACTTCGGCGAGCTGGTGATGACGGCGGAATCCGCCGCCCTGCGCTCAATTTTCTTCGCCACCACAGAGATGAAGAAAGAGGTCACCTATCAGGGCGCCGAGCCGCGCAAGGTGGCCCATGCCGCCGTGCTGGGTGGTGGCCTGATGGGGGGCGGCATCGCCTTCGTCACCGCCACCAAGGCCGGGGTACCAGTGCGGATCAAGGACGTAGGGAGTGCCGGGATCGGCAACGCCATGCGCTACAGCTATGACCTGCTGGCCAGGAAGCTCAAGCGCCGCCAACTGCTGCGCAGCGAGCTGGAGAAGCAGATGAGCCTGCTCACCGGCACCCTGGACTACGCCGGTTTCCACCGGGTGGACATGGTGGTGGAGGCGGTATTCGAGGATCTCGCCCTCAAGCACCAGATGGTGGCGGACGTGGAGCGTGAGTGCGGTGAACACACCGTCTTTGCCTCCAACACCTCCTCCCTGCCCATCCACCAGATAGCGGCCAATGCCGCCCATCCGGAGCGGGTGGTGGGGCTGCACTACTTCAGTCCGGTGGACAAGATGCCGCTGGCCGAAATCATCCCCCATGCCGGCACCAGCGCCGAGACGGTGGCCACCACCCTGGCCTTCGCCCGTGCCCAGGGCAAGACACCTATCGTGGTCAAAGACGAGGCCGGTTTCTACGTGAACCGCATCCTGGCCCCCTACATGAACGAGGCGGCGCGCCTGGTGCTGGAAGGGGAGCCGGTGGAGGTGCTGGACAGTGCCCTGCTGGACTTCGGCTTCCCGGTCGGCCCCATCACCTTGCTCGATGAGGTCGGTATCGACGTGGGGGCCAAGATCTCCCCCATCCTCGAGAAAGAGCTCGGCGGCGAGCAGTTCCAGGCTCCCAAGGCCTTTGACAAGCTGCTGCAAGACGATCGCAAGGGGCGCAAGAACGGCAAGGGCTTCTACCTCTACGGCAAGGCGGCGCCGCGCAACCGCCTCACCGGCAAGGAGGGCAAGAAGACGGTGGACGAGAGCGTCTACGCCGTGCTCGGGGTCAAGGTATCGCCCAAGCTGGCCCGCCAGGAGATCGCCGAGCGCTGCGTGCTGCTGATGCTCAACGAAGCGGCCATGGCGCTCGACAGCGGCGTGGTGGCCTCGGCCCGTGACGGCGACATCGGCGCCATCTTCGGCATCGGCTTCCCGCCTTTCCTCGGCGGCCCCTTCCGCTACATGGACAGCCTCGGCATCGATCATTTGGTGGGGCGCCTCGAGCACTACCAGAAGCGTCACGGCGATAGGTTCGCCCCCTGCGCACGCCTCAAGGCGATGGCGGCGGAGCAGCAGCGCTTCTACTGATCAGTGGCGAACAGCCAAGAAGAGACGCGAGGCGACCCCGGGGTCGCCTCGTTTTTTTGTCTGAGCGGGGAGAGAAGGGGAGAACGCTCGCCCCCATGGGTAAAAAAGAGGCGCATCAGGGGCCAAATCATTGATCTGGCGCAAACTGGTGCCCCATTTATTACTTTGGTGGCATAGGACTCAGGCGCCGGTTGAGGTCAAATAGCCTTATCAGGAACGGGGACTACCCCGTCACGAAAGGGACACCCATTTCACTGGATGAAGGACACACTATGAGTCTGCTTGAACAAACCATCTGGAACATATTGGGATACGGGGCCATGCCCTTTATCTTCCTGAGCGGCTTCGTGGCCGTGGCAGTGACCTGCTGCCTGCTGCTCAATGCCTTCGGGGTCAAGTCCGCCGAGAAGTGAGTCACTCTCGTTAATGCCGCCAAATGCCAGTCCTCGGACTGGCATTTGTTTTATGTGTTTTTTAACGCATTTATCCAGGCCAAGGCGGGGAAAACTGTGGTCAATATGGTCGAACCCGGCGGCCATTTTGATTACACTGGCGCCCGGCATGTCCGCCCCTTTCTCTTTTATCAGGTGTTCACGATTTCTATGGCGCTCAAGGCAACCATCTTCAAGGCCCAGATCAGCTTGTCTGACATGGATCGCAATCTCTATCAGGACTACTCCCTCACCCTGGCCCGTCACCCCTCCGAGACCGACGAGCGAATGATGATCCGGCTGGCGGCCTTTGCCTGGCACGCCGCCGAGCGGCTGGAGTTCACCAAGGGACTCTCGGCGGACGACGAGCCCGAGCTCTGGCGCAAGAACTATTCCGACGAGATCGAGCTCTGGATTGAACTCGGCCAGCCCGACGAGAAGCGCCTCAAGAAGGCGTGCAACCGCTCCCGCCAGGTGGTGCTCTATCTCTACGGTGGCCGTGGCACCAGCGTCTGGTGGAAGCAGAACCAGGGCAAGCTCGGCCTGCACGACAACCTGACCGTGATCGAGCTCTCCGACAGCCAGACCCTGCCCCTGACCGCCATGGTGGAGCGTACCATGCAGCTCACCTGCACCATCTCGGACGGCCAGCTCTGGGTCAGCAACGGCACCCTGGAGGTCACCCTGGATCCCGTGGTGCTGATGGGGCGCGCCGCCCGCGAACTCTAAGACGGACTCCCCATGCTCAGTGCACTGCTCGATATCGTCATCCCGGTGTTTGCGGTGGCGGGCCTCGGCGCCCTCTACGGGCGGCTGCGCGGGGGAGCCGAACTCGGCTACATCAACCGGGCCAACATAGAGCTCTTCTCCCCGGCGCTGGTCTTCTCGGCGCTGGTGAAATACCCGCTGGATCTGGCGGCCCACCTGCCGCTTATCGCGGCCGGGGCCCTGGTGATACTGCTGCCAGGCTTGCTGCTCTCCCTGCTCAAACTCAAGGGCATAGAGAGAGCGGCGCTGATCTTGCCCGCCATGTTTCGCAACACAGGCAACCTCGGCATCCCGCTGATGGTGCTGGCCTTTGGCGAGCAGCAGCTCGGCGCCATCGTCATCCTCTTCGTGCTCTCCAACCTGCTTCACTTCTCGGTGGGCATGTTCATCCTCTCTGCCAATGCCTCGCGCTGGCTCTGGCTGCGCAGCCCCATGCTGTGGGCGGCCCTGGCGGGGCTGCTGGTGGCCAACCTGCAGATCCCGCTGCCGGACTATCTGGTGACCAGCGCCTCCCTGCTCGGCCAGATAGCTGTGCCCCTGATGCTCTTTGCCCTCGGCATCCGCCTGATGGAAGGGGAGCTCGATCACCTGGGGCTGGCGCTCAAGTGCAACCTGCTCTATCTGCTGGCGGGGGGCATCTCCCTTGGGATCGCCGTCTGGCTGCTGCCCCTGGATCCTGCCTGGATCCCGCTCCTGATGCTGTCGGTGGCGCTGCCCCCGGCGGTGCTCAATTACATGCTTTGTGAGCAGTACCAGTGCCAGCCCGACAAGGTGGCCAGCATAGTGCTCGGCGGCAATGCGCTCTCGGTGCTGGTGATCCCCCTGGCGGTGTGGCTGGCGCTGCATCTGGGTGGTTGATCTCTAGAACTCCACCAGCGGTCATTCCGATTCCATTGGTAATGATGGAATGGTGCGAGCGCTCCATGAGCAAGGCCATTCTGGGGGGCACCTTGACCTCGCATGCCGATGGCAAGAGCTCGACCAATACCCTGGGCAATGTCCATAACGAGGTGCGCCAAGAGGTACGGGATGCAGATCTCCGCCAGCTGGCCGCTACCCTGACCCGCGATCTGGTCTATCCCCTCTACGCCCTGAACGGCAAGAGCTATCAGGATCCCCGCCGCAGCCCCGGCTGGAGTCTGATGTAACCGAGCCGGAGGATATCTGCCGTTATGCCGACAGCCTGCCCAAGCTGGCCGCCTGCGGCATGCGCATCCCGCTCGACTGGGCCCACAAGAAGATGCAGATCCCGCAGGCCGAACCCGATGAGCCGTAACTGGTTGCCGCTATGTCGGCCAGCAAGCCGCCAGCAGATAAAGGGGAGGGGTGATGGCGGTTGCTGTGGTGAGCGAGTGCGCCTCTTTAGCCCCATCTCCCTGCCGGAGTGAGGGGAACGGCGCAGACGGTTGGGGTGAGGGGGATGTTGCAGAGGGGAAAATAAAAATACCCAAGCGGCCAGATACTGACGGCTTGGGTATCGCGCCCACCCCTATCCCTGTTGGTATACAGCCATTTCGGCTACTGGGTGACCTGTTCGCCTAGCTCTGTAAGAGCCACCTGCATACCCCTTGTCGATTTGAATCGCGCCGTGAGAGCAAAGGGCTGGTCACAGGGCTTAACTCGCAAGAGTGCTCAAATCTGTGGCGGTATTGCCGCCTTTCAGAGCGTTAAGGTGCTCTGACACCTGTTTGGGTGTCCGGTGAGGCTACCACTGTGAGGGGTACTCCTCAATCCCTTCCACCGGAAAGCCGTGTTGCAGCAGGGCTTGGCGGATCAGAAAGGGGAGGGCGTGGCCATCGCTCGGCCATTTAGACGCTATTTCAGTACCGACCTTATCAAGGTGGCGCACCAGTTGTTTGCCGGTTAGTGGGGGAGAAATGGATGAGAACCAAATCGAATCATCCTGATAGCTATCGAGTAACAGCCCATTGTTAAATTGAATGCGCGCTTGAGAGACTATTCGAAAGGAATCCTCCCCTTGGTGATGCACAATCAGGCGCTCTTCCGGGTTGATCTTATGCTGTTTCCCGCTGCTGGCGTCGCGCCGCAGGTTGTAGAAGATGTGCTGGAAAATAACCTTGCCCTCAACCCGATAGAATTTCTTAGTGTTGGTTTCATCGTCGATAGACCAATAGAGGCGAAAGGATTGGCGGCGCAGCGTATGGCCATAGCGGGTCAGCAATTCGGTCAGTTGCCCCTCGTTGGCCAGTTTCGTCCCTTTTGCCCACGCGCTGACAATAGATTGTTGGGTTCGGCAAAGTGCGGCGATCTCTTTTTGCGTAAGACCATCGTTGAGGGCGAGCCGGATAAGGGCCCGAGTCTGTTTAAAGGGGCGCTTGGCGCCGGTGGATTGCTCGTTCTGTGTCATAGGGATCCAGATAAGGGGGGACGAGCCCCCCGGTGTCTCTTGTTTACTTCTTGCCGCCGCTTTTCGGGGTCTGCGGATTCAATTGCGATCCACGGTTCCCCTGATTACGGTCATAGGTAGAGTTGGTACCGTTCGAACCTTTGTTGGGGTTGCTGATATCGGCATTGTGGTTTGATTGCTTGGTCATAACATTCTCCCTTGTGTGTGTGATGACGAGAGAAATATTAGCTAATTCATAATCTTATACCATTGATGATTTAATGATAAAAGTTGATAAACCGTGATATTTGACCTGGCTGCCCAATTTTCATTGGGCGCAGGATACGAGCACTGACACAACAAGCAGCAGGAGTTATCAGATGGCAAATAACGAGAGGGGGCTGAATGTGGTGGGGTTGGTGGAGGCGAGCCGTGCCAGCTTGCTGGCACGGCTCGCGGTGCTGGAGCAGGGGAACGGTATGGCTGAGATCAGCTCTTTGCCAGAACTGCTGGCTCCCCAGCCCGATCCCCGGTCGCTCTACTTCGGTACCCCGCTTGAATACGGTGCCGCCCACCAGTTTGGGCGTGAGGAGACTCACTTGCCAGAGCGCCCCTATCTGGGATTGTCGGAAGAGGATAAACAGAGCGTGTTGGAGACGCTGGAGGGCTACCTTACGCCAAATCGCATGTGATGCGTTTTAGGACTATGGGCGTTCAGAGAGTAGTAAAGGGTAGGATTAGTTCGTGACGTGAGTCTAAGAGTGGTTTAAACATGCTTAAACACCAAGAAGTTGTATGCACGATGCGTTAGGATATGTGTCAGTCGAGATAATTCGGAACCACTATGCCTGCGCAACACCTAAACCTGAAAATGAAGCTATGTAGTGGTCAACTAAATCCGGACACTTGGTTAGGCCGATCCTCGGCTTTTGCTG